>Ga0075163_10004553_pt1 | contig 18603 bp, 10 predicted proteins | sample JI1023141ADNA_FD_71478 | JGI IMG/M metagenome (GOLD analysis project Ga0075163, IMG submission 71478) | Wastewater effluent complex algal communities from Wisconsin, to seasonally profile nutrient transformation and Carbon sequestration -... | ecosystem: Engineered > WWTP > Effluent > Algae...
TTGGCACCGTGCTCATCTGTGAGACACTCCTTGGCCACTGCAGTGAACGGCCTCATGCTTTGGACAAGAGCACGGTGCCAAGTGGCACCGGTTGGCGGCAGAGAGCGCAGTTACTAGACGGCGCTTTCGATGGTGGGCAGCGACAGTCGGGTCTTGGTCAGGACCATTCCGACGTTGGCGCTCTTGCGGCACACGAACGTGACAACGTGCTCCGGGTTTTTGCGACCGCGCAGAAAGACGTGAAGTAGGTTGTCGCTGAACACCACGATCTCCTGGAAATAGTGGTGACCATCATCTTTGACTCCACGTGACTTGCGGAAGAGCCGCTCGATGGCACTCACCGTGCTGCCCTGGAACAGGTCGGCCGTTGCAGCGGCGACAAGGTCCAGAACCTCACGAGGGTGCGAGTCGATCGTCCGTGCGGCCAGTAGCATTCCCGTAGACATATCGACATAGCCAGTCGCCACACACTCCGGAACGTCCGACATCACCTTCTGCAGCGTAGTTTCAAGCTTGCTCACCATGACACTCACCTCATTCCTTCAAATGCCCAGTTGTTTCGAACATGACTTCCTAGCAGCGCTACACCGAACCACTCTTCGCTGTCGCTGCTAGACTCCCTGCCTCTGGTTTACGCAGAAGCCTTCAAAAGCTTTTAGAAACTGTTCTTGCTCTTTGGACTGCACCCAAGCAGGCTCGACTCGCCGGGCTTGCTTTAGGGCTGCCTCCGCATTCTCTCCCTTCCAGATCAGGTACGAACAGAGCAGCGTTCCAGTTCGTCCTAGTCCGGCCTTGCAGTGAAACGCAATGCGTTCACCCCGGGCGAGCTGCAGATCGATGAGTCCGCACAGCTCATACGCGGCACGCAGCGATGGCGCATGCATATCGACAATCGGAAAGAACAGGCTCTTGAGACCCTGGGCAGCCAGGGCATCATCATCGAGCGGGGTTTCCGTGAGTGTAACGAGTAACGTGATTCCTGCCGTCCGCAGCAGCGACAGATCATAGTCCAGCTCTTGCATCACCCCCGGCTCGGGGGTTCCTGCCAAAGAACCGACCATCAACCAGTGGAAGCCACGTGGCCCTTGCCCCTGCTGACGGATTGCTGGCTCCGCCACCGGGTGTTCAATCGGCAGCCCAGGTGCTGCTTGTCCTTCATCCCTAGAACCGTTCGCGGACTCCGCATCAGACTGGTGCCACAAGGGACGATGTCCAGCAGACGAAGACATGGCTTCGACGGAACCGGACTCAGAACCCATCTTACCATCATGAGGAGTCGGACTGTGCGTCGTCTGCTCTGGCGGAGAAGCGGTCTCGCTCTCTGCTGGGGCAGGGGCTTCGATGGGTGGCGAAGCGTACAGATACTCTCCGTGAATGTATCCGTGCTGGGCAGTCTGCGCCCATGCGGCAATCGGTTCCGAAACCAACAGGAGAACTGCGCGCCGTTTCGATTCTTCATCTAGCGCATAGAGCAGCCTGGCCGTGCCTTCCTGATCGAGACCCTGGAATGGCTCATCCAAACAGAGCACGGCGGGCTTTGATGCTGCGGCTCTGGCAATTGCCAATCGTCGTCTCTGTTCGCTACTCAGATCCAACACCTGAGCGCTCAGATAGGCCTGCAGATCCTCGGCTTTCTGGGACAATAGGTGAGCCTGAATCCAGTCGATCTTCTCCTCCATGGACCCCAGGGACATCCGCTCGCTATTGCCACTGAGCAGGTACTCTCGTACCGATCCCATCAGCAGCTTGACGCCGAGTTCGATGGCCGCAGCGTGATTGATTTCCGAGAGGTCGTCACCTTGCAGCTTGGCTTGGCCCACGGTCGCTACCTTGCCCTGCATTCCTGTGGTTAGGTAGGCGTGGAGAAGCCGACGGATGGTGCCGTCAGGACAGACCAAGACGTACTGGCCGTGCGAAGAAAGATCCAGGTTCACTTGTGAGAGCCGACAGCGCTCCCCCATACTGAGCCCAAAGTCGCGCAGCGTCAGTACTGGATTGGGGTGAGACCACAACACAAGAGTCGGAGGCGGTGTCTGTGGTGGCTCCGGCTCACTGACCTGACTCGGCAGCGATTGCGGCGGCTCCAAGTAGTCTGGGTCGATGTGTTCGACCGGCGCATCGGGAGACGGAACGTGGCAGCCTCCTGTGCGTACGTAGTCACGCACTACCGAGCTTACAGAATCGCTGAAGAACTCTTCGGTTGGGAACACACCATGTAGTCGTGCCGCAGCGAGTAGGGCGATAAGGTGTGCGGTGCTGCGGGCGTGGCCTTGATTGTGAGTGATGAACAGAACCGCACGCTGCGCAGCGACCCGACGTAGCAGGTCGAGGATGTGCTCTGCTTCCTCTTCCTCCATTGCAGCGGTGGGTTCATCCACACACAGAAGCTCTGGCTCCTTCGCCAATGCATGGAGGATCTCAAGTCGCCATGCCACACTGGTTCCAATATCGAGGGTCTCAATCGGACGTTCGAGTGAGGCACGGAGTCGATCGAGGCCGCTATCCCGTAGTCGCTCTGCGGCCCGTAGTCGCTCCCGAGGCGAGTGCGGGCCTGATTTGGCCAACAGATAATCGATGAGCGGTCCCCGCTGTGGAGCGACTTTTTGGCCCAGCACCACTGGGTGATTGGAATCCGAGAGACTTCGCCCTCGGTAGACCAATTCCCCTTGCTGGGTTAGACCGGATGTCCTTCCCGATAGTACACTCAGCAGCGTCGATTTACCGGCACCGCCCGGTCCCATGATGGCAAAGACTCCGCGGCTTGGTATGTCAAGATCGAGGTCTTTGATGAGGGTCCGCTCTGCTGCCCTGACCAGCAGGTGGCGAATGCTCAAGATGGGCTCAGGTGGGACTGCTGCGGGTGGGGCAGCGGCTGGCTCGGTTGGTGGTTCTGGTGCATCGACCAGCACCGGAGCTTTCGGCCCTGCACCGACCAACTCGCTGGAGGCCTTACCACGAGCCGGACGTGGTGGTGCCATAGCTGCAGGTGTAACTGCTGGGCTGGCCGCTGGCTCCGCAATCGGTGCCGCCGCAGGTACCATCGCAGGTACCATCGCAGGGGCAGGACTCGGGTTCACGGATGCTGCGAGCGCCGATACATCAATGAGCTGTGCGCAGCTCTGCTGCGTGATTTGCAAGACCCGACCGAGTTGCGCGGCAGGAAGCGTCAGCAGCACGGCCTGGTTGGCGTTGGCTACAAGGAGTAGCAGCCAGCTATCTCCGCTGAGACAGATCGCGTGCTGACGGCTATCGGACAGCGTGACTCCCTGGCGATGCATAAACTGGAGCAACTGGTGCGCGATCTGACAAGCGTTGCTCGCATCTGTGATCGACTTCAGACCGGTGTTGATAGTCGCCACGGGCCACAACTGACCGGGACTGCCGATTAGAAACTGCCAGGCATCGCTGGTTCCCTGTGGTGGTTGCTGAAAAAGCTGAGAGGTGACGTCTTCGCGCAGGCTCAGTCCGTCTGGGCGGTTCAGCAGTAGCTCGATCGGAGAAAACCGGAGGTTGGCCGAAGCGCCGAGTGTCGTTCCGGGGGGGCTCTGTTTGACCCGAACCGGACTTGAACCCAGTCTGCCTGCCAGTCCGCGAAGACCCCGGGCGGTCAAGTCCAGTAGCGCGCTGCGATCCTGCTCCAAGACCTCGGGACGGGGAAACTCTTCGCGGCCAGGTTGCAGAATCTGCTGTTGTTGAAAGCGTCGCAGCAAGGCACCGATGGTCGGAGACGCTTGATCCAACAGGCGATCCACAAAGAACAAACCATCGATGGAAAGCCCGAACAAAAGATGACGCTGGGAAACAGGTAGTGACGCGATCCGCAGACCCTTGCGCGACAGTACTTCCAGTTGCATGTCGCCAGCTATCTGGGCGACCTGCGCCAACAGATCGAGCATGCTACGCAGAGGTGCCGGTAGTACGTTCACAGATGGATCTGCGGCGTCGGGACCCCGATCGTGACCAAGTCCACCACGACTTGGTCGAGGCACAGTAAGGGGCTGGTCTTTGGCCTCAGTACTCACCCCAGACGTCGGAGAGGATGCTTTTGGATCGTGATTGTCCTGCATGCTGTCACGTCACTCTGTGGAAATAGGTTCTCCATCTATGGACCAGTGCTGTGCAGAACCAGTCACCTCAGCTCGTCCAACACTTCCTCTTGTTGCAGCGGCAGCCGACGCTCAAAGAAACTAGCCCATGGTCATTATGAAAGAAAATCGATAGAAAAAGATAGGGCAGAAAGTGTAGTACGCTATCGCTTTGATTTAATTGCTATTTTTGAATTTAAGACCCTAAAATCACTGACCCTACGCGAGTTTGGCGAATCCAAGTACGGGCCGAAAGGGGGCCGGTCTCACCTGTGTTCTTCATTCATTGCTGGCCGTGTCAGGACTAGCAAACTGGATGGCATCCCGTAGTTGCTCGAGGGTGTAAGGCTTAGGCAAGAACAGCCTGGCTTGGCTGGGAAGATCGCCTGGCGCAAGTGACTCATCGGAGTAACCGCTGGTCAAGATGGCAGTCACCTTGGGATGTAACGCTCTCAAGCGATGTAGTGTCTCAATGCCACCCATTCCCCCTCGTATGGTTACATCCAGCAATACCAAATCAAAGGCTTTTCCGTGACTTATGGCCTCTTGATATGAGGCAATAGCAGCTTCGCCATTCTTGACCGACACAACGGTATGACCTAGAACCTGAAGCAGTGCTTGACTGGTGGTGAGCACATTCTCATCGTCATCCAATAGAAGAACTCGCAGGACCTTCTTCGAATCCGACGGACACTCTTCCGGTGCTACCTGCTCGATGCTGTCGCTGGCCGGAAGAAAGATCGTGACGGTCGTGCCCTCTCCCACTGTGGACTTCACATCGATGTAGCCCCCATGCTTGCGAATGACGGCATAGGTCGTCGCCAGACCAAGCCCGTTGCCCGTGGACTTGGTGGAAAAGTACGGATCAAAGATCCTGTTCATATTCTCTTCCGCAATGCCGACACCGGTGTCGCGAACCGTCACCGAAACCCAGCGACCCGGCGACAGAAGCGGAGGCAGTCCTTCGGCTGGTGTGGTTACATTGCGTGCCACGACGCAAATGTTACCTCCCAACGGCATCGACTGATCGGCGTTCAGGACTACGTTGTAGATGACTTGGTGGATTTGTCCTTCATCTACTTCTGTAGCCCACAGAGCTGGGTCGATGCTGATTTCGCAGCTCGCTTTGGCACCGCTGAGAATGAAACTGGTGGCCTCTTCGATGAGCGGGCCCAGCACGATGCGGCGTTTCTGTAGCGTGGCTCCTTTCGAGAATCCGAGCAGCTGTCGCGTCAGTTTGATCGCCAGGTGCAGCGAGTGCTCCACCGACTCCAATCTGCGCAAAGACTCCTCTTTGTTGTCGTAGGACCAGCGCGCCATCGAGATGTTGGCGTAGATGGCTTGCAGTAAGTTGTTGAAGTCGTGGGCAATTCCGCCCGCAAGCGTGCCGATCGCATCTAGTTTTTGTACTTTGATTCGTTCTTGCTCTAGCAAAGATCGCGCAGTGAGATCGGTTAGGAACAGGACCATGCACTGTTCACCTTTCAGATCGAGCACCACTGTCTTGATTCCGACATGCAGAGCGGAACCATCTTTGCGCCGGAACTCACCAGTGTCGGCCATGAAGGATGGAATGCTCTGCCCAAAGCGTTGACGAGACACGGGAGAGGCCAACTCTTCCAGCTTGTGTCCGGCCAGCTCCTCCAGCGAGAATCGCAGCATTTCGCACGCCTTGGGATTGGCGTAGCGAATGGTGCGAGAGTCGATAGAGAAGACCAAGATTCCTTCGGTAGAGGCTTCGATGATGGCCCGGAATCTGGTTTCGGAAGCGCGCAGCAGTTCTTCTGTTTCGCGACGCTGACTGACGTCCGTCAACATCCCGAACGCTCCGAGGAACTCGCCGCGATCGTTCATGAGCGCTTTGGCGGTGGTTTGCAACCAGCAGGCCGAGCCGTCTTTTCTTCGAAAGCGAGCCTCGTAGCGTTCATCACGTCCGAGGCGGCGGGTCTGCATCCGAGTTTGAAACTCTGCAAGGTCTTCTGGGAAGACGAAATGTGAGATTTTGGCTCCAAGCAGTAGCTCACGTTCGCAACCTAGAAGCGCTGCCATTTGTTCGTTTGCAAACGTAGTCTGAAAGTCTCGATCGACTATCCAGATTCCTTCACTCGCGGTCTCCACGAGCTGTAGGTACTGCTGTTCGAGTCGGATACGATCCTCCTCCGAGCGCTTTTGAGCGCTGATGTCTATCGCAAGTATGACCGCTCCGATGATCTCGCACTCGTTGTCACGTAGCGGAGTGTAGAGCATGTAAAGCAGGCGATCCTCGCATCGTCGTTCACAGCTTGCGGTCTTTCCGGACACCGCCTGCCGAAAGATCTCAAGGAATGTTTGACCTGTCTGTCCGTGCTCGGCTCGTCCAACGTAGGTGCCTTCCAGCTTGTCTCGCGAGGTGCCGAGCAGATTGAGAAGGAGTCCTTCTGCGACGCGGTACCGCATGTCCTGATTGACAACCAACACCGCTGCATCAGGAATCGATGCGGCAATGGTTCGATACAGGGCTACGCTCTGTCGCAGCGCCTCTTCGGTCCGCTTCCGCTCGGCGATTTGAAACTGCATCGACTCATTGAGTGCCGAGAGTGCTGCGGTTCTCTCGATGACGCGTTGCTCAAGCTGCTGAGACAACTCCGTGAGCTTTCGTTCGGCGAGCTTCTGCTCACTGATATCATCGAGAACGACAATGCATGAGCGTGGGGCCTGTGTAGGGTCGGCCAGCAGACTGGCTGTGACCTTGACGCTTCGCTGTTGCTCTCCGGAGAGCTGATAAGATGCATACCAATAGCTATTTTTATTCGCTCCCTGACGCAGTCTACCAAAGTGCATGGCTTCGGTACCCAGCTTGGCCGATGCCTGTTCCAGAACTGCTCCCAGTGAGGTAAACAGGGTTCCTGATAGATCTTCGCCGGGTCGTCCCACCAGCCGTGCGAGTTCGGCATTTATCCGGCGGATTTGTAGCGTCTCTAGATCCACCTCTGCGACGCCCACTCCTGCCTGTTCGAAGATGCAACGGAATAGGCACTGATAGGCTGTCGCTGGCGTGCTCTCCGGTTTGCCTTGTTGAATCGGGAGTACAGGTCGCGGTGTGGGTAGGTCCATGCTCTCTCCGATCTAGCGACGTTGATGAAGGATCTCCGCGCAGCGTCCCTGGCTATAGCGAGCGGCGGTGGTATTAGCGTGCAGTACGGATCAGCACGTAGATCACCAAACAGGCCATCAGCATCGCGATTGCGACCACAACGGTACGTATGATGTTTGATGGCTCTCTCAACACGAGCTGACTGTCTGTTGGCGATGACTTTGGTGGCACAGAGGGACGTTTGCTGACCTGGTTGGGCTGGCGGGACTGGGCCCCCACTCCCTTGGTTGACTCGTCAGAAGAGGCATATGGACCCACTTCGTCACTGGACGGAGCATTCACTACGGAAATCGCACCAGACGAGATCGCGTTCTTGCGTCTCGCGGATACTTCGCTCTGAATCCGTCGAGCGGCGCTATCCAGTCGCTTGCGAATCTCCAGGAGGGAAGGGAATCGGTCGGTAGGCTCCTTGTGGAGCATGCGATCGATGATCTCAGAAAGCTCGCTGTCGAAGTTTGGGTCGAGCGAGAGCAAGGGAATGGGCTGGTCTTCGAGCTGCGCATGAAGCAGTTCATCTAGGGAGTCACGCTCGAACGGAGGATGCCCACAGGCGGCGTGATACAGCGTTGCCCCAAGGCTGTACATGTCCGCTCGAAAGTCGATTTTGTCCGGTGTAGTAATTTGCTCGGGTGAGATGTATTGCGGGGTGCCACTGATCAGCCCGGCACGGGCTAGTTCATCGACGGTGCGGCCGTCACTGGCGCGATGGGTGGCAATTCCGAAGTCGGCCAATTTCGCCAATCCATCCTTACGAATCAGGATGTTGTCCGGCTTGACGTCTCTGTGAAGCAGTCCGTTGCTACTGGCTACGTCGAGTGCGGCGGCTACTTGGGCTCCGATCTGTGCGACCCGAAGAGGTGGCAGATGTCCCATGTTCTGGATCATGCCCTGCAAGCTCAGCTCCCCCACGTATTCGAAGACGATATAGGGGGCGCTGTCGCGTACTGCGATGTCGAGTACGCGGACGATGTTGGGATGCTCCAAGCGAATGAGGATCTGAGCCTCACTCAAGAAACGCTGGGTGCCAAGCGGATCGTCTTTCATCGCCTCGCGCTTGTAGGATTTGATTGCAACCGGAATGCGTAGCAGTTTGTGAAAGGAACGGAAGATGGTCGCCGTCGCACCTTCACCCAGTGACTCCTCCAGGTAATAGCGGTCGATATACGTGCCGACTTTGGGATCTCCACCGAGTGCAGATGGCTTGAGCGGAAGGAGATCGGGAGCAGAGTTTACCGAGAGCTGAATCTGCGGGTCGGAATAGGCAAACGGACCGCTGGTTGGCCCAGAGACCTTCTTGTCTTTCTTTGGCTTTGCCGGAAGGTTCTGCGGATCGGCCACCGGCAATGGTGCCGCTACAGCAGGGGATGGCACCGCCACGGAGCGAGGGGGTCTGGACACGGGCCGCTCTGCCACTGCCACGGCCGCTGCTGCTGGAACCGGAACCGCAGCAGCCACAACACCAGGGGGAACAGCTTTCGGCGGAGAGGAATCGTTTACGGCTGGAGTGCTCACCTCGACCAGAGGTGACTTCGGATGCGCTCCGCTGGCTTCCTGTTTCATACCGGCGGCTGGGCCGACGGCTCTAGATCCGAGGATGTGTCGAAGCTCTTCCTCTGATGCTCCAAGAAATCCCCGTCGACCAGAGCCTTTCTTAGGTTTTGGCGGCTCGGCAGTGGGTGGGGCCGTCTTTTCGAGGGCAATCGGGAGCGGTGGTTCCTTGGGTTCCGTTTCCTTGGGCGGCAGTGCCGCAGATATCGCAGGCTGTGGCTGGGTGGGCGGCGTGACCTCTGGCGGTGAATCGGCGCTCAGCGGTGACGGTGGGTCGAGGCCTGCGCCGGGGACGGGTATTTGCGCGGCGGCCGTTTCTGTCGGTTCGGATGCTAGCTCGGACTGCGGCTCACTTTTTTCACGGCGACGAGGCTTGACCCTGATCCCAAGGACCGTACGAATCTCATCTGGGGACGATGACAGGTAGCCCTTCTGGGCGGTAATCAGCATCTTTGCGGTCGTGCGATCGATTAGCGCCTTGCTTGCTAGGAAGTCGGTGAGTGAGCCGTGGTTGCTCCACTCGACCAGCAGACGATCAACCTCGTCACTGGTCAGACCTCGTCTCTGTTCGAGATACTCTCGGAGAAGCGGGTCGATATTGAGCGACTCTCTCATTGCGTGGCCTTGATCTACCGTGGGAGTAAGGGTTCCCCTTAGGATATCTTGCGACGACAACGTGATTTCGAAAAAATTGGAAGGTCTCGGAAGCACAGAGAAAGAATGGATTGATCCGAGACTTGATCCACCCACAGCCTGGGTAGCAGCAAACCTAGTCCTTCCTGTGTCTAGTTTTACGCACCACGAACCACGTAGCGACGCGGGGGGGGCCTCCGCGTCAGTGATTACACAGGCTTAATGGGTCTTAGCTGATCGTAGGAGTCGCCGAGCATTTGCAGATCGCTGGCGATCTGGGTCAATCGTAGCCGGGTTGGGCCAAATAGTCCCTTGCCGCTGTCGAGAACCAAGACCAGCACGAGCGACGTTTCAAACGGCGGAGCAACGAGAAGGTGATACAGCCCACCCTGGTTCACGGACAAATCCAGTGGCAAGCCGGGCCGATGAAGGGACCGCAGCAGCCATAGTTCCTTGAGGAGCACACTGGCTTGTGGCAGCAGTCCGTGAATTCCAAAGCTCCGATTCTGGCTCATATCAAGCAGGGCTGTACCGAGGCAACCGGGGATCTGCTGCATTGCAAGCAGGATTTTGGCATAGCGCTGTTGCTCGGTCTCGGCTGCCGGAATAAAGACACGTTCCCATTCTGTAAGAAGAGAGTCCGCACTCTTGAGAGCCTGTTCGCTATCGGTGGATTCCGTCGGAGTCTGCGATAGGTCGGCAGCCAACTGTCTAGGTAGTACGGACGCCAGCGGATAGGTATATACGGGTTCCTCGCTCCTCTCCGCCGGGAGAAACAGGACGTCTGCTTTGGAGAGACGGCAAATCTGCTCTAGCTTGCGACGGAGCCAGGACTCGATCGCGCCACGCAGCTCGCTCTCCGAGGTATGTCCGCGCTCGATCAGTTCGTGGTAGAAGTCAGTTCCGGTGTCGCGGCAGGACTGGAGCACGGTGTCGACAGAGCCCTTGTTCATGTTGAGCTCTTGACCGAGCTGCTCGAAGAAGGAGGCGGTGTCTTGACTCACATAGGCCCACGAGACCCTGCCTTGACAGAATGTGATGTAACCAACCGTGTCGCCCTCCCGCACCGCGACATCGCCGCCGCCGCTCGCCTCTGCTTCTCTGAGAGCGGCCAACAGTCGTCCAGAGGAGCTAACCTGTCCATCGACGAGCCGCGAAGCCACGCGGAGTCTAGCGAGCAGGACATCGGGATGATAGGGCTTGGGAAGGAAGTCATCCGCACCAGCCTCCAATGCAGCAATGCGGTGCTCATCGGGGTGGACGCCACTTATCAACAATACGTGAACGTAGTGGTCCAGAAAATCCCGTCGAATCGCTCGGCAGAGCTCGATTCCGGTCATGCATGGCATCTCCCAATCGAGCAGCGCGATCTGTGGAGCTGATGGCTGTTTCAGAATGTGTAGTGCCGACGCTCCATCCTCTGCAACCAAGACATCATAACCGTGTGAAACGAGTAGCTGCCTGAGGAACTCCCGATTGGGCGCGTCGTCATCTGCCACCAGGACACGCATGGATGCTCTCTCTCTCATTGCTGCCACTGTGCTTCCCCCCCTAACGAGCACGACCGAATGCGGGTGCCGATCGGGCCAAAATTATGTCAACAACCGACCCGGAATACAATGGAAGCAGGGATGGCCGAAGTGGTGGCCCTCGGTTCCAGCCCGTAGGAAGTAGCGACCCATTTTGACCTGGCCGTACTGCGACCACGAGTGTACGTGTCACGAGTACACCTCCGCTTGGCTCCGCTGGCGAGGACTACGAGGCCAGTTGGACAGCGTCGGTGGGCGAAGTCTTGATGACGAAGAGTCCGCCTTCGTTGAGAGCAACCTGCAGCGCATCGGGCATGGTCCCATCGGCCAGGTGTTGCAGCACGAAGGACGCGAGCAGTGGTAGCAAGTGTTCCCGGATGATGTGATCGGCGTTGCGGGCTCCAGTCTCTGCTTCTTGGCAGCGCGCCGCGATCGCAGCTACTACCGCATCGGCGAAACTCAGGTGCGCTCCGTGACTGTCCTGCATTCGCGCCGCAACATGACTGAGCTTGAGCGCAATGATCTGATGAAGTACCTCGCTGGTAATTGGGAAGTACGGAACCACAGTCATGCGGGCAAGCAACGCTGGCTTGAAGTGGCGATTTAGCGCTGGACGTAGTGCCTTGCCAAGCTCGTCGGTACTCGGGGTCCGCTCGCCCTCGGCAGCAAGCCTCATCGTGACATCCGAAGCCAGGTTCGAGGTCATAAAGATCACAGTATTGCGGAAGTCCACCACCCGACCTTCGCCGTCTGCGAGCATTCCCTTGTCGAACACCTGATAGAACAAATTAAGTACTTCGGGGTCTGCCTTTTCGACCTCATCGAGTAGCACCACAGAGTATGGACGCTGCCGCACTGCCTCAGTCAGCACGCCTCCCTCTCCGTATCCTACATAGCCTGGAGGTGAGCCAATCAGCCGCGAAACGGTGTGCTTTTCCTGAAATTCCGACATGTTGATGGTAACCATGAAGCGTTCACCACCAAACAGCAGATCCGCGACTGAGAGTACCGTCTCGGTCTTGCCGGTTCCACTCGGCCCAACCAGCAAGAATACTCCAAGCGGTTGCCGGGGATCTTGCAGTCCGGCCCGCGCATTGCGCAGTCGTCGTGCGATCGCGGCAATCGCGGCATCCTGCCCCCTGATCCGTTTGCAGAGTCGCTCCTCAATCGCGTGTACTGCCGACACATCATCACGGACCATCTTTCCCACTGGAATGCCGGTCCAGTCCGCGACCACTGCGGCTACCGTCTCTGGATCGACCTCCACGGTCAAAAGCGGGGTTTCCTGTTGCAGCGCACGGAGTTCCTGCAGCGCTTGTGCAATGGCCGCACCGATCGATTCAGCGGACTCCTCGGCGGTCTGCACAGTAGGAGCAGCAGAGGGATCTTCAGTGGCCAGGTACTTCGGCACTGCCGCCGGCTGGGCATGAATCGCTACTGGCTTCGAACTGTCCTGTGCGCGCTGTAGCTTGGCCTGTCTTTTGCGTAGTTCGACGACGCGATCTGCGGCGGTCGCTTCCTCGCGCCAGCGGGACTCCAGGGCATTTCGCGTTGCTTCTGCTTCGATGAGTGCCTGGGCCAGATCGATCAGCGAGGGAGACTCGCTCGATAGCTGACCCGATAGGCGGAGATCCTCGAGCTTGGCGGCTCGCTCACGTTCAATCGACTCGACGCTGCGGATCGCATACTCCAGCTCCGCAGGACGCGTCGACAACCCGAGCTTGACTCGCGCCGCACAGGTGTCGAGCAGGTCAACCGCCTTATCCGGTAGCAGTCGTCCCGAGATATAGCGTCGCGACAAGTCCACCGCATCGATCACTGCTTCATCCCGGATGTGAACGCCGTGGCTCGCTTGTAATCGAACACAAAGTCCGCGCAGCATATCAATCGCGGCTTCTCGTGAAGGCTCTTCCACTTTCACGAGCTGAAAGCGCCGACTGAGCGCTGCATCCTTTTCAAAGTACTTCTTATACTCCGACCATGTCGTCGCTGCGATCGTGCGTAACTCTCCGCGTGCCAGCGCTGGTTTGAGCAGGTTGGCGGCATCGGAACCGCCCGCATTGCCACCTGCTCCAATCATGGTGTGCGCTTCATCAATGAACAAAATGACTGGACGTGGTGACGCCTTGACTTCGCTGATGACGGCGGTAAGACGGGCTTCGAACTCCCCTTTGACACCGGCACCGGCTTGCAAGAGTCCCATGTCAAGACTCCGCACCTCGACTTCAAGTAGAGACGGAGGCACATCCTTATGGGCGATCCGCAGCGCCAGTCCTTCCACCAGCGCCGTCTTGCCAACACCAGATTCACCGACGATAATTGGGTTGTTTTTCTGACGTCGTCCCAATATGTCAAGGAGCTGGCGAATCTCGCGATCGCGACCGAGCACTGGATCGATCCGTCCCGCTTTGGCCCGAGCCGTGAGATCGTAGGTGTATCTGCCCAGCGCACTGTCCTCCGAGAGCGGAGCGGCCTGCGTCGCATGTCCTGCTGCAGGTGCCGTGGTTCCTTCCGGGATGGTCAGCGGCACTTCCGACGAACCATCCGTTAGCTCATCGTACCTTCGACGAATCGCCTCGCGATCCAGTTGCGATAATAGGTCTGCGTACTCTGCCGCTTCGTAGCGCTCAGGTTGGAGCAGAAGGACCAATAAGAGGTATCCAGACCGAATCTTATTGAGCCCGCCTTCAACGGAGGCCAGCAGCCAGGCATCCTGTATGAACGCCACCAGCAGCGGTGAAAAGACCGGCCTTCCACTGTTGCCACGTTTCCGCTGATCGGCACCGCGATGCAGTGCGCGGAGCAGCATCTCGCTGGAGACTCCAAGAGCGCGATAAAGCGTCGCCACATCGCCGTTTGGCTCCTCTAGCAGTTTGAGGAGGAAGTGCTCGACGCCGATCTCGTAATGAGTGCGGCTGATTGCCAGACTCGCTGCTGCTTCCAGCGCTCGGGTACACAGAGGGTTCAGCCGCTTTAGGAGTGCGCGATACTCAACGAGAAGCATGGACTTCGGACCTTTCTGCGCGAGGGGATGGTGCCGAGATACTGGCGGGAATCACAATCACCACTGGATCCTGCTGCGGGCTTCCCACGACTGCGGGACGGCCCAGCACACCGGGCTGCGGCCTACCGATTCGTTGGTTCGCCATTTCGGCTTTGGGAACTTGCACCGCGAGCGTCAGGTCTAGTGATTGGCGCAAATAGCAGCGTGCGAGAGCCCGAAGCCGCGCATGCAGCGGTCTCCCCGGACACAAATCAAGCAGTGTTCGATAGGTAACGGGCCCGATGTGGATTCGCAGTGAGGTCATTCGGTCCAGATGTCGTGAGCCAATGACCAAGTCTCGTCCCAGCGCGGCTCGCTCCTGTGGCTTGCTCGACAGCTTGGGCCACTGGTCCTTCGGGAGAGTGATCCAGCGCATCGGCGCGGACTCCACACGAATAGGTATTTGCAACTCTTCATATAAGAGTGTTGTGAGTCCCTGAGCAGTGCGGGTTCGGGCCGCAAACAGACCCAAGTATCGGAGCAGTCGCAGTGGCTCTGTACCAAGCTCTTCTATCGTTGCTGTTCCGCTTATTCCGATAAAATCAAGCAGCGATCGAGACAGTGGGTCATCGCCTCTGCAATCGAAGGACAACTCGTAGCGCTGATGACGGAAGGCTCGGTACCACAGCGATAACACTCGATGGTGAATCAGATCCAGAAAGTCGCGCTGCTGCGGCTCTCCTTCTTCCTGTAGGAGTACCTGCTGTGCATAGGAACGGGGAAGCGGACTGCCAACTCCATACAGCCCGGAAATGTTCGCAGTCACTATGGTGCGGGCGACTCCTTCCGGGCTGTGTTTGGTTTCCACAGCAACCGTTTCGGTACAAGGAAAGCCGAGTCCGGTGGAAGGCCGCAAGCGAATGCGTTCGTCCCGAGCAGGACCACTTCCGCCGAGAGCTGGGGCACTCGGGGAATGGGTCTCTAGGAGTCGGAGAAGCTGAAACAGTTGATAGCGCACGCTCTGCTCAACGGGCCAAGCGTCTGTCTCCGCTGATTCTGTGATCGCTGCTGTCACAGGAGCCCCTGAGTGCCCAGACGTGCGGGCCAACGGAGTTGTAGATCGTGATCCATGCCGCGAACGGAGAGCTCTGTGAACGAATTGATTTCGGCAGACTCGGCCAGGAATCGATCGAGCACATTGCCAATCAGAAACAGCTCGCCCAGGTACGAAAAGCGGTCTTCATGAACTTGCAGCTCGACGCGACTGCCACGGGTCACGGCCTTCGGTCGACCGGCCAGCCGTGTTTCGGGACAAGCGGTGACTGCCATCACAGCGTCGAGAAGAGACTCTAGTTTTTGGCGCGCCGACTGATTTCTGCGTGCCCGGAAGTCAAAGAGCTGCAGCAAGACCCGCAGCGCGTCACGATTTTTGAAGTGATGAAGTGCCACAATTTGGTGGGCAAACAGTCGCCACAGACCGTCTCCTCCCACGGGCGCTGGAGCCGGTGCAGCCATCGATCCGATATCACGAAAAGCCAACGTCGAAGGCACATCGCTCGTCGGTCGGCAGACATCACCACTGCGTAGTCGCAGCGGCAGGTCGCGGTTGGTGCAGAGTAGGTCGACAGAGACCACTGCATCGACGTCTGCGGCACCACCGGCCGCTGTCACAAAGGACAGATAGACCGGCACGGTGGCATAGGTCGGTAGGCTGTCATGACCGCCTCTCTGTTCGGCGACCGGAGCCCGCGGAATCACTTGATACAGAATCGGGGTCTCACCCACCAATGCCTTGGGACGATGAAAGGAATAGAATGGAAAATACTCTGTTGGGCGCGGTTGACGATCGACATGACCGGCGACCTTTTCGACGCTGAAGATCTCTAGATGGTGCGGCGTGGTGCCCTCTGGACGCAGCGGATATTCGGTCCTGGTGCCGTCCATGGCAATCGGGCTCGCTGTATGCGGAAACAGATTCACCGCTGGGACACAGTTCAACCGCACGCATTCTTTGAGCAGTGCAGGACTGAGTGGATCGCCGGGTAGGGGCTCGAAATCAAACAGCATCTCAAAGCGACCTGCCGTCGGAAAATTGACCAAATGATGCAGACTGCAGACATCATAAAAGAGATGCTTGGCAGGTAACAAAAAATACTCAGTCAGGAGTCGGTAGCTGATCGCGCTGTAACTCGGATAGGGGAGCAGGGTCTGTTCGGGCTCGAATCCCACCGGCGACATCGCCTCAAGGGGCAGACGCTGTTCCCCAAGGAGCAGTCCGTCCGCTTGATACACTCGTAGCCAGAGTGCTCGGAGCTGGTGTCCCAGACAGGCGTACAGACCAAATGACTCGCGGCCCATTCCCTTGACGGACGCTCCATGGAAGTGGAGCCGCAATGCTTCGTTCTTCAATCGCCCAAGCTGCGTACCCGGCAGCGGACGAATTCCCACCGTCAGCCGATGGAGCGTCGGAGTCGGTGCCGAGATCTGCACGTCATCGAGCGTAAGCGGCAGAATGGTCGTGTCGTAAGCGGTTCGAAATGTACAGCTTGTTCCATCCACCGGCTCAGAGCGAACCTGCGAGCCGGCCTTGAGAACAAATGGCTCTCGGAACATGTTCGGGCGCGGCAGAAACTCCAACATTACCGCGCACGGAGTCGGACGCAGTGCTTGCGGCCACAGGTGAGACAGCAGTGGATACAGAAGATCCGGGAACTGCGACTCCAGTCCTTGGCGAATCCGTCCGGTCAGAAATGCCACACCTTGGAGCAACCGCTCGACGTCGGGATCGTGGCCGGCCAGCCCTAGCTCGCGAGCGATATCGGGATAGGAGTGCGCAAACTCGCCGCCCAGCTCACGCAGGAATGCCAGTTCGTCTTCGTAATATCGCTTGAATGCAGAGGAGCCAGCCATCGGTTGCCTACGTTAGCCTTACCCGTCCAGAAGAAACCACTACCGTTTCAAACCATAAATCCTCGGCGCTTTTTCCGGAGGAAACACCTGCGCGAACTTTAAAACAAGCGGTCATCGGTCCATGAGCATTTGGCACATGCTCCACTTCTACATGCGTCAATCGAGGTTCATATTCCCGAATGCACTTCTCCAAGGCCCGCTCAATCTCCCGAGCTCGTTCTGGCACTCCATTCACAATTTGTGTCAAATCCGGAATCCCATATGACTCACACGCAATCGACATCCCCGCCCGACTATTCAATATCCGCTCCAAATTCTGGAGAATAGACTGACGAAGGGCATCACGGTCCAGCCCGGCATCTTGCTTGGTTTGCATTAGACGTTGGAATAGTGTTTCATGGGATTGTGTCATTGTGAATTAGCAAAAGTACGAGATTGAATGTCTATTCCTCTGTGGAATGCAGTTTATACTTAGCCCATCCTCGATCCATGATTAGGGAATCGGAAGGATATTCAAATATATGGTCGCTTGCTATTGCTAGCAATGTATTATCTGGATGAATACTGCCTATTGCTTCTGGATCTTTCCATGCATATTCACACTCTTCGCAGTGTAGGACGAGCTGATCATCTGTCCGGTCGTGTTCAATAAACAGACGGCCTTGATGACAAAACGTACACCCTTTATACCAGTATTTCAACACGAACTGCTCCTTAGGAGGGTGGAATGTAGATGGGGTATGCGGTGATTAGCTTATTGGTTCCTGGCTGAAGGATGATTCGTACGCCATTCAGCAAAGGATGATTTGCAGCCAAGCCGTTCTGTCCGCCTGCCAGACCGACATCTCTGCCCATTGGAACCTCGAAGAATCCGTTGCTCTGAATGGCAATACCTTGCTCATGGCCCTTCCGCCATGCCTCGTGAGTAGCAGCCACACCATCCTCCATAAAGACGCCGTGATCTGGTTTGTTTGGCTTGTCGTGTTCATGCGTTCTAATATGATCCTCTCGGGTTTCTCCAGTGCTCGTCTTGACCAATGACATATCTAGGACTGGACAACTTCCAGTGAGCCCTAGTGGATCTATCCATTGGAGTGAATTTGTTGGATATGAATAAGTGTTTGTTCCTCCAAATATGCCTATGGGATCTGCGGAAATGTATTTGATATTGGCAGGATTATAATATCTAAACCGATTATAACATAATCCCGATTCCTCGTCGGACCATTGGCCTTGGAAGCGGATGGGGCAGTCTACTTCGGCTGCGGACTGGGTGTGAAGTTTTCCGAAGGTGGTGAAGGTGGCGGACCATGCGGTGTGGCCGTCTTGGGCTCGCAACTCTTGGGGCGCACCGTTTATGTTGTTGACGCATAGGTAGTGCTGGCCGCGCTCGATCTTACCAATCGGGGCAAAGCCGTAGGGGTCGAACTCCCAGTGAATGGGCGCTTCTGTCCTTCCTTCGGTGGTGCGGATTTCGTGGAGGACCACATCACCATCCCAGATGAACTCGATCCGCTCCTTCGGTCCCCGTTTTTCGACGCGCCGCCCGATTGGATCGTAGAGATACGTCCACTCCTCTCCGCTCGGTAGCACGACGCGGGCGAGCATCCCTTGCTCATTCCAGAAGTACCGAGTTTCTTGACCATTTTCGCGCTGGGCGACTTGTTGACCGAGCGCGTTGTAGTCGAACTCAACACCACTGTTCGATCTCAGCACGTTGCCGGGCCGGTAATCGAACTGCGCCAGGAGTCGGTGAGCTTGCGTCCCCGGCAGAGTCGTCTG
>Ga0075163_10004554_pt1 | contig 18602 bp, 13 predicted proteins | sample JI1023141ADNA_FD_71478 | JGI IMG/M metagenome (GOLD analysis project Ga0075163, IMG submission 71478) | Wastewater effluent complex algal communities from Wisconsin, to seasonally profile nutrient transformation and Carbon sequestration -... | ecosystem: Engineered > WWTP > Effluent > Algae...
TAATTGTTGCTGAACGTGTTCCAGAAGCACTTGGATTAAATGTTACTTGAAAAGTAGTAGTTCCTGATGCAGCAACTGTTGATGCAGGAGCAGCAGTAATGCTATAATCAGCAGCATTTGTTCCGGTTATATTTACTCCTGTTATATTTAGTGTTGAATTACCTGTGTTTTGTATTGTAAATGTTCTAACAATTGTTCCTGAACAAACTGATGAAGTTCCAAAATCAGTATGATCAGTTGTTGTTGGCGTAACATCTCCATCAGCAATTGTTGTTGAATTTCCTTGAACATTAATTTCTGCATCTACTCCTGTTCCTTGTATTGCAAAATCATAAGTTCCTTCATCTGAATCACTATTTGTAATATTAATTGTTGCTGAACGTGTTCCAGAAGCACTTGGATTAAATGTTACTTGAAAAGTAGTAGTTCCTGATGCAGCAACTGTTGATGCAGGAGCAGCAGTAATACTAAAATCGGCAGCATGTGTGCCTGTAATACTAACTCCTGTAATATTTAAAGTTGCGGTTCCTGTGTTTTGAATTGTAAAAGTTCTATTAATGGTACCTGAGCATACACTTTGCGAGCCAAAATCTGTATGATCTGTTGTTGTTGGAGTCGGATCTCCATCAGCAATTGTTGTCGAATTTCCAAGCAGGTTTATTTCTGCTACTGCCGCTGCTCCAGTTGTAAACGACCAAAAAGTTTTGCTTGTATAACCTTTACGCTCACGTGTAGCGTGATTATAGTAACCAAAGATAAGACCTTGAGCATCTTTAAAAGCTTGATCATCAAATGCAACATAATATTGTGTTGAACCAGCTAAAGCTGCCAAGGTAACAGTTATATTAGATGTTCCCGAACCTGAAACGCTTCCAGAGTTAGAAGCTATTGTTTGAATAGTAGCATTATCTGAATAACGTTTAATATAAATATTATTAGAACTTGTTCCTGCTGTAACATTTTCACTAAACGTCATAGTTAAATTAGTAGTAGTGCTTACCCCGGTAGCTCCATTTAGAGGCGTGCGAGCCGTTAAAGAAGGTGGAGTTCCTCCGCATTGGAAAAAGTAATTTGCACCAGCTGCACCCAATGGTATACGGAATAAATCTATATCTCCATCGTTTTCATAATCAAATGGAAAAAGGATAGTAGCAAAAATATGATCGAAAGAAATTCCATTGAAAGGACCGCTAGTAAAAGTACCAGTTCCATCAGTTGCTGCTACACTTGAAAAAACTCCCGCGCCGTTATTTGTTGCATAATTGATGCTATTTGTTGCAGTTGTTCCTAATTGATAAAGTACATCAATATCACCGTCACCATCAAAGTCTGAAGGCAGAAATCTGAATGTAGATAAAGTAGTTGGTAATCCTGAAGGAACTCCCGGGTTAGACCAACTACCACCATTATTTCTATAGTAAGTTGTTGTTCCAACTTGCCAATGGTAAATATCAACATCACCATCATTGTCATAATCAGCAACAATAGCCACTGTAGCTAGCACGTTGTTAAAACTCATTCCATTAAACACCCCAGTAGTAAAGGTTCCTGTACCATCAGCGGTATGTGTGGTGAAAATACCTGACCCGTTATTTTCACAGTGAAATATACTTGCGGTACCGGTCGCAAGTTGATACAAAAAATCGACATCACTATCATTATCAAAATCACCAGTTAAAAAGCGGGCAAAGCCACCACTTAATACAGTAGGCATACCACTAAGCAAAGCTGCAGATGTGAAAGAACCAGCATTGTTTTGTAAGAACCGGTTACTTCCGGTTGAGGTGGTCTCAAAAACATCAACGTCTCCATCATTATCAAAATCTGCCACAAAATGTTTGCTGCTTTGAATATCTGGGAAGGTTAATCCATTAAAAGGACCACTAGAAAAAGTGGAAGGTGAGCCAGAACCACTTATAATGGTAAACGTAGCTCCATTATTTTGATGGTAATCTACTTGAGTTCCTGTGCCACCAAGTTGGCTTAACATATCAATATCTCCATCATTATCAAAATCACCAGTAACAACACGCGTTGTAGCGTTTCCAGTTGTTGTAGCATTTAAGCCAGTAGGCACGGTAATGGATGAATAAGAGGGTTGTGCTTTAATAACTAATGAGATAAAACACAAAATAAAAATGGGTACGATTTTTTGCATAATCTAATTTTTTATGTAAAAATAAGAATCTATTCATAAATCGCAAGTAAATATGAAAATGTTCTTCCTTTGTTTGAAAACATTCCTTTATTCTAAATAAAACTCAGCAATGTTGTATGGTGATGCGAAGAAAAGTGCGGAGAAATTACTTGGATTTTTGAAGGCGTAGTTGTTTTTGTTGAATTATTTTTCAACTCCCAGATTACTTGAGGATTTTTTTTGCGAAGCAGCTTATTATTAAAAAATTAGTTGCAAGAATCTTCGGTGCGCAATTCAAAAGATTTACTATCTTTATTTCAAACAAAATCGCTTATTAAAACACGTTCAAAAATAATTATTCTGTTTTTATTACTGAGTCTGCAGTTTCAGGCGCAATTAGACTCGTTACTTAGAGTAACTGCTACAATGCCTGACGACACTAACAGGCTAAACAATTATCTTGAAATAAGTAGTTTATACAAACATTATTCGGTTCCCGATTCTTGTATTTTATTTGCAAATAAAGCTGCTTTATTAAGCAAAAAATTTAAAAATAATTTAAAATTTATTGAGGCTAAATATGATATTGCCATTGCGATATCATACATGGGCAAAAGGGATAGCTCTATTACTATTTTAAGCGAACTCGAACATCAATTTGCAAAAGATACTGCGCAATCAACTCAAAAATGGATGGCTGTTTTGTATAATAGCTTGGGAATATTTTACATGGAATCGAACAAATATGAGCAATCGATAAACTACCACATAAAAAGTTTAAAGATTAAAGAAAAAAACAAGAACAAAAAAGGAATTGTGTATTCCTACAACAATATTGCTAATGTATACCTACATATGTTGTCCTATGGCGAAGCAAAGAAAAACTACGAAAAAGCACTTGCAATTGCCAAAGAAATTGACTTCGATAAAAAATTTCCAACAATTTATATGAACTTAGGAAATGTTTACTTTAAACTACGTGATTTAAAAAAGGCGAAAGAATATTTACTAATAAATTTGCAATACCTAAACGGTGATGATAAATATGTTGAGGCAAAAACCTATACTAATTTAGGGGCAGTTTATCTAGATCTTAAAAATTTAGATTCGGCAGAATACTATTTTAATAAAAGCTTGGATTTAAGATTGAAAATTAATGATGTAAACTATTTACATTCAACCTATATTGATTTATCAAGGCTGAATGCCTTAAGAGGCAATAAAACAAAGTCAGAAGAATATTTAAAAAAAGGCATTGAATACTGCGAGAAAATAAATTCTATTTACGAAACAAGAGAAATTTATAGAAACGTAAGTGATATTTACCGAATACTCGGAAACACCAAATTAGAAAATGAATATCTCCGAAACTTATTCGCTATTGATGATAGCATCTCAGTAATCGAACAAAACAAAATGGTTTCTGAGTTAAATGAAAAATATGAAACAGAAAAAAAAGATGCTCATATTCAATTATTAAACAAAGACAAGGAAATTTCTGATGCTCAACTAAAACGACGTTCATTTGAAAGAAATGTTTTTATTGGAGGATTGGCATTTGTAATCCTAATCTCCCTATTTATTTTCAATCGATTTAAAATTTCTCAAAAGCAAAAGAAGATAATTGAAAAACAAAAATTAGAAGTTGAAAAAACACATGCACTCTTAGCCGAACATCACAAAGAGATTCAGGACAGTATAAAATATGCTAAGCGAATACAAGAAGCTATTTTGCCTTCAATGGATGCAATGCAAAACGGATTAAAAGATGGATTTGTTTTGTATAAACCAAAAGATGTAGTAGCAGGCGATTTTTATTGGATGGAAAAGCACCATAATAAAATATATTTTGCCGCCGCCGATTGTACGGGCCATGGAGTTCCTGGCGCAATGGTGAGTGTGGTGTGTTCAAATGCACTTTCTAAAGCATTGCTAGAGGAAGATATAGTTGAAACTGGCAAACTCTTAGACCGCACACGTGAGCTGGTTATTGAGCGCTTTGCTAAGAGCGGAGAAAATGTAAAAGACGGAATGGACATTTCGATTTGCGCTATTGATTTTGAAAACATGAACTTGCAATGGAGCGGGGCAAACAATCCATTATGGATGATAAGAGCTGGTGAGTTGCTAGAAACAAAACCAGATAAACAACCTATTGGAATGCACCAAGACCCAAGACCATTTAGGACTCATGCTATTCCACTATTAAAGTCCGATACGATTTATATTTCTACCGACGGTTATCAAGATCAGTTTGGAGGAAAAAAGCAAAAGAAATATATGGCCAAACAATTAAAAGCTAATTTACTTGAGATTCATAATGAAAACATGAATCGTCAAAAAGAAATTTTAGACCAAAAGTTTGAACTATGGAAAGGACCCTTTGAACAAGTAGATGATGTTTGCATTATTGGAGTAAGAATTTAGAATTAGCAATAACAAAAGTTTTAATGACAGCAACAAAAATTAACATGAAAAAAACACTACTCCTAACCCTCCTAATCGCAACCTCTTTCTGCCTAGGCTTCGCATTTAAAACAAGCATTACTCCAAATGAGAACAAACCATATAAAAAAGTAACGGGTATTGGCGGAATATTTTTTAAGTGCAAAGACCCTAAAAAATTAAAAGAATGGTATAGCACCAACCTTGGCTTAAATACAAATCAATATGGCTCTGTGTTTGAGTGGTATCAAGGGGCAGATAGCACCAAGAAAGGATTTACACAATGGAGTCCGTTTAAGGAAACAACGAAATATTTTGAACCTTCTACAAAAGATTTTATGATTAACTATCGCGTAGAAAATTTAGAAGAACTTGTAAAAGAACTAAAGAAAAACAATGTAACCATTGTTGATACATTACAAGCTTACGATTACGGAAAGTTTATTCATATCCTCGACCTTGAAGGAAACAATTTAGAATTGTGGGAAGCAAATGATGTTGAGTATGAAAAAATGGGCAAACAAATGGGCAGTAAGACAACTAAGTGATTGCAATTAACAAAATGAAAACTACGCCTGAACATAACGAACGTGTTGCCAAATTAACCTTTGCTTCGGTTTACCCACACTACATTACAAAAGTGGAAAAGAAGGGTAGGACAAAAGATGAATTACATGAAGTGATTGAATGGCTCACTGGTTTCGATGATAAAAAACTGCAAACCTTAATAAAAGAAAATGTAAACTTTGAAGTCTTCTTTCAACGGGCAAAACTAAACCCCAATGCAAAACTAATTACTGGTTTAATATGTGGTTATCGTATTGAAGAAATAGATAATCCACTAACACAAAAAGTAAGGTATTTAGATAAGTTGGTAGACGAGTTAGCGAAAGGAAAAAAGATGGAAAAGATTTTACGTATTGCATAAATCTTTTATCCCGAAATAGATTTTAATTTAGAAACCAGTTCGTCTTTCTTAGCTCTTGAAACTGGTATTTGCTCTTTGTTCTTAAGTATAACTATTCCGCCATCACCTTTAATGTATTTAGCAAGAAAGAGCAAATTAATAATATGTGATTTATGTACTCTTATAAAGTTTTCGTGCTTCAACTTTAATTCAATTTCTTTTAAGGTTTTTGAAAGTAATAACACCTTTTCGTCGTTGGTATAAATTCGTGTGTAGTTAGAGTCTGCTTCCACTCTTATTATTTCATCTGGACTCAAATAAACAATTCCATCATTGGTAGGTAGCTCAATGCGTTGGTTATCATTAGATTTTTCCTTATTCGAAGTATTTATTCGCTCAACATCAATTTGGTGAATTGCTTTTCTTACGGCGGTATTAAATTCTTCCGAGTCGATTGGTTTTAATAAATAATCAGTAGCATTAACTTTAAAGGCATTGATTGCAAAGTTGGGATAGGCAGTTGTAAAAATTAATTGATAAGGAACATCTTTAGTTCGTTCGGCTATCTCAAAACCACTTCCCTCCTTGAGCTCTATATCTAAAAAAACAATATCTGGTTTATCTCTCAGTATTGCCTCTACAGCTTCTTCAATTCGCTTAGCTTTTGCACAAATAGTAATTTGTTTAAATTGATTGTTCAATAAAATTTCAATTGTATCAATTGCATTTTTTTCGTCATCAATTATAATTGCCGAGTAATTCATTTATTTTAAAATTGGTAAATTAATTGTTACTTGTGTTCCTATTGAGTTTCCTTTTTCATCGTACAAATCAATAATTTCAATATTTGTTTCGGTTTCTTTGCTTCTATTATAATATCCAATTCGCTCCTGCGAAATAGATACTCCCATTGATTCGTGATATTTACTTTTATTTTTCTTCAATTCTTCCGAAGCTTTTCTGCCAATTCCATTATCTTTTATAACGCAATTTAATACAGTATTTGATTTTAGAGTAAAGTTAATTTGTATTTGTCCCGCTCTATCTATTAATGAATTAACACCGTGTACAATTGCATTTTCAACAATAGGTTGAATAAACATACCTGGAATTTTTATAGCATCTAATGCTATTTCGGGAGCAATAGTAATTTTGTATTCAAAACTATTATCACATCTCATTCTCTCCAAATCAAGGTAATTATTTAGCATTTCAATTTCCTTCTTTAATGGAATTTTATCTGCCTTTGTGTTTTCTAAAATATCCCGCATTAACTTAGAAAACTTACCCAAGAAATAATGCGCACTTTGTGAATCGTTTTTAAGCACAAAGCTTTGAATAGAATTTAATGAATTAAAAACAAAATGCGGGTTCATTTGCGAACGCAAAAATTTAGATTCCAACTCAGCTATTTGTACTTTAATGTTTGCTCTTTCTTTTTCCCTTTTCAATACTTTCTTTAATAACAAGCCGAAAAACAAAAAGACGATACATACAGAAACTGCAATAATTGTAATTTTAAATCCAGATTTTTGCCAAAGTTTTGGTTTAATAATAATTGGATAAGCCTTTACAAAACTTTTTTGTTTTGAGTAGGGCGACTCTGCATACACTTCAAACACAAAGGCTCCTGGTGGCAACGACTCATAAATTACACTTTCATTTAATGTAGAAACCCAATTATCCGAATAATTTTTTAAACGATAAAAATATCGTGGAAAGGTATTGGGCTGAAAATTATTCTGCCTAAAACCAATTTCAATATCCAATCCGTTTTTGTATTCAAGCAACAAACTATCTGCAACAATTTGTTTACCACTAACTGCAACCTTGGTGATATTCATCGAGTTTTGCGCTCGATTAAAAATATCCGTTTCAGGATCCATAGGCAAAACACCTTGGCTTGAGGTTATGTACATCAAACCCTTATCCTTAACAATAGAATAATTTTCATAATTACTCCACTCATTACCAGATATGTTTTTTATAACAAACTTTCTAAAATTATTTCTACTTTCAAAATAAATAATTGAAACGCCGCTCGCGGTTATTGCCCACAATCTATTCTTATCATCTAATAAAATACTGGAAATACAATCGTTTAACAAGCCGTTTTTAGAATTAATATTTACTGTATCTGTTTTGGTACACACCGTTATACCTGCGCCGCATGTTGTAATAGCAAGCGCTTCTTCACTTAACCTAACAAATCCATTTGTACTTTCGTTAAAATAAACACGATTGCCAATATGGGTAAGTACTGAGTCTTTTGATTTCCATAAGCCATCACTGCATCCTAGTAAAAATTCTGAATCATTAGAAGTGTATACCGACAACACATTTATTGCTTTTGTATTTCTCTTTTCGATTGACAGTTTTTCTACTTTATCCTTTGTAATTTTTAGAACACCCTCGTAATGCAATGCACAATAAACAGCAGTAGGTGTTTTGTAAAAACTATTTGACCCGCTACATGGGAAAAGATGAGTTACCTTCATTGTTTTACGGTTTATTTTATAAACCCCAAGATTTTGGTTCGAAAACAAAATATCTCCATTCAAATCCTCTATAAATGCTATTACACTACTTTCAATAAATTGCTGTTTTTTACGAGAGTATTCATATATAATTTTTTCAGCTTCTTGTTTACCTCTAACTATATATCCCACGTCTCCATTTGTGTGGCCCAAGAATAATGTGTCTCCAACAAAAAAAGAAGTGTTTAAATTACTTGCAAAGTTCTCACCAACTCTCCACTTATTATTTGATAGATAAGAAATATAGGCTAATCCTTTTTTTGTACAAAACCACATTCCACCTTCCATATCCTGTAAAAAGTTGGACAAAACATATTCCTTAAAATATTTACCGCTCAATAAACCAAAATTATCCTTATCAACTTGCGAAACACCACCATTCGCAAATCCTAGCCACAACGTATTATCAATACCTTCGTATATATGAACAATAGCGTCATCAAATACTTCATGATGCTTAATGCCACCTTTACCAAATTCAAAAAGATGATTATCAATCGAAATAAATTCGCGGTTCTCACTACTAAGGGTAGTAAATAGATGATTAAAATTTTCGGATTTAATTTTGTATTCTTTTTTATTTTCGAATTCGAAAGAAATTAATTTTGATTTTGAATAAAGTTCATAATCAAAAAATCCAATTACTTCTTTCCTATTATTTGGATTACGCATGGGAACGCGAAGTTCAGTTGAAAAAAACTCCCTTGTTTTAATCCATTTACCATTTCTCTTCTTATGTGTGATAGATTTAAATGGCAATACATAGTCAGCAATCATTTCCGAATCAGAAATAAAATATATGCCGTATCCTTTTAATCTATAAATGTCTTTATTATAAGATTTTATTGGGGCAATTTTCCCATCCTTATATGTGCTTAATTTGTTAGAATAACTTCTAATCCATAAATTTCCCCAACTATCTTTTATTATACTTCCAACACTAGTGTTAGGCAAGCCATCCTTTATGGTTTTTGTTGTGAAATTTTTTCCGTCATAAATTGTTAAACCTAGATAACTTCCCAAAATAATATTACCATTTTCGTCTTGGTCAATATCCTCAATTGCCTTAGTAGGCAAACCATCCTCTTCGGTTAACCAGTGAGTATAGTTCTCTTGTGCCACCAAAAAAACGGGTAGTAACAAGAAGAATAGAAATATTTTTTTATTTAAAATCAATTTTACTATTGAATGGTGAATTTACTTGTTTTTCCATTAAGAAAAAAGACATTCAAGCAATATTACAATACAGCTCAATTCAAAATTACGGATATAAAATCCCTCAACATAACCATTAACTAAGCGGTTTCTGTTATTCGCACAAATAAAAAATGATTTTTAAGAAAATAATGAAGTAATAATAATTAATTAAACCCTTAGTGTTTGCGGGGTTTTAATTGCTTCAAAAACTCAGAAGCATAAACAAAGTCTAAAATTTCTTGGTTATCAGTAGTTAGAATTTCTCTTTTACTGCCTTGCCACCACATATTTCCTTTGTATAAAAACATGATGTTTTCGCCAATTTCCATTACCGAATTCATGTCATGTGTAATAACAACAGTAGTCATTCCAAGATCTTCGGTAACTTGTTTTATTAATGCATCAATAACTAATGAGGTACGTGGATCTAAACCCGAGTTAGGTTCATCGCAAAACAAGTATTTTGGTTCGTTTGAAATTGCACGTGCTAAAGCAGCACGTTTTTTCATACCTCCTGAAAGCTCTGAAGGAAACAATTTATTTCTTCCTTCTAAGTTTACTTTTTTCAAACAAAAATTTACGCGGTCTTCCTTTTCGCTTTTCGACATGTCAGTAAACATATCTAAAGGGAAAGCAACATTTTGTTCAAGCGTTAAAGAATCAAACAATGCCCCTCCTTGAAAAAGCATTCCAATTTCTTTTCTAACTTCTTGTTTTTCTTTTTCGGTGCTAGAGGTAAATGAGCGGCCATCATACAATACATCTCCTTGATCAGGAGTATGCAGGCCAACCATAATTTTAAGCATAGTTGTTTTACCAGATCCACTTTCGCCAATAACTAAATTTGTTTTCCCTGTTTCAAAAACAAAAGAAATATCATTTAGTACCATGCGATCGCCAAATGCTTTATGTACATTTTTAACCTCTATCATCCAACCAACATTAATTGAGTGATTACTAAATTAGCTATCAAAATTAAAATACTATTGTAAACAACAGAACGTGTACTTGCTTTACCAACTTCTAATGCTCCACCAGTTGTGTAATAACCTTGGTATGCTGCAACTGAAGTGATAATAAATGCAAAAACAATCGTTTTAGTTAATGAGTAATAAATATTAAATGGAACAAAAAACGATTGAATACCAAAAATATATTCATACGAAGAACATGCTCCAGAGGCAACTCCCATAAGGTAACCGCCAAGTACACCAAGAAACATACTGATTACAATTAAAAATGGGTTGATAAACATTGCAGCAACAATCTTAGGCAAAATTAAATATCCCGCCGAGTTAATTCCCATAATTTCCAAGGCATCTATTTGTTCGGAAATACGCATAGTGCCAATTTCAGAAGCGATATTTGATCCCACTTTTCCTGCTAAAATCAAACTGATGATAGTAGGAGAAAACTCCAATACAATAGATTCACGTGTTCCTAAACCAACTGCATAAAGTGGTATAAACGGGCTCGTGAAATTGTAGGCAGATTGTATTGTAATTACTCCACCCATAAAAACTGAGATGATTGCAATAAGCCCTAGCGAACCAATTCCTAAGGAATCGATTTCATAAAGGATTTGCTTATAGTAAACCGAGAATTTTTCGGGTTTACCAAAAACTCGTTTTAAAAGTATAAAATACCTGCCTATGTTAAATAACATTTTCACCGAGCGCTAATTTACGTATTTATACAGACATAGCACACCTTACATGCTGCACATTTTTGAATAAAATTCCTTATATTTGTATTATGAATAAGAAACAATTCATAGCAATACTGCTTTTATTTGCTGTAGCCTTTACTACACCAAGTTGTTTTTTGTTTCGTAAGAAAAACGGGTGTAACACTTGCCCTAGTTTCAAAGGTCGTCACTAATCATTAAAATCAATATGTTTTTCGTCTATTTCTTCGCTATTTTATTTTCCGGATTAGGAACTTTAGCTGGGCTAATTGTTTTAATCATTGGTTTATCTGGTTCAAAAGCTAAAACCAGAAATATAGGATTAATCATTTTTGGGCTTAGTATTGTTATCCTTGCTACTTCCATTGTACTTTCGGTTAGAGCAACGGTAAACAAAGTAAAAACCACTTTTGTTGAACCCTTTCAGAATTTAGCTGATAGTTTAGATGCCCTAAATCTTGAAGAATCATCTTCTACTACCAGTTTATTAGAAGACAATAGAGATTATTTAATGAACGATACTTGTTCTAATAAATACATTAAGCTATCAAAAGAAGAATCGTATAAAGCCAATCCAACAACTTTAGATAGTTACTTTACTTATTTTGGTTCAAGTGAATTTTATAGATTACCAATAATTTACCCTTTTGCAATGCACTCCTGGGATAGCAGAGATTATGGAACACTTGTGAATGAAGAAAACGAACCAGATATTAAATACAGTACAGGAAAAGAGGAAAATGTAATTTTTAATATTACTCATTACAATTTTGATTCAAAATATATTTTAATAAAATCGGCCGAAACACAAACGAGTGCAGAAAACAGCAAATACATTTATTTGCTTTATGATATTGCTAAAAAAACCAGTAAAGAATTTAAATCGGAAGTTGATTTAGTAAAAGCCGCTAAAAAAGCCGGTTATAAAGGAGAAACGGAATTATTAAGTTTGTATGATTACGACGCTCGTTATTAATTTTATAAGTGAATCAATTTAGCAATAAAGTAGTTTGGATAACAGGTGCCTCTTCAGGAATTGGAGAAGCAGCAGTTTATGAGTTTGCTAAATTGGGAGCAAAAATTATTTTATCCGCACGCCGTAAAGATGAATTGGAGCGCGTTGCAAAACAAAGTGGCTTGCCTCAAGAAAACTATTTAATTCTCCCGTTTGATTTAATGGATATTCCCAATTTTAAATCACAGGTTAATATTGCTATTACAAAATTTGGAAGAATAGATTACTTATTTAATAATGGTGGCTTTTCTCAACGAAGTGAAGCAACAGCAACACCCCTTGAATTAGATAGAAAAATTATGGAGGTAAATTATTTCGCAAACATTGCATTAGCGAAAGAAGTATTGCCTCACATGCTTAAAAACAATAGCGGACACATTATTGTTATTAGTAGTATTGCTGGTAAGTTTGGATTTTATTTACGTTCCTCCTATTCTGCTGCTAAACACGCATTGCACGGCTTTTACGAGTCGTTACGTTTAGAAAACTACAAAAACAACATTCATGTTTTACTAGTTTGCCCAGGTAAAATAAAAACAAACATCTCTTTAAATGCTGTTACTGAAAGCGGGGCAAAACATAATCAAATGGATGAAAGTCATGTGAATAGCATGAGCCCCCAAGAATGTGCATTACAAATTATTGAGGCCATTAAAACAAACAAAGAAGAGATTTTAGTTGGAGGAAAAGAATTAAAAGCTGTTTGGATGAAACGCCATTTCCCAAAATGGTTTTCAAAAATAATTAGAAAGCAAAGTCCTTATTAGGAAGGTGGGCTTCGACAGGCTCAGCCTGACTAAAAGGAAAACTCAATAATTTATTTTACGTAATTCCTCGTTTAAAAACGCAGAAATTTCTTTGTGTTTTGTAACTACTGCAAAATGTCCAGCATTCTCTATTTTATTAGTATTTAAAATGTTTCTTATAGGAATTATTCTATCTTTTGAACCGTGGACACACGAATAACTATTAGGTTTTATAGTATTATCCCATTTCACAATTTGGTTAATTGCCCATTTTAAAAAATTTGAATCTGTATCATTTAAAATGCGTTTCAGTAAACGTTTTTCTCTATCGGTTGAAACGCCAAAAAACCAATAAGTGATTAGATTAGAAGATTTGAGAAAAGAAGTTGGGATAATTCGATGAAGTTTTAGTTTACCTATCAATCTAAAATAGGAAGGTAGTTCATTAAAAATCTTTACGGAAGATATATATATAACATGCTTAGTTCTTATGATTTTTGCAATCTCAGTTGCAATTATTCCACCAAAGGAAAGACCTATTAATATTGGCTCTTTATCTTTAATTGCAGAAGAAATTCTTTGGGCATAACTCTCTATTGATTCATTAAAAATAGGATTAATCCAATCTATATATTCAACTTTATTATCGCCGAAATCAATTAGATTAAAAACTCGTTTATCTACTCCTAAACCACTTAATATGTAGATTGTGTCTTTCAATAGGTTTGGAAATTAAAACCCTAACTTCCCTCTTACTCTTTGCAAAACATCAGAAGCAATCGCTCTTGCTTTGTCTTCGCCTTTTTTAAGTTCTGCATCTAACATTACTCTATCGCTCATGTACCTGTCGTAATCGTTACGAGCTGTTCCAAACTTTTCTAATATCAATTGCAATAAGGCTGTTTTTGCATGACCATACCCATAATTACCTTGCAGGTAATTTGTACGCATTTGTTCTAATTGTTCTGCATTAGCAAGTAATTGATACAATTTAAATACGTTACAAGTTGCAGGATCTTTTGGTTCTTCTAATGTTTTTGCGTCGGTAATAATTCCCATTACTACTTTTTTTAATTCCTTTTCAGGAAGAAAAATATTAATGAAATTGCCGTATGACTTACTCATTTTTTGTCCGTCGGTACCAGGCACAATCATTACTTGTTCATCTACTTTTACTTGAGGGACAACAAATGTTTCTCCGTATGTATTGTTAAATTTCTCTGCAATGTCGCGTGTAATTTCTAAGTGCTGTACTTGGTCTTTACCAACAGGTACAAACTCTGCATCGTATAATAAAATATCCGCCGCCATTAAAACAGGGTAAGTAAATAAACCTGCATTTACATCGCTTAGTCTATCCGATTTATCTTTAAACGAATGTGCGTTAGCCAACATTGGAAAAGGTGTGAAACAATTTAAATACCAAGTAAGTTCACACACCTCAGGCACATCACTTTGGCGATATAATAAATTCTTTTCCACATCAAAACCCAATGCTAACCACGCTGCAGCTACAGAGTAAGTGCTATTACGGCGAAACTCTGCATCTTTAATTGTTGTTAAGGAATGCATATCAGCAATAAAAAACAAACAATTGTTTTTAGGGTCCTTGCTCATTTCAATAGCAGGAAGCATTGCTCCTAAAATATTTCCTAAGTGTGGGATATTGGTACTTTGAATACCCGTTAAAATACGCGACATATAATTTAGTCAAAAGTTAAAAATCAAAAAGCTATAATTTAAGAGTATAAGAAAATTCTATTTCGGTTGTACCGGAATAATTCCTTGTTTTTCTAATTCTTCTAAATAAACTCTTTTACCGTTATAAATAGCAGTAACGAAAGCATCTGTTTGCCCTGCTGCCCTAACCTTAGCGCAATGTGCATTTGCTTCATTCAAAGAATAAAATTCTCCACCAATAGTAAAACGTGCAATGCCATCAATTACATTTTTATCTACTTTACCTAAATGTTTAATTTTACTATAATCATAATTTTCAGGCATGGTGTAAGCAGCAATTTGCACTTTAAAAATTAAACCTGTTGTTGTTTCGTTACCTGTTTTATTTTTATTTTGATTTAAATCGTTTTCATTTACATCAGGTAATTTAGATGGATCTGCTTTTAAATCTTTTATTGCATTACTTTTTACAGCAACATCTTTAATAGTATCCGTTTTTGTTGTAGAAAAATTAATATCTACTATTCTTTCTTCATAAGCTTTTATGGTAGATAAATCAATTGCTCTCACCTGATCCTGTTGACCTTCATATTTAAAAGTAACATTGTACTTTGATCCGCCAGGTAAATTAACTAAGTACTTTCCTGTAGCCACATTTGAATTTAAGAAAGTATAATTCTCAGTTCTACCTTCTATATCAATAATTACTTTTCCTTCCACTGGAACATTATCTAAAGTAATTGTTCCTTTAAGTAATGCTAAGTATGGGCTTAATCCAACTAATCCAGGATACACACGATAAATATCTTGTAAACCACTTCCACCATCTTTACCTGAAGAATAATAACCATATTCACCACTCGCAGTTAAAACATAATAAATATCATCATCAGGTGAGTTAATTGGATAACCCATGTTCTCAGGTATTGTCCAAGCAGAATCAGCTGGATTATAAACAGTACGAAATATATCATAACCACCCATACTGCTTTTTCCTTTACTGCTATATACTAAAATTCTACCATCTGGGTGAATAAAGGGTCCATCTTCATCATAAGCAGTATTTATTTTTTCTCCCATATTAATTGCCGAACCCCAAGAACCATCTGCTTGTAAAATAGATTTATAAATATCCTTTCCTCCAAAACCACCTTTACGCTCACTTGAAAAGTAAAGTGTTTTTCCATCTGCAGATAAAGAGCAACTTCCTTCCCAAGATGGTGAATTTACATCACCAATCAATCGTTCAGGTATCGACCAATCTCTTCCTGTTAGCAAGCTTAAATATAAATCGCCGCCATTTGTTCCATCATCTTTGTAAATAAAAAGTTTTTGTCCATCAGGAGATAATGCTACAGCTGCGTCATTCGAACTTGAGTTAACCGTCGGCCCTATATCTTTAGGTTCTGAAAAATTATCTGTGCTATCTCGGTAGGAAACATAAACGTCCTCATAATAAAAGCCATAAGGATCCGCTTGATTATATACATTTTGTAAACCACCTATACTCTTTTTACCACGATAAGTATAAATCATTACCGATTCATCAGAAGAAATAACTGGAACATATTCTGATGCTTCTGTATTAATAGGACCTCCAATGTTAGTTAGCTTTGCAGGAAGAGGGTTTGCAACTAACTTTTTACCATTATCACAATAATGTAACAATAAATCGATTTGCTCTTGTTTTTTTGCCTCAATCTTTTTCACCTTCTTTTTATACAATTCCAAAAACGCCAGTGCTTCGTCGAACTTATAATTAAGATGATTTGCCTTTGCTAAGTCTAATTCTATCTCTGACAACTTTTTGTTTTTTTCGTATACTTCGGTTAATAAACGCAGCGCATCATCATGCTTGTCGCTCCTATATAAACCACAAAGGCCATTTACATATTTCAAATACATTTCCTTTGGATGATTTTTCAATAGATCCTCATACATTGGTAAAGCCATTACATAATTACCTTCATCAAAAAGGTGTTGAGCATTCTCCATAGAATCACGCTCAGTTTTGCGCCATTTACCAACCTTCATTTTATCTTGCGAGTACAATGATGTTATAAAAAACGAAAGAAATATAATAAGTAGGCTTCTTTTCATAATTAAAGCTATTTTATATCAAAGATAGTAGTTTAGTGTTAGTAATGAAGCAATTAGTTGTATTTTCTAAAAACGGGTTTAATGCTTTTTCCTACCAAATAATCGCCAATATTTCCATTCAATGCTTTCTTATATACTTCCAAAGCTTTTAGGGTTGCATGCAAAGTGTGCACCAACTCCTCTTCTTTATGCGCATAAGAAAGTGCTACCCATGGTATCAACACTCCATTTTTAATCATTTCTTGAGAAAATAAGGTGCGAAAATCCAAGGAAATATTTTTGTCTTTATCTCGAGTAAAATATACAGGAGAGCAAGCATAACCACCAACTTCGAAGTATTCACTAATTCCGAGTCGAGCAGCAATTTCGTTCATTCCCTCAATTAGTTTTTTGCCGTAATCCCAAATGTGTTGAGTAACATTTTCTTTTTGATACACCTCAACGGTTTTAATAAATGCCCCTAAAGAACTCATTTCAGAACCATGCGTAGTGCTTATTAAAAATAAACGCTCTGCACCTTCTTCCAATATTCCACCAAGGTTCATGATTTCTTTTTTACCAATTAAAGCAGAAAGAGGAAAACCGTTAGCCATACCTTTTCCAAAGGTTGCCAAATCAGGTTCTATATCAAATAACTTCATTGCTCCTTGTAAATCAAATCGGAAACCTGTAATCATTTCATCTAAAATAAATACTGCTCCATTTTTCTTACACAGGTCTTTTACTTGATGTAAAAAATTCTTTTGCCCGCAATTGCAATTAGTACAATGTGGTTTATTTAAAAAACCATCTTTATCATTTGCACACGGACTATGAAAAGTTGTTGGTTCAAGAATTACACAAGAAATTTCGTTTGGATGTTCAGCAAATATTTTTTCTAATGATTCAATGTTGTTATAATTAAACTTATGACTAAAACTTTTGCTCTCACCCGGAATACCTTTATCCATTGGGGTTGTGCCAATGAACCAATCATCATAAGTAAAGAAAGGATGCTCTGCACATAATGCAACATGCTTTCTTCCAGTGTATGCACGAGCTAATTTTATTGCTGCTGTTGTAACAGTAGAACCATTTTTTCCAAACTTCACCATATCGGCCCAAGGAAATAAACTAATCATTAACTCAGCTGCTTTTAATTCAGTTAATGAAGCACGAGTAAGATTAATTCCCTTTTTTATTTCAGCAATTGCGGCATCAGAAATTTCTTCGTTATCATAACCAACAGTAATTGAACGAAGGCCTAATCCATAATCAAGAAATTTATTTCCATCCGCATCCCAAACATAAGCGCCTTTTCCGCGTTCTAATATTTGTGGTGCATTGCTAGGATATTGGTCGTCGCCACGACTGTAAGTATGCGCGCCGCCTGGAATAACTTTATGTAATCTTTCTGAATAACTCATTTTATTAATCCTTCCTCTCTTGCTTTTAATAATTGTTCAATTACTATAAAATCGGTGATATCATCTATTTCAAACGATTTCCATTTAGGCATATCAAAGCCCAATGTTTTTTCGTGATAAAAACTTCTTCTCTTTTTTAGACTCTCGATTTTTGAGATATACATACTACCTTCAAAAAAATAAACCTCATCAATATCTTGCCTACGATATACTTTGTATTCCTTATTTTCATAAGGCACTAAAAAATCTTGTTCCAGTTTAGTCAAAAATAAAGGATGGCAACTTTCTGTACGGCTAACTCCTACAATACTTTCAGCTGTTGTGTTATTTTTTAACTTTTCGTAAGCTGCAACTAAATCTTCTGCACTTCTTTGTGGAGAAGTAGGTTCAATCATTGCAATATACTTATATGATTTACCTGTTTGTTCCATAAAATCTAATGCATGCAACATAACATCAATAGATGCTGCTGTATCATTTGCTAAATTCTCTGGACGTAAAAAAGGAGCGTCTGCACCATATTGTTTTGCCACATTTGCAATTTCTGAAGAATCAGTAGAAACAATTAGATCACAGTTACCAATAAGTTGCGCCGCTTTTTTTGCAGATTCAACCGACCAAGCAATTAATGGTTTGCCTGCAATAGGGCGAATGTTTTTACCGGGTAATCCTTTGCTACCGCCACGTGCAGGTATTACAAATAATATTTCCATTAAGTTGCTTTTACTGAATCGAAAATAGTATG
>Ga0075163_10004555_pt1 | contig 18601 bp, 19 predicted proteins | sample JI1023141ADNA_FD_71478 | JGI IMG/M metagenome (GOLD analysis project Ga0075163, IMG submission 71478) | Wastewater effluent complex algal communities from Wisconsin, to seasonally profile nutrient transformation and Carbon sequestration -... | ecosystem: Engineered > WWTP > Effluent > Algae...
ATCGATCGAACACAAGATGGGCATCCATGCGTCGGCGACCTGTGTGATGAATTTCTACGCTGCGGAGGGATGGCTGATCGGCGCTCCGAACAAAGGCCTTGCGGCGATGTTCACCATGATGAATGCCGCACGCCTGGGCGTCGGCATTCAGGGACTGGGACTGATTGAGCGCGCTTACCAAGGAGCACTGGCGTACAGCCGTGAGCGCCTGCAAATGCGCTCGCTGAGCGGCACCAAGGCACCAGAAAAAGCCGCCGACCCCTTGATCGTGCATCCCGATATCCGACGCATGTTGTTCACCTGCAAGGCTTTCGTCGAGGGTGGCCGCTTGATGGCCCTGCATGCGGCCAGCCTGGTCGATCTGGTCGAACATGGCGACGACGCCACCCGAACCGAAGCCGATAGCCTGCTCTCCTTCTTGACACCCATTGTCAAAGGACTGCTGACCGAAGCCGCCTGCGAATGCACCTACCACGCACTGCAATGCTTCGGCGGACATGGCTACGTACGCGAATGGGGCATGGAGCAACTCGCGCGCGACGCGCGCATCACCACGATCTATGAAGGCACCACGCAGATCCAGGCGCTCGACCTGCTGGGTCGCAAAGTCATCCAACAGCAGGGTGCAGGGTTCAAACAATTTCTCGGCATGATCGTCGAATTCTGCTCGCAGAACGCGCACGTCAATGAACTGGCGGAGTTTGTCGCACCGCTGGCGCAAGCGGCCCAGGATTGGCAGCAGTTGACGCTGGACATCGCACAACGCATCCAACGCGATCCCGAAGAGCTTGGCGCCGCGGCAGTCGACTATCTGTTCTACTCGGGCTACGTCAGTCTGGCCTATTGGTGGGCACGTAGCGTGGCCGCCGCTGATCGCAGCAAACTCGACATCCGCCAAGCCAAACGCGCGACCGCCCAGTTTTACTTCAAACGCATTCTGCCGCGCTGTCAGAGCCATGCCAGCGCCATCCGCGCCGGTGCCGAAAGCCTGATGTCCTTGTCCTCCGACGCTTTCGGCTGACACCAATCCCTCATCGCATCTTTACCCTCTGCAGCGCGGAAACATCGACATTTCCGCGCTGCCGCTTTTCAGCAAGCATGCGCTTGAGGTACAAAGCGCCTGTCTTTCCCTCACTGTTGCGACAATGCACATCCAAGCTGGTGATACCGAAGTCTTCATCCGCGCTGCCGAAGCGGACGATGATGACTTTATCCTCGGATTGACCGAACGTTTCGTTGACTTCGACCTGCCCAAATGGCGCAAGCGAAATGTGGTGATTGAAGGTATCCGTCGCGATCTGATCAGACATCTCGAGGACCAGCCACCGGGTTCCTTCATGTTTGTCGCAGAGGACGATGGCAATGGTCAGCGTCTGGGCTTTGTGCACTTGCAGACCGTAACCGACTTTTTTACCGGCCACCTCAACTGCCACATCAGCGACCTTGCCGTAAGCAAGCAAGCGGATGGCAAAGGGGTCGGGCGCGCCTTGTTGCTGTATGCGGAATCCTTCGCGCGCGAGCATCGGTGCGAGCGCCTGACGCTGGCCGTGTTCCCCGGCAATGCGCGTGCTCGAGAGCTGTATGAGGCCAATGGATTCGGTCCCGAACTGATTCGCATGGCCAAGCCGCTGTAGCGGCTGACCTTGCCTTCATGGCGGCGTAGCATTGTGGGTACAAAATCGTGTCGCAGACCGTACATTGCACGGTCGGAACAGGGAAGTTCGAACGCTTTGTGTTGGTGCCAGAAGGGGACCAGTACGAGGCATTGACGGCAATTCGCTTCATTCCAACCGTTGAACCGGGGAGGAGGGCATGCTGTTGGTCGAACCCCACCAGGGGACGCTGCACCGTACTCGTGTGCTGTCACTGGATGCGCACGGGCGAATACTGGATTGGATCAGTTGGCAGGACGCGGTCTGCCTGTATGTTCGCGATGCGGTTGCCTGGACGCTTGGCGAAACCTGCCTGACCGTCCACGGCGGATTCAACCGGTGCAGTGGACAGCAAAGCCTCATCGCGTTGCATCCGATCATTGCATCACGCGGGCACGCTCGCCCGGCGTCTATTGATCCCGCGCCCGCTCTGAACAATGCCGCCCTGTTTGCGCGTGATCGCCATCTTTGCCTCTACTGCGGAGGGCAGTTCAATCGCTACGAGCTGACGCGGGATCATGTCATTCCGACCTCTCGCGGGGGCCGCGATGTGTGGCAGAACGTCGTTAGTGCTTGCCTGCCCTGCAACCTTCGCAAAGGCAACCGAACGCCCCAAGAGGCGCACATGCCACTGCTTGCAGTGCCCTATCGCCCAAGCTGGGTGGAGCACCTGATCCTGTCCAATCGCAATATCCTCGCGGATCAAATGGAGTTCCTGAGAAGCCACCTTCCTCGCGAACGGCGGGATGTTGTGTGCAGCGCATGATCGTGAGTTCCTGACCCGCCGCATTGCACCTTTGTCAGCAAGCGGCAACAATCCGCCCCGGCAAGACTATGCAACCACGCGCAGTCGTGGACTACTTACTGGGCAAGGGTGAAGGCTACGGCCAAACACCCGCCCTCCGGGGGATTCATGGGGTCTGTTCAAACGGTAGCGCTGTCGGGTTTCAATCGCGACGACGAGACGACACTTCGTACTTGGTTTGATCAAGTCAACAAGGAGCTGGGCGAGCCCTTCGCACTGATAAAGGATCTCAATGCCGATGTACTGATCATCGATATTGACTCCATCTACGGACAAATGGACTGGCTCCGCGCGCAAAGCACGGGGCGCTGTATCGTTGCGCATACCTCGGGCGCTGGCACCGATGCCCGGTATCGTTTGCCGCGGCCTCTGTCCGTCTCTGGCGTCGAGGAAGTAATGCGTCAATTGCTTAGACGCGTCGAGCCCACATGCATCGCGGCAAACGGAGCCAGTCAGTCTTCGCCGTTGCCCGCCACGCCAACACAGACGCCGCCGCCCGAGCGCGTCGAAAGCGCCGAGAAATCCGTCGCCCACGCAGTGGTGAAAGAAGACACCCCGCCAAGTACGGATTCTGTCACTGCAACGCAAAGCTTGTCCGAACCGAAGCAGGACCGGACCGTCGCCATATCAGACGCATCGCAAGACGCTGGCACCCAGCCGGTACTGTTGGTTGATTACTTGCAGACCGGCGCACTGGACGCTGCCGTAGCCTACCCATTGCAAGACGGCCAACGGCTCATCTTGGACCCAGCAAGCCAGACCTACATCGCTGGCCCCACACTGAAGTCATTACTCTCCACTCTGACGCAAGCCATTTCGTCGGAAAACCTGGCACGCGTGGAAAAATCGCAACTCGAACGACTTCGGAAGGACGACCCGGCGGAACACTCCTGGATGCGGCTCCTCTGGTTGGCAGCATTGCACGCTGGCAAAGGGGATGTGATCGGCTTCGGTCCCGAGCAAACCTTCAAACTGGTGCGCTGGCCGCAGATTGAACGGGAGTTTCCTCGCCACTTCCGCATCGCCACCGCGATGATGCGACAGGCAGGGACCGTGGAAATGATCGCGACGCAGAGTGGAAGCCCGGCAAACGAGGTTGCCGATCTGATCAACGCGTATCTGGTTACAGGCCACGTGGAAGCGGAAGGCGCGGATAAACAGCGACTGGACGATGTACGCGCGGCGCTTTGGGGACGACTCCGAGTCGCAGCGTAGCTGCCCATGGTGTTTGCACAACAGCGCGATTGAACGCGGATCATGGCGCGTGGGGTGCCTCTCGGGAACCTTCGCGCTGGCCGTGTCTGCGGCAATGGCAATGTGACTGTGCCACGACGAGCAATCCGTCGCAGCGCCATCGGAAAGTGCAATGTTTCGGCTGCCATCCGCCCAGGGGCCGCCACGTGATTGTCACGGCAACGCGGCACGGGCACATCGACTAGACCCCTTGAGATGGCGGGCGGAGTGCGCAGGCACCGGCTTTGATTGGCGCCGGTGGCAGTCGCCAAGGACGGACATGACTGCTCGCGGTGGCGCGATGAACGGTCATTCTCAGTCTTTGCCACGGTTTTCTTGCCCTTGGCGCGCGACTACCCGACAATTTCCAGATGATTGATGTCCAGCGCTATCCTTTGCTGTCAGCGGTCGCCTCACCGGCTGAATTGCGCCAGCTCCCCGAAGACCAGCTGCCCGCGCTCGCTGCCGAACTCCGCGCCTATCTGATCGAATCCGTCGGCAGGAGTGGTGGCCACTTCGCTGCAGGGCTTGGCGTTGTCGAACTAACGGTAGCGCTGCACTGGTTGTTTGAAACGCCGGAAGATCGTCTGGTGTGGGACGTCGGCCACCAGTGCTACCCGCACAAGATCCTGACCGGACGTCGCGACCTTATTCACACTGTCAAGCAGAAAGATGGTGTCGCGCCGTTCCCCAAACGCGAGGAATCGGTGTTCGATGCGTTTGGCGTCGGCCACAGCTCGACCTCGATCTCGGCGGCGCTCGGTATGGCTGTTGCGGCCGCTCATCAAGGCGATCCGCGACAAGTCGTCGCCGTGATTGGCGATGGCGCGATGACCGCAGGAATGGCCTACGAGGCGCTCAACCATGCTGGCGGCATGCAACCGGAACCGAATGTGCTCGTTGTTCTCAACGACAACCGCATGTCGATTTCGGAGAATGTTGGCGGCATGACCAAGATGTTTGGCCGTATGACCGCCTCGCGAACGCTCAATGCGATGCGCGAAGGCGGCAAGCGCCTACTCGGCGACAAACGCAATGCAGCCGCCCGATTCGTACGCCGCTGGGAAGAACACTGGAAAGGCATGTTCGTGCCGTCCACCCTGTTTGAGGAAATGGGCTTCCACTACACCGGACCCATCGACGGCCATGATCTCCCTGCATTGCTGGCCGCTCTGCGCACCCTCAAATCCATGCGCGGCCCGCAGCTGCTGCACATCATCACCACCAAGGGCAAAGGCTTCGAACTGGCGGAAGAAGACCAGATTGCCTGGCACGCCGTCGGGCCATTTGATCCAGAGACGGGCGTGGTCGCCAAGCCATCGGCGAAAAAACCGACCTATACCGATGTCTTTTCTGATTGGCTGTGCGATATGGCTGACGCGGATTCGCGCTTGCTGGCGATTACTCCCGCGATGCGCGAAGGCTCGGGACTGGTGCGCTTCAGCAGGGAATACCCGAATCGCTACTTCGACGTGGCTATCGCCGAGCAGCACGCGGTGACCTTGGCTGCCGGTATGGCCTGCGAGGGTGCCAAACCGGTCGTGGCGATTTACTCGACCTTCTTGCAGCGTGCTTACGACCAACTGATCCACGATGTGGCACTGCAAAACCTCGACGTTTTGTTTGCAATTGATCGCGCTGGCATCGTCGGCCCCGACGGCGCGACCCACGCTGGCAGCTTTGATCTGAGCTTCCTGCGCTGCATCCCCAACATGGTGGTGATGGCCCCGTCAGACGAGGCCGAATGCCGACACATGCTCACGGCTGGCTTCCTGCATGATGGCCCCGCCGCAGTACGTTATCCGCGCGGCAGCGGTACGGGCATTGCGGCAGGCGAAAGCCTGGAGCCGATAGCGATGGGTAAGGCCGAACTGCGGCGCAGTGGGCATGGCATCGCACTATTGGCGTTTGGCGCGATGCTGCCGGCCGCGGAATCTGCAGGCAAGGAATTGAACGCGACCGTCGTCAACATGCGATTCATTCGCCCGCTGGATCGGGCTCTGCTGCTCGAACTCTCCCAGTCGCATCAAGCCTTCGTGACGCTGGAAGACAACGCGATCGCGGGCGGCGCTGGATCGGCGGTCGCGGAACTGCTGGCACAAGAGGGCATATCCCTGCCCTTGCTGATGCTCGGCTTGCCTGACTGCTATCTGGAGCACGCCAGCCGAGAGCAACTACTCAGCCAAGTCGGTCTGGATACCGTTGGCATCCTCGACAGCATCCGACGTCGTTTCCCCGCCTTGCCCATGGCAGCAAACGCTTGATCGACTGATCGAGCAAGCACTGGTTCAGCCCCGGATCGTACGGCTGAACTACTGGCTTTCCAGTCGATAGCCGTGCTGGTAAACCGCGTTCAGGCGCCAGCCGTGTTCGCCGGCCAGCTCGAGTTTCTTGCGCAAACGGCTGATGTGCGTGTCGACCGTCCGTGTTGCCACATCATTGCGGATGTTCCAGACGCCTTCGAGCAAGGCATCGCGACTGACCACCCGGCCACGGCGTCGAAACAGGAATGCCGCCAGATCGAACTCACGCTCGGTCAGGACGACATCCCGCTCATTCAGGCTTATGCGGCGCTTCCCGAAGTCAATGCGATAGGGTGGCAACTCTTCCACCGTGCCGCCCTCGCTGACCAGACCCATGCGGCGCAGCATCGCTCCCACACGGGCTAGCAACTCGCCTTGGCGTGCAGGCTTGGTTAGATAGTCGTCCGCACCTGCCTTCAGGCCATCGATAATGTCGGCTTCATCGTTGCGTGCGGTCAGGAAGATGACGGGAAGCCTGGTATGCCCCTCGCTACGCAGCCATTTCAGAGCATCCAGCCCGCTCTCATCCGGCAGATTCCAGTCGAGCAACAACAGGTCAACGGCCTCGACACCCAACTTGCGACGGAAGTCAGCGGCATCCTGATAGACCCGAACGTTGTAACCCGCATTCTCCAGCCAATAACTGAACAACACCGCCTGATCCGGGTCGTCCTCCACCAGCCCGATCAGGCCCGTCTTGTCACTCATGTGAAGGCATCCTCAAGGCGTGCGATCAACGGAAAACAAATGTCACGGCACTATAACGCCAGCGGAGCCTGCGGGGAATCGTTGCTTGCTTTCAACAACTCGCGGTAGCCCTCTCGAAAGCTCGGAAAGCGCCACTCAAATCCTGCGTCGAGTAGCGCTTGGGGCCGTAAACGCCTGCCCTGCCCATGACTGTGCAACACAACCGTTTCCGGGCATTCGCCGCTTTGCTGGGCGGAAATCCAACTGTGCACGTCGGCGCTCACCGACGGCAGCAGGTCGGTTGCGATAACGTTTTCAGGCACACACCCTGCCGTCACGCACCAATGAACCGCGCGCGCCGCATCATCGATATGAATCCGGTTGGTCCACTGCGAATCGCCCTTGTCGCCGCGCGCAGCGCGCGCGATGAGCGCAGTGCGCCCCGGTCCGTATAGCCCCGAACAGCGCACAACCGTCAGACGCGGGACTTGTGCGCGTAGTTGTTGCTCTGCCGCGAGAAGCACTTCGCCATTGAAGCGATCCGGCGCTGGCAACACGGTCTCGTCAATCCAGCGATCCGGCAGTGTCGTCTGGTGCTCCCCGTACACTGCCGTGCTGGACACGAACACCCAGTGCGGCGCAGTGACGGTCCGCGAAACCAGGCGCGGCAGGTCAAGGTAGGTGGCTCGGTAGGCCTCTGGCGTACGCTGACTGGGCGTCAGCGCGACAATGACCACGTCCGCGCGCCTCGGCAACTGTTCGATGGCTTGCGGATCGGCAAGATCAAGCGACAGCGCAACGCCTCCGGGCAAAACAAATGGTCGACGACGCACACCGGTAGCGGAATAGCCGTCCGCAATCAACAACTGCGCGGTCCGACTACCCAAGTCACCGCAGCCCAGAATCAACGCGTGCGGCATCGATGCTCCATCGCGCGCAACTTCAGGCGCTCGTCCCGGATGCCGGCTTCGCTCGCGCAGGCTTTGGCAAATAGCGCAGCCAGATCAACCACACGCCCAGCGCATCCAGAATGATGAGCGCCTGCCACAGGTAGAGGTGAAACCAGTCAAACCAGTGCCGGTCCCACTGACCGAGGTAGAACAGGCTGATGATGCGCACGATGTTGAGCGCCTGGATGGCAAAAAAACCGATCACCGCGCCGTACAGCTTGAACCGCCAAGGTGCGGGGAACGCCCCCAGAGCTGCGATCAGAATGATGACAGCCTCGATGCCGTCGCAGCCCGGTGCGATCTGAACCGCGAAACCCGTACTGAGGCTTTGAATGACATCGCCTGTTGCCAACACGTCCTTGTCGAAAAGAGTGATCAAGTTGGTGCTGACCGCCGCCAGCACACTGGTGAATGGCAACGTGAAATACTCATGAGCGAACTCGGTGATGCGGAACGAGAACATCGCAACCAGCAAGCCCATGAACAGGACAAAGAATCGCAGCATTGAGGGGAGCACCCGAAAGACGTCAGTCGGCAATGCTAGCATCGCCGCATGAATCCGGCGTCGAATCTCATCCTGATCGGCCCGATGGGCGCAGGGAAAAGCACGATAGGCAAGCGCTTGGCGAAACGATTTGGCCTGGCGTTCTTTGACGCCGACCAGGAAATCGAACGACAAGCGGGTGCCTCTATCAATGTCATTTTCGAGATGGAAGGCGAAGGCCTATTCCGCCGTCGGGAATTCGAAGCGCTGACCACACTGTGTTCGCAATCCGACTGCGTCATTGCAACCGGTGGCGGTGCCGTGTTGCTTGCGCAAAACCGCGATTTACTGCGGCGAAGCGGCTTTGTGGTCTACCTGCGGACATCAGTCGAGCAGCAGTTGCAGCGCCTTCGACACGACACATCACGCCCTTTGCTGGCCACGCCCGACCGCGACTCGCGCCTGCAGGAAATGGCAAGAGTCCGTGGTCCGCTGTACCGGGAAACCGCCGATCTGGTCTTCGAGTCCGACCAAGCGCACGCCAGTCAGGCGGCGGATCGCCTCTGCCATGTGCTGAATCGACGTTGGAAGCGCGAACAGAGTTCGGGCACCGTGGCGCAATGAACATGCAAACACTGCACGTCGATCTCGCCCAGCGCCGCTATCCGATTCATGTTGGCAGCGGACTGCTGACCAACAAGGAACTCTGGTTGCCCTACCTGCGCGGCAAACAGGTGCTGGTGATCAGCGATGAAAACGTCGCGCCGCACTATCTCCCGCCGATTGATGAGGCCTTGCAGAGCGATGGGCGCCAGGTGGGCCAGTTGGTGCTACCACCTGGGGAGCAGGAAAAAACAATGTTGCGCTTTTCAGAGGCCCTGCATGCACTTGCCATGCTGCGCGCCAATCGCGATGCCTGCGTGGTTGCGCTTGGTGGCGGCGTTGTTGGTGATCTGGCGGGCTTCGCTGCGGCCTGCTGGATGCGCGGTATCGACTTCGTGCAGATGCCGACCACGTTGTTGGCCATGGTCGACTCTTCGGTCGGCGGCAAAACGGCGGTCGACCTGCCGGAAGGAAAGAATCTGGTCGGCGCCTTTCACCAACCACGTGCTGTGATCGCCGACATCACGACACTGAGCACGCTACCGCAACGGGAACTGTCTGCGGGTCTCGCCGAGGTCGTCAAATACGGCGCGATCTTTGACGAGGGGTTTTTCGCCTGGCTTGAGGATCACACGACAGACCTGCTGGCCCGTCGCGACGAGGTCATCATTGAGGCGATCCTGCGCAGTTGCCAACACAAGGCAAACGTCGTCGCTCGCGACGAAACCGAGCAAGGTGATCGTGCCCTTCTCAACTTCGGACATACCTTCGGTCACGCGCTGGAAACCGCCACCGAGTACGGCAGCCTCTTGCATGGCGAAGCCGTATCCATCGGCATGCTTCTGGCGGCACGACTGTCTGCACAACTGGGGCGTTCGACGGTTCATGACAGCGATCGTCTGGCCGCACTGCTTCGCCGTTTGCAACTACCCGTTGAACTGCCGGGTGGGCACACACCGGCCTATCTGCTGGAGCTGATGCGTCTCGACAAGAAATCGCTATCCGGTGCGCTTCGACTGATCCTTTGGCGAGGCATCGGCCATGCTGAGATCGTGCGCGACATTCCGGAATCCAAGGTCCTTGCCGTGCTGAGGGCATGAATCCAACAGCGCAATGCATCGCGACAGGGCCCGCGCTGGATAGAATGTAGGCATGCGCATCTTTCTTCAGCAACCGCCTGTCGCCGGCGAGAATCCGAAATTCGTCAAACTCAGTCTTGAACAGGATCTGTTCGGCGGCTGGTTCCTCGACCGGGAATCTGGATTGATGGGTGGACGCAGCACCCGCAAGCGCGACATTTTTACCGACGCGTCCCTGGCCATTTCGGCCTTCGAAGCGGCACGCGACCAACAACTGAAACGCGGCTTTCGAGTGATGTTTGCCGAAGGCGCAGAGGCCCCACGTCCATGAACTTTGCCCCCCTGAAGAATGATCGTTTCCTGCGCGCACTGCGCCGCCAACCTGTCGATGCCACCCCGGTGTGGATCATGCGGCAGGCGGGGCGATATTTACCCGAATATCGCGCCACCCGCGCTCGCGCCGGCAGCTTTCTGGCCCTCGCCAAAACGCCCGAACTGGCTTGCGAAGTGACGCTGCAACCACTGGATCGTTTTGAGCTGGATGCCGCGATCCTGTTCTCCGACATTCTGACCGTGCCGGATGCAATGGGCCTAGGTCTGTATTTCGCTGAGGGTGAAGGCCCCAAGTTTGAACGCCCCATCCGCACACAGGCCGATGTAGACCGACTGGCCGTACCCGATATGGCGCAGGAGCTCGGCTATGTGATAGATGCCGTCACGCTGATTCGTCGGGAGTTGCAGGGCAGAGTCCCGCTGATTGGGTTTTCCGGCAGTCCGTGGACATTGGCCTGCTACATGGTGGAAGGCGGCGGGTCGGAAAACTTCTCCCGCATCAAGGCGATGGCGCTCAACGAACCGAAGGCGCTCCACCAATTGCTTGAAGTCACGACGGATGCAGTCATTGCCTACCTCGCCGCACAGCGCGCGGCCGGTGCACAGGCCCTGCAGGTGTTCGATACCTGGGGAGGGGTGCTGTCGCCGCGTTTGTATCGGGAATTTTCTTTGCGCTACATGGCGCGCATTGCCGCCGAACTGGACCGCGGTCAAGGCGCGGAGAACACGCCCTTGATTCTGTTTGGCAAGGGCAACGCCGCCTATTTGGAAGAACTCGCCAGCACTGGCGCGGAAGCGCTGGCTGTCGACTGGTTGGTCGACCTCGGCGAAGCCCGTGCGCGCACAGGTGGCCGCGTAGCGCTGCAAGGCAATCTTGATCCAATCACGCTGTATGCCGACGCGGATACCATCCGCCGGGAAGTCGCGACCACACTGGAGTCGTATGGTCACGGCCCCGGCCATGTCTTCAACCTCGGTCACGGCGTGTCGCCGGACATGAATCCCGAGCTGGTTCGCGTGCTGGTGGACGCCGTGCACGAGCATTCCGCACGGATTCACTCCATTTAAATCAAATGGTTATGGCACTTTTCTAGACACTTGCGGAAGAAATAACACTGTTCTAACATTGGCTCGTGTTCACGGCATTGCCGGACACGCCCCTGATGCGAAAACAGTAAGAATAATGCCGGCTCCGATCCGGTTTTACGGGAAGCCCAATAGGCTTCCCGTTTTGTTTCTGCTATCGGTGCGACGGCGGCGTGAGCACCTCTGACACCCACGCCGATCAGACCCGTCCGTATGCAAGCGCGCCCCGTTCCGTCGACAATGCACTGATCCACTTCGGGCTTAGGAGTTGAGGCATGTTGCGGATGGTGATTCTCGCGCTGAGCTTTCTACACCTGGGCCCGGGTATCGCCTTTGCGATCCTCGCCTTCGGCTGTGACGGTCCCACGCCTACCTTGGGCGACTGGTGTGGAAAGGCGTCCATCGCGAGCTTTGTCAAGATCACCGTGCTGGCGTGGTTGGTGTTGGGACTGGGCTATGGGCTCTGGTACCTGCTTACGCAGCGAGCGCGAGCGGACACGCAAGCGTAGCGGAGGGGACGAAGGCGAAGCTCTGAGGACTGAAGCGAACTCACTGGGCTGCCACGCAGCGAGCCGCTGGAGCGAGTACATGAGGCTCGAATCACCATCACGCTGAAAGAAAATGGTCGGGGCGGCCGGATTTGAACCGACGACCCTTTGCCCCCCAGGCAAATGCGCTACCAGGCTGCGCTACGCCCCGACATGTTGCATCCCCGCAAGCTGAAGCGCTCGCCGGGCCGCGCATTATAGCGCGGCAAATTCAAGTTGTCGCCTCATCGACATTGATCAGTCCAACGCGCAACCGCGATCTCAACGCTTCAGCAGTTGCAGAATGTCTTCAAGTTCCAGCCGGACTTGCTTGATGACCTGCGCCGAAAGGCCTGCGGCCTGCTTACCGTGCTCGCCCTGCAAACGCTGGCGAGCCCCGGTGATGGTGAAGCCTTCATCGTAAAGCAGCCCACGAATCTGCCGGATGGTCAACACATCATGACGCTGGTAATAGCGTCGATTACCGCGTCGCTTGACGGGATTGAGGCCGTCAAACTCGGTCTCCCAGTAACGCAAAACATGCGGTTTGACCTGACATAGCTCACTGACTTCACCAATGGTGAAGTAGCGCTTGGCCGGAATCGGCGGGAGCTCGGCGTTACTGCCCTGGTCCAACATAGGCTTCTACGCGCTCCTTGAGTTTTTGACCCGGACGGAAAGTAACCACAGTGCGTGCCGAAATCGGTATTTCTTCACCGGTCTTCGGATTGCGGCCCGGGCGTTGATTCTTGCGTCGCAAATCGAAATTGCCAAAGCCCGACAGCTTGACCTGCTGCCCCTTTTCGAGCGTCAGACTCAGCGCATCAAAAAAAGCATCGACAAACTCTTTCGCTTCACGTTTGTTAAGACCGACATCGTCAAACAAACGCTCTGCCATTTCAGCCTTGGTCAGTGCCATGTCACCCCCTGAGCTTGGCGCCGAATTCATGATTCAGGGTGGCAAGCACATCAGCCACCGCCTGGTCTGCATCCTGATCCGTAAGGGTGCGGGAAACGTCCTGCAGAATCAAGCCCATAGCGAGACTTCTGAATCCCGCTTCTACGCCTGGTCCCTGATACTGATCGAACACGGAGACCGCGACCAGACGGGCTCCCAGACATTGGCGGATCGCAGACTGGAGCGCTGACCATGGATGTTGCGCGCCGACGAGTACGGAAATATCCCGACGAACGGCAGGAAAGCGCGAGACGGACCGCGCCTTTGGAACAGTCCGGCGAGCTAGCAAATGAATATCGGCCTCGAAAACCGCTACATCCTGATCGATATCCAGGTTTCGTGTCAGCCGCGGATGAAGAATGCCAAGATGACCGATACAGACGTCGTCGCGCCACAGGTCGGCACTGCGTCCGGGGTGCAGCCAATCCGCTTGGGTCGGCACGAAACGCACGGAATCGCCATCCGCCGTCAGCGCCAGCAGCGATTCGATATCGCCCTTCAGATCGTAGAAATCGATGGCCCGTTTGTTCTGCGACCATTGTTCCGCCGCCACATTGCCAACCGCCACAGCGGCGATTCGCAGGGACTCAATGGGTCCCTCCGTGCCACGCTGGAATACGCGCCCCAACTCGAACAGTCTTGGCCGCGATTCCTGACGCGCAAGATTGCGCTTCACACTCTCGACCAAACCCGGGAGCAGACTGGTCCGCATCACGCCCAACTCGGCGGAAAGCGGATTGGCCAGCGCAATGGCGTCCCCCTGCAAACCCCATGTGTTCAGCAGACTGCCGTCCACAAAGGCAAAATTGATCGCTTCGGAGTAGCCACGCGATGCGAGCTGATCGCGCAATGCCCGATCCGAGACCATCGACTCGGTCTCCGGCGCCAGCACCAATTGACCACTCGGCGCGAGTTGGGGAATGCGTTCGTAACCATGGATGCGGGCGACTTCCTCGATCAAGTCCTCCTCGATCGCGATGTCAAAGCGACGCGTTGGCGGCGTGACCACCCAGCCATCTGGCGTCTCCTCGACCTGCATGTCCAATGCATTGAGCACACGGAGGACTTCGTCATCCTCGATTTTCACACCGAGCAAACGAGCCAACCGCGCCCGTCGCAAGGTCACCGCGTGTCGCACCGGCAACTGATCGGGTAGCACCGCCTCGACGATCGGACCGGCTCGACCGCCTGCTATGTCAATGATCAACCGGGTCGCATACTCGATCGCTGTGCGCGGCAGTTCCGGATCGACGCCACGCTCGAAGCGGTGCGACGCATCGGTATGCATGCCCAGATTGCGGGCCCGTCCGATAATCGCGTCGGGCGCAAAGTGCGCACTTTCCAGAAATACCGCAGCGGTCGCGTCGGTGATTCGGCTGTGCAAGCCACCCATGACCCCGGCCAAGGCCAACGGGCCAACATCATCGGCAATCAACAGGTACTCGGCACCGACCGTGACTTCCCGCGCATCCAGCAAACTGAGGCATTCATTGCCTGCCGAACGTCGCACCACGATGTCGCCACGAACGCTGTCGCGATCAAAGGCGTGCATCGGCTGCCCAAGCTCAAGCATCACGTAGTTGGTGACATCGACCAGCAGGCTGATCGGGCGCAGGCCACTGCGCTGTAGGCGCTGACGCATCCAACTCGGGGTGGGCGCATTCGCGTCCAGTCCTTCGATGGCACGCCCGCAATAGCGTGGACAATCACGCCCGGCTTCCAGACGCACCTTGGGTGTGGCCACATCAGAATGGCTCACCGCAGGCTCAACATTGAAGGGCTTGGCACGTGCGCCAAAGGCCGCAGCAACGTCGAACGCGATACCACGCAGACTGAAGCAATCACCGCGATTCGGCGTCAGGCCCAGCTCGATGATCGCCTCCGGCAAGTTCAGATGGGTGGTGATTGCTTGCCCCACCACGGCATCGTCAGGCAGTTCAAGCAGACCCGACGCGTCGGCATCGATGCCCAGCTCTTTGGCCGAACACAACATGCCCTGCGAATCGACGCCACGCAGCTTCGCTGGCTTGATTTGCATCCCACCCGGCAAGACCGCACCCACCGTTGCCAGGGGCGCTTTCAAGCCTGCGCGGGCGTTTGGCGCACCGCAAACGATCTGGACGGTCTTGCCCGCCGCGACAGACACCGCGCAAACCTGCAACCGATCGGCTTCGGGATGACGCTCGCAACGCAAGATCTCCGCCACAACAACGCCATCCAGTCCCGCGCCGAGGTACTCGACGCCCTCGACTTCAAGACCAATCATGGTCAGGCGGTGTTCCAACTCGGCCGTGGTGGCTGACACCTCGACATGCGCGCGCAGCCAGGATTCCGGGAATTTCATGACAAGACCTCAGGCGAACTGGCGCAGGAAGCGCAAGTCGTTTTCAAAGAATGCACGCAAGTCGGTGACACCGTAGCGCAGCATGGCCAGGCGCTCGACGCCCATGCCGAAGGCAAATCCGCTGTATCGCTCCGGATCGATGCCGCAGGCGGACAGCACGTTCGGGTGCACCATTCCGCAGCCGAGGACTTCCAGCCAACGCGAGTTGCCGTCCTCCAGATCCCAACGAATGACCACATCGGCACCCGGCTCGACGAACGGGAAATAGGTCGGCTTGAACAGCATCTCGAAATCGCGCTCGAAAAATGCGCGCAGGAATTCCGACAAGGTGCCTTTCAAATCCGCAAAACTGGATGTTTCATCAACCAGCAGCCCCTCCACTTGGTGGAACATCGGGCTGTGGGTCTGATCGGAATCACTGCGATAGACCTTGCCCGGCGCAATGATGCGCAAGGGTGGCTGGCGGCCGTGCATGGCGCGAATTTGTACCGGTGACGTATGAGTGCGCAGCAAGCGCCCATCGCCGAAATAGAACGTGTCGTGCATCGCACGCGCCGGATGATGCGGCGGGAAGTTCAGCGCCTCGAAGTTGTGCCAGTCGTCCTCGATCTCGGGACCGTCGGCGACCTGATAACCCAGCCGCGCAAAAATCGTAGTGATGCGATCCAGCGCACGGGTCAATGGATGCACTGAGCCACGCTCGGCGTTTCGGCCGGGCAAGCTGACATCGATGCGTTCGGCGCCTAAACGCGCGTCCAGCGCGGCGTTTTCCAGGGTGTCCTTGCGATCAGCAATCAGATCGGTCAGCAACTGCTTGACGCGATTGACTTGTTCACCCTGCGCTTTTCTCTCCTCTGGCGCGAGTTTGCCCAAGGCTTTGAGTTGGTCGGTGATGACACCCGACTTGCCGAGCAGGCGGACGCGAATGGCGTCCAGTGCGTCCAGGCTGAGGGTGTCGCGGATCTCTGCGCTGGCGGCCTGCGCCAACGTTTCCAGTTCGCTCATGGCAATCAGCCACCTTTGAATAGCGACAAGCCTCATCGGCCTGTCGACGATGCGCGATCAACGCGCATCAGGGGAGTCCAGAAACGCATGTGGGGAAGAGCTCGCCCTTCCCCACATGCAAACTTCATCGTCGTTCTTGCTGACGATTGATCAGTCGCATCGCAACTCAGGCGGCCAGGGCAGCCTTCGCCTTCTCGGCCAATGCACCGAAAGCAGCGATGTCGTGCACAGCGATATCGGCCAGAACCTTGCGATCCAGACTGATATTCGCCTTGCTCAAGCCGTTGATCATGCGGCTGTAGGACAAGCCGAACTGACGCGCAGCGGCGTTGATTCGGACAATCCACAGGGCGCGGAACTGACGTTTGCGCTGCTTGCGGCCGATGTAGGCGTACTGACCCGCCTTGGTAACGGCCTGCTTGACGACGCGGAAGACCTTGCGGCGGGCGTTGTAGTAACCCTTCGCGCGGGCAATGATCGACTTGTGTCGACGACGGGCGGTAACACCACGTTTGACTCGTGCCATGACTGCTTTCCTCCTTACAGGTAAGGCAGCATGCGTTGGACGCGACCGGCGTCTTCAGCACGTACGTGGTTGGCACCGCGAAGGACGCGCTTACGCTTGGTCGACTTCTTGGTCAGGATGTGGCTCTTGAACGCGTGACCGCACTTGAACTTGCCGGAGGCTGTTTTCCGGAAGCGCTTCGCCGCGGCCCGATTAGTTTTCATCTTGGGCATGGGATGGACTCACATAAGGTTTATGTCACAGGAATACGCGGTGGCGAACCACACTTGAGGGGCGCATTCCGGCTTGTTGAGGCGATTTCGACATCACTGCCGCCATCGCAACTGGACGCAACGAACCTGCCGCTGCGTGGCATCTGCCAAACCATCCGCAGATCACCGAAACACGATTTTCCGAACCGGCAAAACCGTCACGTTCCGATGGCGAATGCCGAAACACCTGCCATCGGACTTGTTACAAAAAACAGAGACTGCCGCCTATTTCTTCTTCGGCGCGATCATCATGACCATCTGGCGCCCTTCCAAGCGCGCGCGCTGCTCAATGACGACTTCGTCACCCAAGTCCGCTTCCAGCTTCTGCGCCATCGCCAAACCCAGCTCCTGATGCGCCATTTCGCGCCCCTTGAAGCGGATGTTGACCTTGACCTTGTCGCCTTCCTCAAGGAAGCGTTTGAGGTTGCGCAGCTTGATCGCGTAGTCGCCCACATCAGTGGTGGGGCGGAACTTGAGCTCCTTGATTTCGACCTGCTTCTGCTTTTTCTTCGCAGCGTTGGCCTTCTTCTGTTGCTCGAAGCGAAACTTGCCGAAATCCATGATGCGGCAGACCGGCGGGTCGACGTTGGGTTGGATCTCGACCAGATCCAGCTCCAGGTCCATTGCCATCTTCAGGGCTTCATCGCGCGTCAACACGCCAACGTTTTCACCTTCCGCACCAATCACACGCACACGCGGCACGCGGATTTCGTGGTTCTTGCGGTTCTGCTTTTCAGTATTGATTCGCGTCTCTCCGTTCTATGTCACTGATCCGACTGACATCAAGCCAGCGGGCCATGCTCTGCATGCAGACGCTCAACAAGCGCAGCGAGCGGCAAACTGCCGAGATCCTCGCCCGAACGAGAACGCACTGCGACCAACCCGTTTTCTTTCTCGCGGTCGCCCACGACAAACAGGTAAGGGATTTTTTGCAGGGTATGCTCGCGAATCTTATAACCAATTTTTTCGTTTCTCAAGTCGGACTCGACTCGGAAGCCTTGTTGGACAAGGGTTTGCGTGACCATCTGCGCGTAATCGGCCTGTGCATCGGTGATGTTCATCACGACGGCCTGCACCGGCGCCAACCACACCGGGAACAAACCCGCGTGGTGCTCGATGAGAATTCCCAGGAAGCGCTCCATGGAGCCGACAATGGCTCGATGCAGCATCACCGGATGGCGCCGGGCACTGGTCTCATCCACGTACTCCGCGCCCAGCCGACCGGGCATCATGAAGTCGACCTGCATGGTGCCGACCTGCCAACCGCGTCCGATCGAGTCGCGCATGTGGTACTCGATCTTGGGGCCATAAAACGCGCCCTCGCCCGGCAGTTCCTCCCACGCCACCCCACAATGTGCCAGTGCCGCACGCAACGCGTTCTCGGCCTTGTCCCAGGTGGCGTCATCACCCAAGCGTGACTCCGGCCGCAACGCGATCTTCAGCGAGATATCTTCGAAGCCGAAGTCGCTATAGACCTTCATCGCCTGCTGATGGAAGGCGGTCACCTCGGACTCGATCTGGTTCTCGGTGCAGAAGATATGTCCATCGTCCTGCGTGAAGGCACGCACCCGCATGATGCCGTGCAGCGCACCCGAGGGTTCGTTACGGTGGCAGCCGCCGAATTCGCCGTAACGGATAGGCAGGTCGCGGTAACTGTGCAAGCCCGAGTTGAAAATCTGCACATGTCCGGGGCAGTTCATGGGCTTCACCGCGTAGGTCCGCTTCTCGGACTCGGTGAAGAACATGTTTTCCTTGTAGTTGTCCCAGTGGCCGGA
>Ga0075163_10004556_pt1 | contig 18599 bp, 20 predicted proteins | sample JI1023141ADNA_FD_71478 | JGI IMG/M metagenome (GOLD analysis project Ga0075163, IMG submission 71478) | Wastewater effluent complex algal communities from Wisconsin, to seasonally profile nutrient transformation and Carbon sequestration -... | ecosystem: Engineered > WWTP > Effluent > Algae...
GATGCCGACCTGGAAGGTCAGGCCCGTCGAGGCCGAGCCGTCGAGCAGCTTCTGCCCGTTGAAGTTGGTCACCGCGCTGATGCGGTTGATCTCGTCCTTGAGCTGGCCGAACTCGGTGTGGATGTAGCCACGCTCGTTGGCGCCGAGGGTGCTGTTCGAAGACTGGACGCTGAGCTCGCGCATACGGGACACGATGCCCTGCATCTCGTTCATCGCACCTTCCGCAACCTGCGACATCGAGATGCCATCGTTGGTGTTGCGCTGTGCCTGCGAGATGCTGCGGATGTTCGCCTTCAGGTTCTCCGAGATGCCGAGACCGGCCGCGTCGTCGGCGGCGTTGTTGATGCGAAGACCGGACGACAGCTTGCCGATCGAGCTTGCGAGCGAAGCCTGGCTTGAAGCCAGGTTGCGCTGTGCGTTGAGTGAAGCGACGTTGGTGAGGACCGAGATAGCCATTGCGTTTTCCTTGTTGGTTGCGGACCGTCTTGGTCCTGCACATCAACTCGCCTGGTTCCCCGGATTGTTTAGCTGGGTTTGAGAAGCGCGATCAGGTGCGAGGTCACGGTGCGCGAAACCTCGAGGGCCTGGCTGGTCTTGGCCAGGTTGCTGGCGGCCGCGAGCGAGTCAACCTCGATCTCGTTCGAGATCGTCTTGGTCAAGCTCTCGGTAAGCTCCGCATGCGCGGTCACCGTCGACTCGAGCACCTTCATCGAGCCGCCGACGCGCGTGCGTGCGAGTCCGACCTGCTCCACGGCCTTTGCGAGCTCGTCCAGCGTGGTCGACAACGCGGCGGTATCGTTGGTGGCGAGCGCCGTCGCGACGCGTGACATCAGCGGGAGCACGTCCACACCGCCACTCGCGGCGGTGAGCTCGGAGCCCGAGACGGTGGCGCGCACGCTGGTGTCGGCCGAGGTGGCGACGTCGCGGGTGGAGGCGTTGCCGCTGTAGGCGCCCGTTGTCGAGAACGGCTCCGTGAGCGACGCCGAGCCGGCGAGCAGATACTCGCCTTCGGCGGAACGAATGTTCGCCGCGCCGAGCGAGGCGGTGAACAGGGTGCGAACCTGCTCGGCCATCTGCGCGCGGTCACTGGCGTTGTAGGTCGCCGAGTTGCCCTGGATCGCGAGGCTGCGGATCTGCGACAGCGATTCGCCGATCGTGGCGAGCGCGCCGTCGACCTGGGCGAGGTGCTCGTGCGAGGTCTGGACGGCTCTCGTCGAACCTTCGACGAGAGTCTTGTGCAGCTTCGCTCGCTCCGCGGAGACGTACGCGTTGGGATCGTCCGACGGGCGGGTGACCCGCAACCCTGTCGTGACCTCCTGTGCAGCGCTCGCGACGCGCGTCTGACCGGCCGCAGTTGCTCCGGTCGCCAAATCGATCATCCGGTTTCCGGTGACACGCATCAGTTTCCCCTTGGTTCTACAACTTCGCGATCAGGTCCCCGAGCAGGTTGTCGACAGTCGAGACGAACCTGGTCATCGCCGACGTCGCGTGCTCGAAGCGCGCGAGGTTCGAGAGCTCTTCCTGGATGTCGACACCGGCGAGCGAGTCGCGCAGGCTGGAGAGGTTTTCGGTGAGCACCATGTCGCGGTCGACGTCGTGCTTGGCTTCCGAGGCGGCGACACCGATCGACGACACCATGTCGAGCGCGGCACCACCGAGCGTCCTGCCGCCGCTGGCGACCTGCGCCGACGACACGGCGAGCAGGGCCTTCGCACCGGCGTTGTCGCCGACCGCGCCACCTGCAGGGGCCGTGGCGAGCAGCGACGGATCCGCGTCGAGCGCGGGATCCACGGCCATCGCCTTCGCCGCACCGGCGACCTGCGTCGGTTGCGTGAACATGTCGCGTCCCGAGACGCCGTCGAGACCTGCGTTCGCGCGGTGCGCGGTGTTGTACGAGGTCGAGATATCGAACGCGAGTTGATCGAGATCGGTGCGCGCCTTCGCGATCACGACATCTCGAACCTGGAGGTCCGCACCGAGCGAACCGGAGGTGATGTTGGCGGTGACATCGCGGGTGATCGCGCCGGCGACGACCTCGAGGCGCTGGTCGCCGGTCGTCGCATCCGTCGTGGACCTGAGCGCCGCGGCATGATTGCCATCGACGAGGACCGCGCCGCCGTCGAGGACGAAGCGCATCTGGCCGTCGCCGTCGATCCGGGCGGTGCCGCCGGTGAGATCGGTGAGCTGACCGGCGATCCGATCGCGCTCGTCGTGCGCCGTCGGATCTCCCGATCGCTGGATCGCGAGGTTGGTCTCGCCGAGGCGAGCTGCCAGTTCGCTGATCTGCTCCGCGCGCGCACGGATCCGGGCGTTCGCTTCTTCCTGGGCCGCGTTGAGCTCGGCGGCCCGGCGGCGAATGCCCTGGGTCAGGCCGCGCGCCGAGAGGAGCGTGGACTCGCGCGAGAACGGATCGGTGGGCGTGGCGGTGAGCTCGGTGAAGCGCGAGGCGAGCTCGCCGAGCTGTTCGTGCACCGTCGGTCCCGCACTTGCCACGCGGGTCTCGATATCGAGCACCGCCTCGTGAAACGCGGTGGACATCGACAGCGATCCGCCGGCGGTTCGCAGCCGACCTGCGAGCAAGTTGTCCTGGAGGCGTTCCGGAGATCCGGCCACGACTCCACCGACGAGCGGGGCGCCCATCAGTGCATTCAGATCCACACGCTGGCGCGAGTAACCCCGGGTGTTCACGTTCGCGACGTTGTTGGTCGCGATCGCGAGGCCGGAGTTCTGCGCCTGGATCGCGTTGGACCCGAGCGAGAGGAGTGAAAGCAGATCCGACATATCAGTATGCCGCTAGGATCCTCGACGGTCCGTGGGTGACCGTGCGTGCCCGCCGGTCGTAAGAAGGTGCGGTCTCGTAGCCGAGCAACATGCGGACTGCAGCGTTCGCCGTCGAAACGAGCAGTGCAGTCGCCTGTGCTTCGGCACGAAGGGTGGTGAACAGCTCGCGCACGCGCGCATCGACGGTGTTACGGTCGAACGCCGATAGCCGACTCACGAGCTCTCGCTTCGTGTCGGCCAGGGTGACGAGGCGTGCGTGATCGAGGTGTGCGATCGCGTGCCGCTCGTCGGCTAGTGCTTGGCGGAGCTGTTCGCCGAGTCCTAACAGTTCATCGGAAGTCGTCATGACATTTTCCGCATTCGGGCGACATCGTCATCGACGATCCGCGAAGCCAGTTGATCGAGGTCGACCGCGTACTCGCCTGCGTTGAGGAGGGCGCGGATCTTATCCAGCCGCTGCGTGTTGGTCGGTTGTTCGGCGCGTTCCGAGGCAGCCGATGCAGCAGCAGACAGCTGGACCACGTCGCCCCCCTTTGCAGGAACCGCGGCTCCCGTCGTGCGGGGTTTGGCGGAGTCGAGCTGGATCGGGGAGACGACGACTTTGGGGTCGATGCGCATGGTTTAGGTCCTCACTTATCGACTCGTCCGGGCCCGAGATCCGTTGAGGGGCAAAAGAGCAGTCGGATCGATCGCTTGATCCCCTTTTCGGACTTCAAAGTGGAGGTGCGGGGCGTCGGACAAACCGGTCGAGCCCGCGTTTCCGAGCGGTTGCCCCGTGTCGACGTGCTCGCCGACCTTCACCCCGACGCGGGACAGGTGGGCGTAGCGGGTCGAGTAGCCGTTTTCGTGCTTGACGATCACCAGGTTACCGTAGGTACCCGCGGGCCCCGCGTAGTCCACGGTGCCCGAGGCAGCCGAGCTCACGTTGTCCCCGGTCTTGGCCCACAGGTCGAGGCCCGGGTGCTGGTGGGTGGTGCCGTCGTGGCCGACGCGCGCCCCGAAGCCGGAGCCGACGCCGCCCGGGACCGGGCTCGCGAGCTGGGGCATGCCATCGAGGGACGGACCCAGGGTCGGCGGTTTCGCCAGCTCCTGGGTCGACCCCGGGCCGAGCTGCTTCGCGAACATCTCGCTCATGCCGAGGCCACCGGCCTCCGACATCTTGTCGGCGAGCGCCTCGTCCATCATGTCCTTGAACGTGTCGCCGGCGAACCCGCCGTCGAGCATGCCGGCCTGCTTGGGACGGGCTTCGGCGAGGAGGCGACGAAGGAAGAACGCCTCGAGCTGCTTCGCGGCAGCCTTGGACTGATCCTTTTCGGTGGGTTTGACACCGAGGTTCGCCGCCTCGGTCTTCACAGGGTCTCCAGATCCGCGCGCAGGGCGCCCGCGGCCTTGAGCGCGCGGAGGATCGAGACCAGATCACGAGGCTTGGCACCGAGGGCTGCGAGGGCGGCGGCAACATCACCGACGGTCGCGGCCTTGTTGATCACCTTCATCGGCTGGTTGGTCTCCTCGACCTTGACGGCGGACTTCGGGACGACCTTGGTCTCGCCTTTGGCGAGCTCCTGCGGCTGCGAGACCTCCTTGGTCTCGTCGATCTCGATGGTCAGCGAGCCGAACGTGATCGCCGCGGAGCGCAGCGTGACGGCCTCTCCGACGACGATCGTGCCGGTCTTCTCGTCGATCACGACCTTCGCCTTGAGGTCGGGCTCGACCTCGATGGGCTCGAGCTGCGAGATCAGCAGGGTCGGATCGACGCCCTTCTTGATCGGCACGACGACCGTGCCGGCATCGTTGACCACGGCCATGTCGGGGCCGAGCTTGGCGATGATCGCGTCCTTCATCCGCGTCGCGGTGGTGAAGTCCGCCTGCTTGAGGATCAGCGCGATCTGTCGCGTCGGCACCATCGTCGGTGCCGCGAGCTCGACCTGCGCGCCGCGCGGCACGATGCCGGCGAGCGTGTGATTCTTCTTCGCCGACGAGCCCGACGCGCCTTCCGCGAAGAAGCCACCGACGGTGAGCGCGCCCTGCGCGATCGCCCAGGTGCGCTGATCGGCGCCCTTGAGCGGCGCGACGAGCAGCGTGCCGCCCGACAGGCTCTTCGCGTTGCCCATCGACGACACGTGGACGTCGAGGTTCATGCCGGGCTTCGCGAAGGGCGGCAGCTCGGCGGTGATCATCACGGCGGCGACGTTCTTCGCCTTGAGGTCGGCGGGATCGATGGTGATGCCGAGACGCTTGAGCATCTTGGTCATCGCACCCTTGACCAGCGGAGACCGCGTGTCGTCACCGGTGCCATCGAGGCCGATCACGATGCCGAACCCGGTCAGGTGGTTCTCGCGAACGCCACCGATCGTGGTGAGGTCCTTGATCCGATCGGCGTGCGCCGTCGACGACACCAGGAGCGCGAGGAACACCAGCAGCGCCCGCATCAGAAGGGCCACAGCTTCCCGATCACCCGCGACATCCAGCCACGCCGCTGCGTGTCGCTGATGTCGCCGCGACCCGTGTACTCGATCTCGGCGTCCGCGATGCGCGACGACGGCACCGTGTTGTCCTCGGCGATGTCGATGCGGCGGACGATGCCGGAGAGATAGATGTGCTTCTCCTCGGCGCCGATCATCACGACCTTGGTGCCCTCGATGAAGAGGTCACCACTCGGCAGGATCTGGCGGACGCGGACCGGCAGGGTCGCGATCACGCTGCCCTGGCGCTGGACCGCGCCGTTGCCGGCGAACTTCTGGTCGGTCGTGGTCGCCAGCAGCTTCGCCGGGTCGACGTCGGGGAACTTCTTCTGGATCGCGGCGACCAGGCCGAGCGCGGCGGGGATGCCGTAGGTCGTCTGGTCGCTCTTGTTGAGCTTGGTGTCGGCCTGGTGGCTCGCGACGTCTTTCTCGTCGATCTTGATCACCAGGATGTCGCCGATCCGGCCGGCGACGGCGTCCTCGTAGAGGCCACCCGCGCCCTCGGCATACAGGCTGCCGTCGGCGGGCTTGCTGCGCTCGCCGAAATCGCCGGGATCGAAGCGCCGATGCTTCGTGCGATACGGGGCGATGTGGGTCGTGCAGCCAGCGGCCAGGACGAGGAGGAGTGCCAAAACTTTCATCAGTTCTCTCCGACGACGAGAGTCTGAGCACGGAGCGTGCCGCGGACGACGACACGGGTCTGCGCGAGCCGGGCGCTGGTGGATTCCCCATTGCGTGCCGCTGCTTCGAGGACGCCGGTGCCGCGCACGATGACGCGACCCTTGCGCATCTCGATCGAGACCTGCGTGCCGCGCGCCAGCGGAGCCGACAGCGCGACATCAGATCTGGCGATCACGTTGCCCACTGCAAGGTCTCGCACCGCGGCCGAACCGATGATCGTGGACGGCACAGCAGCATTGGTCACCGCACGCCGCTCCACGGCGACGTCCTCGGCCGTGATCGCCGCGCCCGCGCGAACCGCGCGACGGACGACCATGACCTCGAGACGCTTGGACACCGAAAACGGCACGTAGACGCTCGCGCGGCCACGCACGAGCACCTTCGCGCTCGAGCGACCGCTGGTGAGCGCGCGGGGCATCTCGATCGTCACGCGATCCGGCTCCGTCGCGAGGCTCGCCAGCGAGGCCGGCAAGAACACGTCGACGACCCCGAGCTCCTCGGGCAGCGCCGCGCCGATCCGATCGCGAACGATCGTGTCGACCGCGACGGGTGCCGCAGCGGCGCTGGGTACGACGCCTGCCAGGAGCACGAGTGCGAGGAGCGCCTTCATCGCAGCTGGACCGTCTGACCGAGCATCTCGTCCGCGGCCTTGATGACGCGCGAGTTGATCTCGTAGGCGCGCTGGCCGGAGATCAGATCGATCATCTCCTCGACGACGTTGACGTTCGAGACCTCGAGCATGCCCTGGCGCAGCGAGCCGGAGCCGCCTTCGCCCGGGGCACCGAGCACCGCGGTGCCCGACGCCGACGTCTCCTTGAACAGCGTGCCACCCTCGGCGACCAGGCCACCGGGGTTCGCGAACATCGCGAGCTGGATCTTGCCGAGCTCGGTGGGCTGCGTGTCGCCGGGGATGCGCGCCGACACCGTGCCGTCGGCTGCGATCGAGACCGACTGCGCGTCGGGCGGGACCGTGATCTCGCCGGCGACCGAGTAGCCGTCGCTGTTGACCAGCCGGCCCTCGGCGCTCATGTGGAGCGCGCCGTTGCGCGTGTAGGCGGTGCCACCGCCGGGCAGCGTGACGGGGAGAAAGCCGTGGCCTTCGATCGCGACGTCGAGCTGGTTGCCGGTCTGACGAAGCTCGCCTTGAGAATGCGAGCGAGCGGTCGAGACCAGACGTGTCCCGAGGCCGATCTCGGTTCCCGTCGGTGCGTTGGTGCCGGTCCCGGTCGGCGAGCCGCCCGGACGGATCTGCTGATACATCAGGTCCGCGAACTCGGCGCGGCCCTTCTTGAAGCCGTTGGTGCTGACGTTCGCGATGTTGTTCGCGGTGACGTCGAGCTTCGTTTGCTGGGCTTCCATGCCCGACGCTGCGGTTGCGAGTGAGCGAAACATGGTGCTCCTTGTCCTTACTTCGGTCCGCCGAGCTCGCGCGCCGCGCGACTCTCGACATCGTGGTAGCCCTGGATCACGCGCATCAGCGATTCGTAGGTGCGCGACACTTTCACGAGATCGACGACGCCACGGACGACGTTGACGTTGGAGATCTCGAGCATTCCCTGACGAACCTTGGGTGGGTCACCGGCCTGCTGCACGCCGCGGGCGAGGTACAGCGAACCACCCTGGCGCTCGAGCTGCGGCTGCTTGAACCTGACGAGCTCGAGCTTGCCCACGGCAGCGTCATCAGCATTGACCGTGCCATCGGCAGAGATCTGGATGTTCTTGACGTCGGGCGGGAACTGGATGGGCGTCCCGGCTTCACCGCGCACCTCGTGACCATCGGAGGTCACCAGCTTGTTTGCGTCGTCGATCCGGAAGTTTCCAGCGCGCGTGTAGCGCGGGCCGTTCGGCGTGTTCACCGAGAACATGCCGTCGCCCTCGAGCGCGATGTCGAGCTGATTCCCCGTCGACGCCAGCGCTCCCGGCTGGGTGTCGATGGTGGTGGCGCCATTGTTGACGCTGACCATGTCCGCGGACTTGGCCGCCGTCAGGGCTTCTCGGAACGTGACGCGGTCGGCGCGAAACCCGGTGGTCGCGGCGTTCGCGATGTTGTTGGCGGTGGCATCGAGCGCGTTCGACTGCGCGATCGCTCCCGCCGTCGCCAGGTAGATGCCACTGCTCACGACTCGTCTCCAGCCGGCTTGCCGTCGATCGCGACCTTGAGGCACGCGATCGCGCGACCGTGCAGCTGGCAGACGCGCGAGGTGGTCACGCCGAGGACCTGGCCGATCTCGCTGTAGGTGAGCTCGTCGTTGTAGTAGAGGCTGAGCACGAGCAGGTCGCGCTGGTCGAGCGTGGGAAGCGCGGCGCGGACGCGCGTCATCGCCTCGCGCTTCGCGGCATCGTGCTCCGGCGAGCCATCCTCGGAAACGAGCGCCGATTCCTCGGTGTTATCGAGCGCGCCGATCGTGACGTGGACCAGGCCCTCGAGCTCGTTGCGGTATTCCTCGACGGAGACGTTCAGCGCCTTCGCGACGGCCTCGTCGGTGACCGTGCCGCCGGTCCGCTCGAGATCGCGGATGATGTTGCCGATCTTGCGGGCCATCGCGCGAGCGCGGCGCGGCATGATGTCGCCTCGGCGCAGCTCGTCGAGCACGGCGCCGCGGATCCGCTTCTCGGCGAACGCGAGGAACGGCTCGTTGCGGCTCGAGTCGTAGCGGTTGGCCGCTTCGGTGAGTCCGAGGAGAGCTGCACCCATCAGGTCCTCGCGCGCGATCCAGTCGGGACAGCGACGCGCGACCCGCATGGAGATGCGGCGAGCGACCTCGACGTGCTCCGAGATCAACCGGTCGCGTTCCGCCGAAGGGCGGCCTTGCTGTGCGGCATATGCTTTCATCGAACATCTCCTTGAGCAGACACGGGAACGTCTCTCCACCAGCTGGCGCGAGCGGGCGGAGGAAGAGCAGCGAGGGAACGGACGAGGGCGCGGATCGCGCGGGCGGCAGGCGAGTCCGGCGCGTGGACCATCAGCGGCACGCCGATCTGCGCGGACTCGGCGACCATGAAGTCGGCGGGGATCGCCGGCAGGCAGGTGAGCTCGAGAGTGAGGAAGCGGTCGACGATCGAGCGCAGCCGATTGAACACTTCGTCGGCCTGCGCGCGGTTCGCGATCCGGTTGGGAACGACGAACGCGTGCTTCACGCCTTGCTCGATCGAGAGCACTTTGAGGGAGGCGTATGCGTCGGCCATGGACAGGGGTTCCGGGTTGACGACCACGATGGTGTCGGTGGTCGCGCCGGCGAATTTGGTCTGTGCACGGCCGATGCCGGCCGCGACATCGACGACGAGCGTGTCGAACTTTTCGGCCAAGCTCGCGACCATCTTGAGGATCTGGTCGAGTGCGGTGCTGCCGAGGGTCGACAGCACGTAGCTGCCATTGAGCGCCGGAAGCAGCTCGATGCCGTGTGCTTTGACGATGATGTCTTCTATGGCGGTGCCACCGAGGGCATCGAGCATGCTGCGTTCGGGCGCGACACCGAGGAGTAGGTTGAGGTCCGCCATGCCGAGATCGGTGTCGAGCACGAGCGTCCGATTGCCGGCCTGCGCGTACGCGATGGCGAGGTTGAGCGCGATCGTGCTCTTGCCGACGCCGCCCTTGCCGCCGGAGACGGCGAAGGCACGGCGGGTGATGACGCGCGGGATCTGCTTGCTGCCGCCACCGCCACCACGGATCACGCGCAGGGTTGCTGCCTGATCGGCCATGTTACGCAGCCCTCGTCATCTGTCCGCTGGCGAGCTCGAACAGGCGCGCGCGGGTGGGTTCCTCGAGGTCCTCAGGAACGGACTGACCGGTGGTGACCCACGTGATCGGGAGCTGCGTCCTCGACGGAGCGCGGGTCAGCTCGGGAGCGTGGTCGACCTCGTCGAGCTTGGTGAACAGCAAGCGCGCCGGGCTCAGCGCCGCGTAGCGTGCGACCAGCTTGTCGATGCCCTTGGCATCCGTCGACGCGGGGACGACGAGGTGGACCTCGATCGGAGGCAGCTCGACGAGGATGTCGGCGAGCTCGTTGATCGGCGCGATCTCGCGGGGCGAGCGGCCGGCGGTGTCGATCAAGATCAGGTCGTAGGAATCGTCCATCGCGTCGGCGAGGTGGTCGACGCTCTCGAGCACCTCGAGGGGAACGCCGATCAGGTCGGCGAACGTGCGGATCTGATCGACGCCACCGACGCGGAAGTTGTCGAGGGTGACGAGCTTGACGCGCTTGCCGTCGATCAGCGCGGCGTTGGCGGCGAGCTTCGCGATGGTCGTGGTCTTGCCGGCGCCGGTCGGACCGACCAGCATGATCGCGCGGGCGATGCTGCGTGCCGTGATGCGGCCGTCGGCAGGGACGGGCCGCTCCGACGGTGCGCGCGGGCTGCGTTCCGCGGTCGCGGTGCGCTCGGCGGCGCGCGGGCGAAGCTCCTCGACGAGCTTGCGCAGCTCGGCGACCTCGTTCTTGAGCTCGGTGCTCGAGCGGTTGTCGCTCGAGGTGCGAACCAGCGCACGAAGTGACCGCAGCTCGCTGCGCAGCGGCGCGATCGACTTCTCGACCTCCTGTTCGGTCTGGCGCGGCGGCGGCGCAGGAGCCGGGGGCACGGCCAGCGACGGCTTGGCAGCGGTGAACGCGGGAGCATCGTCGTCGTCGATCGCCGCCGAGATCTCCGTCGCCGTTCCGAGCAAGCCCTTGCGAACCTGGCGGGTGGCGATGATCACGGCCTGATCACCGAGCTCGGCCTTCACCTTCGCGATCGCGTCGCGCATCGTGGCGCCTTCGAACTTCAAGATCTTCATGCCGCGGCCTCCTGCGCGGAGATCACTCCGCGCGTCACGAACGGAACGCTGGGATCGATCTCGCGGAAGGACATCACCGCGAGACCGGGAACATGGCGGGCAGCGATGCCGGCAACGGCGCGCCGCAGGTCAGGAGCCACCACCAGCAGCGGCGGCTCGTCGCGCATCGCGAGGTCGCGCGCCTTGGCCGCGATGTCCTCGGTCAGCCTGGTCAGCGCGCGTGCACTGCGACCGGTTCCGTCGCGGAACAGCGCCTCGGCACGCGGGTCGAGCACGAGCGGGCGGAGCGTGCCGTCGCTCGCGAGCTGCGCCCGCGTCAGCCGGCGCGCGAGGCGCTGGCGAACGTACTCGGTGAGCTCGTCGGGGTTCTTCGAGAGGTGGGCGTTGTCGGCGAGCGCCTCGAGGATCGAGCGCAGGTCGCGAATCGAGACGCCTTCTTTGAGGAGATTGCGGAGCACTTGCATCACACCGCCCATCGACATCAGGTGAGGAATCAGCTCCTCGATGACCTTGCCGCTGTGCTTACCGGCGATGTCGAGCAACTCTTGGGCCTCACGCCGACCGAGTAGTTCCTGCGCGTTGCGACGGAGCAGGTCCGCGAGATGGGTTGCAATGACGGCGGGAGCGTCAACAACGGTGCATCCGGCAGCTTCGGCGCGAGCACGATCGCTCTGCAGCAGCCACTTCGCCGGCAGCCCGAACGTCGGCTCGGTGGTCGCTTCACCGGGGAGGTGAGACAGCGCGCTACCGGTCGGGTCGATGGCGAGCACGCGATGAACGTGGACCTCGGCCTCGGCGAGCGTGACGCCGCTGAGGAGCACGCGGTACGCGCCGGGACGCATGCGGAGGTCATCGCGGATGTGCAACGGCGGGACGATGACGCCGAGCTCCAGCGCGAGCTGCTTGCGCAGCGACGCGATCCGGGTGAGCAGCTCGCCACCGCGTGCCGCGTCGACCGTACCGAGGAGGTCGAGTCCTACCTCGAGCGTCAGCAGCTCGACGGGGAGCGCTGCTTCGATCTCGCCGCGCTGGGCGCGCTCGTCGGCAGGGCGCGTGACGTCGCCGACCTTGGCACCGGCGGCCGCTGCCGTCGCCTCCGCCTTCGCACCCTCCTTGACCTTGCTGGCCGCGAGCGCGGCGAGGATGCCGAGCCCGATGAACAGGATGTGCGGCATGCCCGGGAGCAGGCCGATGATGACGAGCAGCGCCGCGGTCACCATCAGCGGCTTCTTGCGCGAGAACAGCTGACCGCCGAGGGCGCGGCCGAGCTCGGCGTCGTCGCTGCGCGTGGTGAGCAGCGCGGCGCCGGTCGACACGAGCAGTGCGGGGATCTGGGCGACCAGACCGTCACCGATCGACAGCACCGTGTAGGTCTCGGCCGCGTGGCCGAGCGACATCTTCTTCTGGGCGACGCCGATGATGATGCCGCCGACGACGTTGATCGCGAGGACGAGGAGGCCGGCGACGGCGTCACCGCGCACGAACTTCGAGGCGCCGTCCATCGAGCCGTGGAAGTCGGCGTCGCGCTGGACGGCGAGGCGACGCGCACGCGCCTCCGTCTCGGAGATCATGCCGGCTCCCAGGTCGGCGTCGATCGCCATCTGCTTGCCGGGCATCGAGTCCAACGTGAAGCGCGCGCTGACCTCGGAGATGCGCTCGGCGCCCTTGGTGATGACGACGAAGTTGACGATCACGAGGATCAGGAACACGACGGCGCCGACGATGAAGTTGCCGCCGATCACGAACTCGCCGAACGCCTGGATCACGGCGCCGGCGGCGTGCGCGTCGTCGCCGGTCAAGATCAGGCGGGTCGACGCGACGTTGAGCGACAGGCGGAACAGTGTGACGAACAGGAGCAGCGACGGGAACGAGCTGAACTCCGACGCCTTCTCGACGTAGAACGCGACCAGGAAGACGAGCGCCGACAGGAACAGCGAGCACCCGATCAGCAGATCGAAGATCGCCGGGGGAAGTGGGGCCATCGCGACGGCGAGGATGCCGACGAGGCCGACGACCATCATCCAGCTGCTCTTCTTGGGGTTCACGACGCACGCCCCGGAGCTTTGAGCTTGTAGACGTAGGCGAGGACCTCAGCGACGGCCTTGAACAGATTCACGGGGATCGCCTGACCTTCTTTGCAGTGCTTGTGCAGCGCGCGCGCGAGCGGCGGGCGGGCGAGGATCGGCACCGAGTGCTTGCGGGCGAGCTCGCGGATCTTCTCGGCGCTCTCGTCGACGCCCTTCGCGACGACGACCGGCGCGCGGTCGGTCTTGTCGTCGTAGCGGAGCGCGACGGCGTAGTGGGTCGGGTTGACGACGATGACGTCCGCCCCCGCGACGGCCTGCGCCATCCGGCGCTTCGCGAGCTCGCGCATCCGCTGGCGGCGCTTGCCCTTGACCATCGGGTCGCCGTCGCTCTCGCGATGCTCCCGCTTCACTTCCTCGCCGGTCATCATCATCTTCGTCTGCATCTTCCGGCGCGACAGGATGTAGTCGACGGCGCCGATCGCGAGCAGCGCACCGACGACGACCCACAGCACCCGGCGGATCGCGTTCCACGCGAACTCGCCCATGCCTCCGGCCTCCATCAGATCCGTCGAGATCGAGCCCTTGACCGCCATCACGACGATCGCGCCGACGACGATCAGCTTGATCACCGCCGAGCCCGTGCGCCTGGTCATCGCCCCGAGGGAGAACGTCGAGGTCAGGTTCGTGATCGGCGACATCTTCGAGACGTCGAAGCCGAGCTTCTTGAACGCCGGCGGCCAGCCGAGCTGGACCATGATCGCGGCGAGCGCCGCGATGCTCGCGCCGATCAACACCGGGACGACCGCCGCGCCGAACGTGGTCGCCGCCTGGCTCGTCAGCCCGACCATGTCGCGGCCATCGGCGGCCATCGTCGCGTCGCGGGTGAACGACAACATCCCGGTGCCCGCGCCGCCCACCGCCATCACCAACCCGATCACGCCGCCGGCGAACACCGCCGCCGACACCGCGTCGCGCGACAGGGCGAGGTCACCGCGCTTGCGGAAGTCCTTCACCCGCTTGGGTGTCGCCTTGTGTGTGCGTTGCGGATCGGCCACGGTCGGTGGCTTGTTTTGCAACGCCTGCGCCGGGCCAACTCCGCGCAGCTCCTGGAGGCTTCAGCGTCAAGCCACCCGCCGTCGGCAGCGTTGACGGATCGTTTAGCGAGAATCAGGCGGGTTTGCGGGTAGCCAGATGGATGTCGATGTCGCCTGGTTTCGATCGCGAAGTAGCACCCGTTGGAGACACCCAGCTGACCCACCCGTTGTTCGAGGTCGTCGCGCGACGGACCGTGTAGTCGAGCCCGAGGTCGGCCGGTGCATCGACGATCACGGGAGGTCCGAACGGCGACGCTCGCGTCGCGCGATAGAGCGTACTGGTGCCGTCGCGATTCGAGACGAAGCACAGCTCGAGCTCGTCCGGGGTCACAGTGCCCGGGGCTGTTGACGTTCTGCAGCGTGGACAACGCGCCGAGCTTGCCGTCGGTGCTCGCGCGCGTCGAGGTCATCAGCGGGATCGGCCGGAGCGTTCGCGGCCGTCGATCGTACGAGATCGAGGTCGCCCCGCGACGGCACCGTCGACCCGCACGTTTCTCGTCGAGCCACGACTAGGTTTCACCGGTGCCGACTGGATGGAAACGCTCCCGGGCGATCTTCCTTTGGCAGAGAGACGCCACCTGCGATCTCGATTGATTGGCGGCGATGCACTTGGTCGTCGGTCGCACTCGCCTGGTCCCGATCAAGCTCTCGCCATCGGGCGATCACGACGAAGACGCGGGTGGTGTGCCACGGCTGACTCACCGGTCATGCGCAACGCAGCAGCACGAGCACTCGGGATCGTCAGCGCGTGCGAGGTCGGACTCGCGGAGACACGACCGGGCCGGGCACCTCGTACACCGAGATCAAGCCGTGCCGCTTCCAACCTTCGCGCAGTAACCAGGTTCGTGGCCGCCACGTCACCAATGCTCGGTAGTTCGCGGGCGGGCGATACAAGATCGGCGAAGCCTCTCGCTCTTTCCAATCCGGGAACGCGATCGCGCTCGAGTACGGATCGACCTTCCAGTTGCGCGCCACGATGCGCTGGTTCTCGTCGTGGTGGCGCCAATTGTTCAGCACGTAGCAGAGCGCGTTGCGAACCGCGCGCGGTGACGTCAGTGCACGTGCGTTGTAGCGATCAGCGAACACCTGCCCTTTGCGGCGCTCGCCCGAGCGCAGCCGCAACGCGCGGTTGATCAACTTCGCCGCGGAGATCTGGAACGACTGCATTCCCTTCTTCAACCAGGCCTTGCTCGCGGCCTCGACGAGCAGGTGCACGTGATTCGTCTGGATGCTGAGGTGGATGATCCGGAACTGATCGTGCTTGGCCACCGCAACGGTGGCGTACCCGATCGCCTGAAACAGGTCCCGCTTGCGCAGCGAACCCACCCCGCGAACGACGCGGAGCGTGACGTGCAACGGGTGCCGCGGGTCGACCTTCGGGCGCTTCTTGTGCCGTTCCGACGAACGCCCTTCCTTCGGCGGACGTCCCGCACCCTTCCGCGTTCCGCCTCGCCCGTCTCGCTTGCCGGACTCTCGGGGCCGCAGATCGAGCGACTGCTGAAGATGGCGCTTGCGCGGCCGAGCCATCGGCAACCCATACCACTTGCCGAAATCTTCAGCGATTGATTTCGCCGATATTTTCACCAGCGATTACATGCTTGCGATGGAAATACTGCACATGATCGAATCAGTCTAAGAAAGTTGCACCAACCGCGGCACGGATTGGGAGGACCCCGATCGATCGCTCGCGATCGAACGCCACCGTGCGACCTGACCCGGCGACGAGGTTGCTGCTTGCGGCGCACAACTGCGTCGCTGCCGGATCGATCGAGCTCGCAGCGTCGTTCGCGTTCTCTCTGCCAAGAAGAAACTCGCCCGGAGGTACTGCGGCGTACGGCTGTGGGATGCGCAGCGCGGTCGAGATCAGGGCGCTGATCGACTCGCTTCGCTAAGGCTTCGCGTTCGCCGGGTCGTTGGGCACGCGCTCGCCGTCGAGGTCGACCTCGAGATACTTCGTGATCGCCGGGTTGTAGCCGTCGACGAAGTTGCCGCTGAACAGCCCTGCGAACGTCGCCTCCCCGAGGTTCTGCTCGTTGATCATGTACGCGACGAGGCCGATCGTCGTCGGCGAGCCGAGCGCGGCGCGCGAGATCGACATCTCGAAGTAGCCCGTGCCCTGCGCGGTCACCGGCGAGGTCGAGGTCGCCCAGGTGACGCCGTCGTAGCTCTCGAGCGAATTCACCGTGCCGTCGGCCTTGTGACGGAGGTAGTGCTCCGCGCCGAACGGCAACGCCGCGGTCTGCGTGTTGTATTGCTGGCTCGTGGTCGCGCCACCGGCCGCGGTGTCGAGATAGACGAACAGCCACTTGGTCCCGGCACCGCCGACGCCGGGATCGAGATCCGGGCCGCTGTAACCGAGGTAGAGGTTGGTCGCGTCCCAGCTCACCATCGCGGCGAAGCTCGGCGACGAGGTGGTGTCGAATCTGTCGACTGCAGCGAAGTCGTCGGTGCCGTCGATCGCGATGGTGTGGCGATACGGCTCCACGTTCGAGGGCCCGTCGGGCTCCGCATCGGTGGTCGACGAGGAATCGGGCTCGAGGCCGCTATCGAGGCGGGGACCCAGCGGAGTCGGGCCGCACGCTGCGAGCGCGATCAACCACAGGTGTTTCATGGCGCCCCTTCATACGTCAGCCGGCCGCGATTTGCACGATCAGCCAAACACGGCGACGGCTCGACGCGCGACATCCGTGATCCCGGCGAACAGCGTGCCCGACGTGGCGAGCATCACGATGCCGCCCAGGATCAGCACGGCGGGCAGCGAGATCGAGAACACGTTGACCGCCGGGGCGGCGCGGTTCATCACGGCGAGCCCGACGTTGGTGACCAGCGAGGCGAGGACGATCGGGCCGGCGAGGGCGAGCCCGTGGCCCATCGCGGAGGTCGCGGCGCGCACCAGCTCCGGGCCGAGGAAGGCAACATCGGTGACCGACGTCGGCGACGCGGCGACGCTGCGAAAGATCGCCTCGAGCCCGCCCGACCCGAGGAACACCAGGGCGGCGAGCGTGGACATCATCGTGCGGATCGTGCCGGCCGATTCCTCGGCGTGCGGGTCGTAGGCCGCGGCGAACCCGAGGCCGAGCGAGAGGCCCATCAGCTGACCGGCGATCGCGACCTTCGCGAGGGTGAAGCGCGCGGTGGCGCCGATGATCAGGCCGCTCGCGAGCTCGAGCACGACCACCATCGGCAGCTCTCCGAGCGGAACCCCCGGACGATTGAGCCCCACGCCGATCGTGATCGCGATGACGAAGGCCAGGCGAGCCCGGATCGGCGTCGCGGTATCGCCGACCACCGGCGCCGTGGCCGCGAGTGCGGAGGCGCGGATGAACGCGGCGATCAACGCACCGAGGGTCGCCGGGTCGATGTTCATTGCTTGGTCAAGGAACGAGGAAGCTGGATCTCGCCGCGCCTGGCCGTCTCGGTCTGCGCGGTGAAGGCGGTGGTGGTGAACTTGCCGAGGCGATCGAGGGCCCAGTGACCGCCGAGGAGGAGCACGAGCAGCGCGACGCCGAGCTTGGGAACGAAGCCGAGGATGCTCTCCTGGAGCTGGGTCGCCGTCTGCAGCACGGCGACGAGCAGGCCGACGACGAGCCCGCAGATCAGGAACGGCGCCGACAGCGTGACGACGACGCTGAGCGCTTCGCGCCACAGATCGAGCAGCGAGTCGGAGGTCACGCGGCACCGCGGAGGAGCGATTGGACGATCAGGTGCCAGCCATCGATCATCACGAACACCAGGATCTTGAGCGGCAACGCGACGGTCTGTGGCGGCACCATCACCATGCCGAGCGCGGTCAGGATCGTCGCGGCGAGCAGGTCGATGACGAGGAACGGCAGCAGGATGGCGAGCCCGATCTTGAAGGCCGTGCGGAGCTCCGAGAGGATGAACGCGGGGATCGCGATGCGGAGCGGAACGTCGGCGGCCGTCGTCGGGCGCGGGCTATCCGAGAACTCGTAGAACAGGGAGAGGTCCGACTCCTGCGTGCGGCGGAGGAGGAAATCGCGGAGCGGCGGAGTCGCGGCTTCGAACGCCTGCTTCTCCGTCATCTCGCCGGCCATGTACGCCTTGCCACCGGCGTCGTACATCTTCATCGCGATCGGCGCCGAGGTGAACAGGGCCATGAACAGCGCGAGTCCGACGAGCACCTGGTTGGGCGGCGCCGACGGCGTGCCCATGCCGGTGCGCACGAACCCGAGGACGACCACGAACCGAACGAAGCTGGTGCACGACAGGATGATCGCGGGGAGGAGCGTGACGATCGTGAGGAGCACGACCATCGACACCGCACCCATCGCACCCGGCCCACCTTGCGCGGCCTTCGTCGTGTTCTCGACGACCTGGACCGGGTCCACGCCCCCCGCTCCTGTGGTCAGTAGCCAGATCACCGGCGACCGCCGTTCGTCGCGGCCATGATTTCCTTCGCCCACACCGCATCGGCATCCATGTCATCGGTGGCGACTTCTTCGCTGAGCCCTTCGTACGTGCTCGCGCGCTCGCGCAGCTTGAGGATGCCGGCGACCGGCGACGAGGTCGCGGCCCGCGGCATGCGCTGCTGGTTCTCGAGCGCCTGCGCGAACGGCATGGTCGCGGGACCGTTGACCGCGAGCGACGGCGAGTCCGACTTCTTCCACTGGCCGAGCATGCGCACCGCCTGCGGCGTGACGGCGACGACCATCTCGCGCCCGCCGGCGTTCAGCCACACCACCTTCGCCTTCGAGCCGAGCGAGCGCGTCGCGACGACATCGATCGTCGAGGCCACGGTGCCAGCCGTGACCGACTTCTTCTTCTT
>Ga0075163_10004558_pt1 | contig 18590 bp, 11 predicted proteins | sample JI1023141ADNA_FD_71478 | JGI IMG/M metagenome (GOLD analysis project Ga0075163, IMG submission 71478) | Wastewater effluent complex algal communities from Wisconsin, to seasonally profile nutrient transformation and Carbon sequestration -... | ecosystem: Engineered > WWTP > Effluent > Algae...
ATCGGCGCTATCTACGCCGCGAATTGGGAGCGCGACTACTCACAGGTCCCACCAGTCGTCGCCAACGCCATGCTCGCATGGATCGCGGTCAAGACTCATTTCTATAAGTCACCTGAGAAGCCACGCGCCGCGGGCTGCCCCATATCGTTGTCAAGGCGGTCACCGACTTCGCTGACTTCGAGAAGGACGATTCGTTCCGCAAGTTCGCCTGCGAGGCCTCGGCGGAGTTCCTGCTCGAGTTTTTGCAGCGGCGGCTGCTACCCCCTGAGGAGCATGCGCAGGACGGCGGCGAGGCTGAGTCGGCCGACGAGGCCGACGAGGTCGCTGGCAAAGAACTCGCCAGCGAGCCGCCCGCGTCGGGACAAGAGTTCTCGCCGCTTGTCGTTCAGCGAATGGGCGAGCTCCAGCGCATTATAAAAACATTGACGGAAGAGCAGTATCGGGTAATCGATTTCCTCACTGGCCATTCGCGGGTGTGGATCCGCGGATGCGCCGGCTCCGGCAAGACGCTGGTCGCGGTCGAGAAGGCGATCCGCCTGGCGCGCGCGGGGCTCCGCACGCTGATCCTGTGCCATAATCCGCACCTCGCCGGGTACATCCGCCAGCTAGCGAGTGGCTCCACGGTCGACGTGTTTGACTTCGGCGGGTGGATGCGGATGCTCTGCGGTGACGCGCCCGATGAGACCGACGAGTGGATGCCGTACGCGGAGCCGACCGACGAGGAGCTTGATGCGGCGTTCGACCAGTTCACCACACACGAGACCCGCTACGACGCGGTTGTCGTCGACGAGGGCCAAGACTTCCGCGAGACTTGGTGGACACTGATCGAGGCGGCCCTTAAGGACTCGGGCGGCCTCATATACGTGTTCTCCGACGATAATCAGGCGCTGCTGCCGCACCGTGGGCGCCCACCGATCGTCGAGTCGCCGTTCAAGCTCTCGCGGAATTGCCGGAACGCCGGTAAAATCTTCGACCTCGTCCGGCGGGTCCATCCCTGCGCGCCTGAGGCGTCGCTGCAACTCGCCGAGCGGGGCCGGGTGGAGTGGCGCTCGTTGCCTGTAGGGGCTGACGCGAGGGTCGTGATGGGGAGCGTTCTCTCAGAGGTCCTGGCGCATGCGCGCCCGGAAGATATCGTCGTGCTCACGACGGAGCCTGACCCCACGTCGCGGAGTATCCTTCATGGCCTCGAGGTGGCCGACCCGCGGTCCTGGCAGTGGCAGGAGGCCGTCAGGCGGCACCTGGCCACACTGTCCCCGCGATCGCTGCCCGTCCTCAGCGCGGCACCGTTTCCAACCGAAGAGGACATCCGGATCGTCCGCGAGTTCGTACGGGGTATTCCCATATCGAGCGAGATGGCCTTTCGTAGCGCAAGAATGCCGCTGCAGTGGCGAACTGGAGAGCTCTTCACGGGCGCAGAGCCGGCTGTGAACCGGGTGCCACGGATCGCGGCGTTTTTTCAGTCCGAGAAGTGGGTCGAGGGTATTCCCCCGGTGAAAATGTACCGTGTCGCCGCGGGGAAGGACCCGGGCAGCATTTCGCTGTTCACGATCGGCGCGTTCAAGGGGCTCGAGGCCGACGTCGTCGTGCTGTTTGCGCCGCAGGCGGCGCCGCTCCATCGTAGCGCGACCTCGTACGTCGGCATCTCACGGGCACGCCTGCTGCTCTACGTCGTCACGCCCGATACCTCGGAGCTCTACGGCTGGGAGGGTCCGAGACATCCGAACGATGTTTGATATGGGACGGCGGTGAGGTCGACGGCGCGGCATTTGCCATGGTACGCCGTCCTCACGCCCAATTGACGCATCGCCGAGGTGCACCGGCAGGTGCCTGGATGGGGCCCGACCGCGCGCGCCAGCCATTCGACGCTCTGCGCCGCACGTCCGCGACTGAAGATGATACGCTGCCCGAATGCCGTCATCCTGCCGCAGCACACTCGCCGCGCTGGCCCTGTTCGCCTGCGGCCCGACCCCCGGTAGCGACACGACCACCGACGGGAGCACGACGACCGCCACGAGCTCCTCGGACCCGATCGCCGACACGACGACTACCGGCACACCGACGACCGGCACACTGACGACCGGTGAGCCGACGGCCAGCTCCGACGGCGACACGACCGCCGCCACGACAGTCGACCCGACGACGACCGGCGTCGACCCGGGCACCATGAGCGACACGACCACGACCAGCGACAGCTCGACCACCGACGACGGCGACTGCACCGTCGTCGAGTTCGCCGATCCCGCGCTCGAGGCCGCCGTGCGCCTGGGCTACGGTCTACCGCCCGGGCCGATCGCCGGCGACGCGCTGACCGGCCCGGGGGGGATCAACGTCCACAAGTTCGAGCAAGGCTCGCTCACCGACCTCACCGGGCTGGAGTGTGTGACCGGGGTATCTTTTCTCGGCCTGGCGGGCCACGAGGCCTTGACCGACATCTCGCGGATCGCCGGGCTGACCAAGCTCGAGTGGCTCGAGCTCTCGGGGACCGCGGTCACCGACCTCTCGCCGGTGGCGGGGCTGACGGCCCTTAAGCACCTCGACGCCGGCGGCATCCCGGCGACTGACTACAGCCCGCTCGCCGGTCTGTCCGCCCTCGAAGAGCTGGGCCTGCAAACCTCGCCGATCTCCGACCTCTCGCCGTTGCAGGGCCTCACCGCGCTCAGGCGGCTCGGCCTCGGCGATACCCTCGCCGCCGACCTCTCTCCGCTCGCCGGCCTCGTCCTCCTCGAGGACCTCGACCTCGTGATCTCCGACGTGACCGACCTCGGGCCGCTCGCCGGCCTGCCGGCGCTCGTTCGGCTCGACCTGACCGGCACCGCGATCTCCGACCTCGGGCCGCTCGCCAGCGTGCCCAAGCTCGAGCGGCTGTTCGTCACCGACACCAAGGTCGCCGACCTGTCGCCCCTGACGGGCCTGCCGATCCTCTACCTGGTCGCCAATTCGTGCGAGATCACCGACCTGAGCCCGATCGCCAGCTTCCCGACCCCGGAGGTGATCGACCTCAGGGACAACATGATCGTCGAGGTCGACGCCCTCGCCAGCGTCGACTGGATGGCCCCCGAGGATACGTGCGCCCAGCTGTTGCTGGCTGGCAATCCGCTGTCCGCCACGGCCCAGCAGCTACTCCCCGACATGTGCGACGTCACCGGCGTCAGCTTCGAGGCCGACGGCCTCCAGTGCATCACCGAAGCCTGCGTCCCACCGGGACCCTGAGCCGCCGTCTCTGCCATCGCAGCGCATCTCGTCGGACCGGCGCGGCCGACTTCGGGAGGGTCCGGCGTGGCCGCGCGCGTGCAAGGGCGGGCGCCGTGCTGGCGTGTCCACGGCCAGGCGTCTACGTCCCGCGGCAGACCCACGACTGCGACGCGGCCGTGCTGGTTCGACGCCATCTGCCGGGCTTCCTCGCCTGCACGATGACGCTGAGCGTCAGGGACACCGCCAGCGCGACGCGCCAGTCGCCGACGTAGAGGTGCCCGAATCCCGGCACCAGCACGGTGGCGATGAACGCAAACATCGGCGAACGGGCAGCAGTGTCAACGCCGACTGAGATCCGCGTAATTCCACCGGTCAAGATCCGCGAGATAACAGCCAGTGAAATTGATGTAGTGCAGCTCGCATAGATTTCAGTAGGACGGAGAGGGGCAGAGCGGGATCCGCGAGGGATTTTAGCGGCCCGTGATCTGGGGGTAGCAGGAGAAGCCGGAAAAGCGGGAACGCCGGGAAAAAGAGTTGGCGCTCTCCGGCGTTCCCTCGCAGATCCACAGCGACGAATCGCCAGGACAGGCTACGGGCAGCGTGCCCGAAAGAGGCGAGGAGGGCAAGTGGAGGCCGGCGCGGAGGGGCCATCCACGACCACGAGCGGACGACGGGGCGAGTGTTCCGGTGCGGGCAATGCGGGCACCTGATGTGGGTATGTGACGCGTGTGATCATGAGAGGCGCTACTGCGGAGGGGCGTGCCGTGAAGGGGCGCGGCGAGAGAAGCAGCGGGCGTCGAACCGGCGGTATCAGCGGACGCTCAAGGGGCGGCAGCGACATGCGAGGCGGCAGGCGGCGTATCGCATGCGGCGACGGAAAGTGACGGAGCATGGACTTCCCGCGGACCGTGCGCAGGGCGAAACCTGCGGGGGCCTCGAAGAGCTCGGTATGACGCCGACGATCGAGGCGCGAGGAGAACGAACACATGAACATCGGGACATGGTCGGCGAAAGTGAGATTGAGATTGGTGCGCATGGAGGTGACGGTGAGGGGCCCCGAGGGGGAGCTGATGCGGGCCTCGCTGCCGCCGACGCCGGCGCAGCCGCGGGCGCTGGTGACGCTGCTGGAGGGGCTGGCGCGGTGGCAGGGGGCGGCGCTGCATACTGCTGTGGCTGCGGACGAGCGCGCGGACTGGTGTGGGCTTTTGGGGCTCGGGCTGCACACGGGCGAGGGCGAGGATCTGCCGAGCGTGTTGCTCGATGCGCACGAGGTCGACCCGGGGCGTCCGCGGCGACGCGGGAAGCGAGGTGAGCTGTGACGATGAACCTCGAGATCCAGGCGGAGGTGCTGCGCCTGCACCACGCCGAGGGCTGGCGGATCGGGACGATCGCCGCGCAGCTCGGCGTGCATCACAGCGCCGTGCGCCGCGTGCTGACGCGCAGCGGCGTGCAGGCGCCGGTGCGGCGGCCGATGAAAGTGGAGCCGTACCTGGGGCTGATCCGGGAGACGCTGGAGAAGTATCCGACGCTGCGTGCGACGCGGCTGCTCGAGATGGTGCAGCAGCGCGGATACACCGGGCAGCTCTCGCGGCTGCGCGAGGTCGTGGCGGAGCTGCGGCCGCGCGGCAACAAGGAGGCGTACCTGCGCCTGTCGACCTTGCCGGGGGAGCAGTGCCGGGTCGACTGGGCCGACTTCGGCGCGTACGAGGTCGGGCGGGCCAGGCGGCGATTGATGGCCTTCGTGATGGTGCTGAGCTGGTCGCGCGCCGTCTTCGTGGGATTCTTCTACGACGCGCGGATGCCGAGCTTCCTCGCGGGGCACGTCGCCGCCTTCGCGTACTTCGGCGGCGTGGCGCGCGTCGCCTTGTACGACAATTTGAAGAGCGCGGTGCTGGAGAGGGTCGACAGGACGATCCGGTTTCATCCGACGCTGCTCCAGCTCGCGTCGCACTACCGCTACGAACCGCGGCCAGTCGCCCCGGCGCGCGGCAACCAGAAGGGCCGCGTCGAACGCGTCATCCGCTACCTGCGCGAGCGCTTCTTCGCGGGCCGCAGCTTCACGAGCCTCGCCGACCTCAACGCGCAGGCCCTCGAGTTTTGCTGCGGCGTCGCGCTGCGCCGCGAATGGCCGGAGGACAAGCGGCGCACGGTCGCCGACGCATTCGACGAGGAGCGCCCGCGGCTCCTGCCGCTGGCGGCCGAGCCGTTTCCGTGCAGCGAGCAGGTGCTCGCGCGCGTCGGCAAGACGCCGTATGTCCGCTTCGATCGCAACGACTATTCGGTCCCGCATGTGCACGTCGGCAAGGAGCTCGTCGTCGTCGCCGACGTCGACTGTGTGCGGGTCACCGCGGGCACCGTGGTGGTCGCCACGCACGCACGCTGCTACAGCGCCGGCGAGGTCGTCGAGGACGCCGCCCACGTCCAGGCGCTCGTCGCCGAGAAGGCGGCCGCCCGCGGCCATCACGGCCTGGGACGCCTGCAGCGCGCCGTGCCGTCGAGCGCGGACTACCTGCGGGCCCTCGCCGAGCGCGGCGAGCCGCTCGCCCGCGCCGTCCGTCAGCTCGGCGAGCTGCTGGACGAGTACGGGGCCGCGGCGCTGCAGCGGGCGTTCGCCGACGCGGAGCAGCGCGGCGTCTTCCACGTGCCCGCGCTGCGCCACGCGCTGCAGCGGACCGGCATCGCCCTGTCGGTCGGCGCGGCCGCGCTGCCGGACCGGCTGCGCTCCGTCGTCGTGCAGCCGCACGACCTCGGCACCTACGACGCGCTGCTCGCCGCGAAGGAGGACGACGATGCCGAGGACACCTGACACGACCCTGCGCGAACGCGCCGCCGCGCTCGGCCTCTTCGGCCTGCTCGCGCGCTGGCACACCATCGAGGCCGAGCCGTGGCTCGTCCCCTTGCTCGACGCCGAGGAGGCCGAGCGCTGCCGTCGCAGCCTCGAGCGTCGCATCCACCACGCCGCGCTCGGCCCCTTCAAACCGATCGCCGACTTCGACTGGAAGCACCCGCGAAAGATCGACCGCGCGGCGATCGAGGGCCTCTTCGAGCTCGACTTCCTCCGCGAGCACACCAACGTCGTCTTCATCGGCTCCGGCGGCGTCGGCAAGACCATGCTCGCCCAGAACCTCGCCCACCGCGCCATCCTCGCTGGCCACACCGCCCGCTTCGTGTCCGCCGCCGCCATGCTCGGCGACCTCGCCGCCCAGGACGGACCCGCCAGCCTGCGCCGCCGCCTGAAACACTACACGACCCCGTCCCTGCTCGTCCTCGACGAGGTCGGCTACATGTCCTATGGGCAAGGTTACTCCGACCTGCTGTTTCAGGTCGTCAGCCAGCGATACCTCCGGCGCTCCACCATCGTCTCCACCAACCGCGTCTTCACCGAGTGGACCGAGGTCTTCCCCAACGCCACCAGCATCGTCGCCCTCATCGACCGACTCTGCCACAACGCAGAGATCGTCTCCATCGACGCCGACTCCTACCGCAACAAAGAAACCGTCGAACGCAACGCTGCCCGCAAAGCCATTCGTCGTACCCGTAAATCCTGATCAGCCCTGCCATCGCAGCGACGCCGGCCACGTGCCGGCGTTTTTCGTCGGTGATTCTCGCCGGTGGATTTCCGCGGATCCTGACCGGCGTCTACACAAGCCGCCGCCGGTCTCCTCGACCGTCGAGACCAACTGCGGCGCCAAGCGCGGCGGTCTCTGCCGCCCTAGTACCTCCTGCACTCGGGCAGCTCAGGTTAGCTTGTGCCCCGCGACCTCTGCGACCCATCCGAAGGCGTTACGCCCCCGACGGCGCGTGACGGCTGACGGCGCGACCTCGCCTTGCCCGGCGTACCCAAGAGTCACTGCTGTCAGAGCACACGTGTCCCACCGGCGAGAGGTAGGCGGCGTCCTCGGTCGAGCTGACCGAGGTCACTGCGACTCCCTGAGCGAGGAGTTCGTGGCGAGTGCGAGGCGCGCGGCGGGGTCGCCGAGGATAATGTAGCCGGCGAGGTCCTGGCGCAGCATCCAGAGGTGGGAGCGGTGGGTTTGGGCGGCGGGGCTTGTGGGGTCGAACGCACGCTGGGCAGCGGCTCCGTCGTAGAGCGCGGCGAGCTCGGAGTTAACGGCGTCGCGGTATCGGAGGAGATCCATGAAGGCGGTGCCGACGCGATCGTGCTTGAGGAGGTTCTGTATAACCGAGATGAAGCGAGCGGGGTGCTTGCGGACGCGCTCGCGGATCTCCTGGAAGCTGTAGCTCCAGGCGAGGTCGACGTGGCCGATGAAGGCCACGGGGCCGTTCGGGTTGGCGAGCGCCGCTTGCGGGAGCGCGGCGATGAAGGGTCTCCGGTCGTCGCCTCGAGGGAGCGACGCGAGGATCGCGTCGAGCTGTCCTTGGTAGCGGCCCACTTTCTGGAGGTTCTCGAGCCAGTGATAGTAGGCACTGTCGTCGGGGGTTCCAGCCCCGAAACAGGCGAACATGAACCACACGCCACCGGAGAGGAAGGAACGGTTGGCGATGTCCTCGGCCCCTAGGCGGCTGTTGCGGCCGAAACTCATTGCGCCCTGACGGGCGCGTTGCTCATGGGAGGACGCCCAGCCGCCTTTAGGTGAGCCTTCGCCGTGACTGAGAGTAAAGAGGACTGCAGGTTCCCCCTGGGAGGTTAAGCGTAGTAGCTCATCGGGCGAGGGGTGGAAAGGGGCTCCGCTCTCGATGATCTCCTTGGCCGGGAATCTGCCGTAGTCCATGCTCTCCCGGGCCATGGCGAGTCCCGGCTCGATCAGCGTACGGTGGCCGAGTTCGGTCGCCATGGTGCCGTCGCGGACGGTGTGGAAGAGGGCACGACCCTTGGAGGCTGCTGCGGGGGCACGCTCGTTCCGGATGAGTTTTTCGACATAAGCTTCGTAGTGATCCTCGCGTCGGAAAGCGAGCCGCCCGACGTGGCCATCATGAGATTGGACTTGCTGGAGCGCGAGCGAGACTTGGTCGAGATCGCCGAGAATGAGCTGATAGAGCGGGATACCGTCGGGCAGGGTGTCGCCCGGCTCGTAGACCTCCCTCTTCCATCTTAAGGAGTCCTCGACAGTCATTTGTGGGGGAACTTGATATATTTGGGGAGCAGCGCCGAGATCCTCCTGACGATACGTGATGAGTGGCCGGACGAGCTCAAGAAGACGATCACCAGCGGCACCTTTCGGAACGATGAGGCTCCACTTCTGGAGGCGAAGGTCGTTGCGATCTCCGCTGACCGACTTCAAGAACTCAGGGAAGACCGTGTCGGTGGGAGCCGCGGCCCAGTCTGCCGCGCGGACGTCCAGCGACTCACTCAGGAGAGGCTCGTGCGTGTCGGCGTGGACGGCGAGGAGGTGCAGTGCGTCAGGGGGGAGCGTAGGCATCGGTGACTCATTATGTCGTTCGTACCGCGTCAACGGCTCGATTTTCGTGAGCATGCGCAGATCGCGCACATCGGTTAAGCCTTCCCATGGCAATGGCGACTGCATCTGTGCGACATTGCCGGCGGTGAGCGAGCCCTTCGAGCTGGAGTTCACGCGCGCCGAGGGTCGGCCCGACAGGTGTGACTTCGCCTTCCGTCCGACGCTCTACCGAGTGCGACGGCAGGATGGGACATCGAAGGAGGTCACGGTGCCATGGGATCGCCTTCTTGGAGACCTCGAGGCGCTGCGCAACCCGAGGCGTGATCCCGCAGTCGTCGCTCGCGTCGGTGAGATGCTCCGCGAAGTCCTGGAAGCTGCGGGATGGGACATCCTCGAAGGAGCAGTGCAGGCCGCGACCCGGGGCGGCCGGCGTGTGCACGTTGTGATCCGCTCGGAGACGCCTGAAATCCACATCATTCCGTGGGAGATAGTAACTTTCAAGGCGAGCGCTGAGGCGTTGGGCATGGCCCGGGGCGCGCTCGTCCGATACGAGGGGCTGCCCCTGACGAAGTGGGTGCGTCGCGGTGGGGTGCGGCGTTCGCGTGGCCGGATCCTGGTGGCCTCGTCGACGGCGGGTGGGGCTGTCCCGATGCACAGGTACGTCACCGCGATCGCCGGCGCCTCCGCCGGGCGCGTCGAGGTTGTCGGCGACGCCACCTCTGACCGCGGCGAGTCCGTCGTGAGTCTCAACGACGCCTCGCTCGAGACGATTGAGGGGGCGCTTCGGAAGGCGGACGCCGCTGGGCGGCCTTTCGAGTGCCTGCACCTTGTCTGCCACGGCGTACAGATGGGGTCCGCCTACGGGCTCGCGCTTGACGGGGGCAACATTGAGCCCGCGCACTTCCAGCAGCGGCTCAAGCCCTTCGCGGAGACACTACGGCTGGTCGTCCTCGCCGCCTGTGACGGCGCCAATGAGGGCCGGATCGGAGCCCCCGTCATGAGCGTCGCGCAGGCGATCCACCGACTCGGGATCGGAGCGGTGATCGCGTCGCGCTTCCCGCTCTCCATCCACGGCTCGATACGGATGACGGAGGCGCTCTACCGGGCGATCCTGGGTGAGCGACGGCCGCTGGACGAGGCTTTCGTCGCCGCCCGCGAGGCGCTCCGCGACGCGGAGGGTGACGAGTGGTCGACGCTCCAGCTCCTCTGGCGGGGGGAAGACGTCGAGCTCTGGCGCCTCTGGTCGTCGCCGCTCGATGTCGAGGTGGAGCTGCGGGCGATCCTCGGGAGGGACGAGGGCGGGCGGGCACTCGCGGCGATTCTCGCCCGGCCTGGCTACCTCGGGCTATCTCAGGATCTGCCGGTGGTCGAGGGGGTAGCCCAAGCGCTGGTCCAGCGCGGCTGCCGTTCTTCGTCGCTCGGTGAGGTCTTCTCGCGGTTCTATGAAGCCGCGTCCCAGCTAGGACACGAGCATCCCCAACACTTCGTCGCTGGCCTCGTGGCAGCCTGCGAGCTCGTCGAGCACCTGGCGCCTTCTGGCAGCCAGGATCTCGCCACGAAGCCATGTAGCGGCGACGCGGATTTCGAGGTGGCGACGCACGACCCGGCGTCGCTCGACATCATCGTCGCCCGCGAGGGCGGACATCGTTCTTTCCTTGAGCTCTGCGACGGAGCTCTGGTCGGTCGCGGTCGGATCGCTGAGCCTGCGTTTGGACCTGAGCTACGGCGGGATCCGGATTCGATTGCGCAGGAGTTCGTGCGCTTCGTGGCCCGGGATATTGGCCTGGATCCCGATCCGAAGCTCTATGGCGGCATCGACAAGCTTGCGGCGGTGGTCGACAAGCGGCTCGAGCACTTCATGGTCCGAACTCCTGAGGGGACTCTGGGTCTGCGCTTCTGCCCGCGCTACGTCGATGTGGTGGTCGATGGGGAGTGCGGGGCGCTGACCGAGGCGCCGCGGCGGAAGATCAAGAACCTCCTCCGGCGGCTCCAGATCATTGCCCGGCGCAGGACTTGGAGCGACCTCGACGATGCACTAATGAGCGTATTAAGCCTTTACGAAGATCGGGAGAAGAGATGAAGATAACAGCCCAGACGGCGCTCCAGCTACGCGAGATGATCGACAAGGTCGTCAGAATCGACGCGACCGAGAACGATGACGGCACGACATGCTTTCCGAAAACCTCGCACGTCTTCGAGAAGGAGAGCATCTTCGCCCTGATGGCGGCCATTGGCGCGGGACGGCCGCTCCTTGTGCGTGGAGTGCCCGGGACAGGCAAGAGCCAGCTCGCGCGGGCCGCGGCGAAGGTGCTCGCGTGGGACTTCGAGACGAAGGTCGTCGATGCCCACACCGAGGTCGCGGATCTCTTCTTCACCTTCGATGCGGTCGAGCGCCTCGCGCATGCTCAGATCTTCGGAGCGCTCCACGCTAGCCGGCCGGTCACTTCCGAGAAGATCCGCTCCGATCTCGACGTGATGGGCTTTGTCCGCCCAGGGCCGCTCTGGCGCGCCTTCGATCCGCGGGGAGCAGCGAAGCAGGTTGAGGAGTACCGCGCCCGTGAGATCGAACGGGGGACCGTCGCAGTGGAACAGGCGGGCCAGGGCAACAAGGAGACGGCCAAGCCAGCGAGCGAGCGCGGCCACGTGGTCCTGATCGACGAGATCGACAAGGCCGATCCGTCGGTGCCGAACGGCCTCCTTGAGGCGCTCGGGCAGGGGACCTTCAGTGTGCTGGGCCGCGCGACGGTTTCGTTGCACGGCAGCAATCGTCCGGCGCCACTGATTGTAATCACTACCAACGAGGAGCGCGAGCTGCCCAGCGCTTTCGTGCGCCGTTGCGTGGTCCTCGAGCTCCGGCTCCCCGAGCGGGAACCGGAGCTCCGCACGTGGCTCGAGCGACGGGGGACGGCGCACTTCGAGGGGAAGGGGGTGCTGGATCTCCTCAACGAGGCGACGACCGCCCTCCTCGAGGACCGAGCGAGGGCGCGGGAGCGACGGCAGCCGCCTCCCGGGCTCGCCGAGTACATTGATCTCCTTCGCGCTCTCGATGCCCTCGGTGACGTGGCTAACCTCCAGGAGATCCGCCAAGCGGTTTTCGGGAAGCACCTCGCAGACGACGCAATGAACGGGCAATGACGACGCGGCTCCCCCTCACTTCGCGTGCCGATCTGGTACGTGTGCTCGCCTTCTACGAGGGGACTGACGACGCGGCCCGGGGGATGCTCTTGTTGAGCCTTGGCTTCCAGATCGGTGACCTCGGACCCACCAGTGGTGGAGATGCTCGCCCCATACCCATATCGGCACGCTTCGCGGAGGCAACCTCAAGCCGCGGCGGCCGTTTCCTAGATTCGCGCGATCAAGTCGAGACGGCAGGTGTCCGCGACGGTTCAGGGGACGAGCCGGGAAGTGTCGGGATCTTCGACGATGCGCAACTGACCGAACTCGAGCGTACAATCGTTGACGCAGAGACCGCCGCCGAGGGAGCGGTCGTGCATAGTAGCGACAACCCGCCGAGACGCACGCCCCTTTCGCCGTGGCGTCGCCTCGGCCCGCTCGTCCAGAGCGCGCTCACCCGTAACATGATCGGGCAAGCCCTCGACGTCCCCGCACTGGTCCGCCGCTGGGCGCGGGCGGAGTTCATCGGCCGTTTGCCCCGTCGGCGGCGGCGGGCATGGAGTCGCGTCGTCGTTGTCGTCGATGGACAGCGGCGCCTGGCTCCCGTACACGACGATCAGGCAGAGGTTGTCGCCCGTCTACGGAGGGAGGCTGGTCGTGACAGCGTCCGGGTACGTATTCTCATCGACGGCCCAGAGGGCCCGATGTTCGACGAGGCAGGGCGTTTGTGTGGCTTTACTGAGCCCACGGAGAGAAGCATCCCGCTCCTTGTCCTTGGCGACCTCGGGCTCGAGGGGAGTACGCGCGTGCGGGCGGCCTGGCGACGACTTGGGCGTGAACTGCGGGACGCGGGGCGGCAGATAGTCGCGGTCGTGCCGGCCTCACTCGCCCGCTGGGATCGAAGACTCGCCATTCTCTGGAGCGCGATTCCGTGGGAACGTCGGCGGCTACGCGATCGAGTGGCCGACCCCGAAGGGGGCAGGCGACTGCCTGAAGCTGGCATCTCCGTGGAAGAGCGCCTCCTCGCGCTCGCGTCACCGGCGATGCAAATCGAGGTAGGCCTCTTGCGCGCACTTCGGCTACTTCTACCGAACGGGGAGGCGGACGTCGGCAACGAGATCGCCGTGTGGAACGATCCGAGGTTAGCGACCACTTTGAGCGGAGGGCGATCGATCCGGCCGAAGTACCTGGAGGTGCTTCGTCGAGGTTTCCTGGCTTCGGACGAGCTCGGGCGCCGGGCGCTCGCGCTTCTCCGCCGGTGGCACTGGAATCGCGACAGGGTTCCTGAAGCCTGGCACCTTGAGGTGCTCGTCCTCGATCATTTGCTGGCTGACGCGGGACGGAGCCGCGCCGAGTTCGGGCTGAGAGATGCTGAGGTCGGGGCCGCAAAGTGCTTCTTGGTGAAGTTGGCGGGTCAGCTTAGGCGCGACAAGGCCAGCGGTTTCTCGGATGATTCGCTCCGGGGCTGGCTCGGATTTGTCCGGGGACAGGCACCGCAGTCTATGTTGATAGCGGATACACCTTCCGGGCGATCTCTGCAGATCATAGATCTCCGTACAGGTGGAGGTGTGCTCCCAGACATCGATCCTCGGCTGCGTGCACTCATTCATCGAAGGGGTCCAAGTCGGTCTCATCCCTTTATACACTCGCGCCTGCGCCACGGGGGACCCGGGCTAGTAGGTCGCAAGGATGAACTCGCATGGCTCGACCGCGTCTGGACCGACCGCGAGTCACACGTTGCGACAGTCGTGGGCTGGGGCGGCAGCGGCAAGACCGCGCTCGTTGCCGAGTGGCGCAATCGTCTGCTTGCGCAGGGGCATGCGCCCGACGGACTGTTCGAGTGGAGCTTCTACAGCCAGGGAGTGCGCGACCGCGGGGCAGTCTCGGCGGACAACTTCCTGCGCGAGGCCCTGCGATTCTTTGGCGACAAGGAGATGGCCGAGAGCGCCACGGCGGGGTGGGAGAAGGGCACCCGCCTGGCCGAGCTCATCGGTGAACGACGATCCCTGCTGCTCCTTGACGGACTCGAGCCTCTCCAGTACGCGCAGAGTTCGGCGGTGAATCCGGGTGGACTCAAGGAGACCTCGATCGAGGCACTTCTAAAATGCCTGGCGGCGCGTAACCGTGGGCTGTGCGTGGTCACGACCCGTGTGCCGGTTTCTGAGCTCGAGCGCTTCGGGCCGACGCTGGCGCCCCGTCTCGATCTCGACACGCTGTCCGAGGCCGCCGGCTCGGACCTCCTGCGCAGCTTGCTGGAACCGGCGGGCGGTAAACCGGTCCCAAGTACACAGGAGGAGCGCAGGGCCATTAGCCGCGAGGCCCGCGGTCACCCACTAACTCTGCAATTGCTGGGAACCTACATCTACCATGCGCTCGGCGATATCCGGAGATGGCGAGAGCTCGACCTCGAACGAGCGAACACAGAGCAGGGCGGGCACGCATTCCGCGTGATGGACGCCTACGCCGCGTGGCTGTCCGCGGCCGGCCCCCGCGGGCAGCAGCAACTGGCAGCTCTGCGGCTGCTTGGGTTCTTCGACCGCCCGGCAGACCCCGGGTGCATCGCGGCGTTGCGGGCGAGTCCGACGATCCCGGGGGTAACGGAGGCGCTGGACGGCGTGGACGCGGAGGAATGGTCGGCGCTGACGGCCTCGCTCGAGCAGCTCCGCCTGATGACGCGCAGCGACTACGTGACGGGGTCGGTGCGGGGATACGACGAGGCCGCAGCCCAGCAGGCGGGTGAGAATGGACCGCCGGCGGGAGTCCCGAAACAGCACCACCCGCAGGACTATGGCCCCAACGCCCTGGTCCTCGACGCGCATCCGCTGGTGCGGGAGTTCTTCGCCCGTGAACTGCGCCGCACACACGAAGCGGGGTGGCGCGAAGGACACCGGCGCCTGTACGAGCATCTCTGCCGCGCGGTGCCTTACTGGCCTGAAGGCCCCGAGGGGCTCCAGCCGCTCTACCAGGCCGTCGTCCACGGCTGCGCCGCCGGTCAGACGGCGGATGCGTGCAACGACGTATATCGGGCGCGTATCCTGAGAGGCACCAGATTCTACAGCAGAAGGCAACTTGGGGCCGTCAGTGCGGACCTAACGACCATCGCGTGCTTCTTCGAACGCATCTGGGATGAGCCGTCGGCCGCGCTTGACGGGGCCGCCCAGGCTTGGGTACTCGGCGAGGCGGCATTTTGCCTCCGCGCTACGGGGCGGCTGCGCGAGGCCCTTGAGCCCATGCGTGCAGGTCTCGAGAAAGTCGTCCAACAAGAAAACTGGAAGAACGCCGCGATCGCGGCCGGCAACCTGAGCGAGTTAAGGCTAACGCTCGGCCAGACCGGCGCAGCAGTCGAGGACGCCGCGAAATCCGTGCAGTATGCCGACCGCAGCGGGGACTACTACCAACGAATGGTGAAGCGCACGATCCTCGCGAACGCTCGGCACCAGGCGGGCGACCTCGCGGGTGCCCGCTCCCTGTTCGAGGAGGCCGAGTTTATGCACGCTCGGCTCGAGCCGACCGAACCCAGGCTCTACTCGCTCCGCGGCCATCGCTACTGTGACCTGCTATTGCGCCCGGCCGAACGCGAGGCGTGGCGTGCGGCGACCGGCGACCCGAGTCTCGTGGACGGCCCGGTGACGCACTGCCAAGAGGTGGTCGACCGGGCGATACGCACCCTGGAGTTCGCCCGCCAAAACAGTTCGCTCCTCGACATCGCCCTCGACCACCTCACGCTCGGCCGGGCTGCCCTCTACGCTGCGATGCTGCTCGTCGGCTCGCCCCGGCGCACGGCACTCCCGCCCGACCTCTCCTTCTCCGCCGCCCGTACCCACCTCGACGCCGCGGTCGACGGATTTCGCAAAGCCGGCTCATTGGATGAGCTGCCACGTGCCCTTATCGCCCGCGCCCAGTTGTACTACCGCGACGCTCCCGACCTTGCCCGCCGTGACCTCGACGAGGCCTGGACGCTCGCCGACCCGATGCCGCTGTACCAGGCCGATATCCTCCTAACCAGGGCCCGTCTCTTCCGCAACCGCGCTGACCTCGCCCGCGCCCGCGAGCTCATCGACCGCCACGGCTACGGCCGTCGTAGCGACGAGCTCGCGGATGCCGAGCAGGCCCTCGTCTGGCCCGTCCCCGAACCCCACTCTCCACCCGCCCCACTCTCACCGCATACGCCAATTCTGACGCCCCCCTGGGACCCGAACCTACGCCCGGACATCGCCATCCTCATCGCCCTCCCCGAAGAGTTCCGCACTCTCGCCGACGAATATTCGCACGCATGGTATGCCCGCCCTAACCCCGACCACTCGGGCAGCGACTTTCTGTTTGTCGGACCGGGTGGATATCGCTGCACGGCCACCATCATGCCGCACATGGGCCCCACGGTTGCAGGTCAGGTCAGCATGCGGCTGTTCGGATTGCGCCCGGCGACCGTCATAAACATCGGCATCGCCGGTAGCTTTAGAAGCGATGCCCTGCGCATCGGCGATGTCATCGTGCCCCGTCAGGTCGACGCCTACGACGAAACCGGCAAGGTCGACGGCGTCCAGTGGATGCGTCGCGGCTCGGATTATCGCCCGAGCGTCGACTTGGTCGCCGACGTCCTCGACTTCGAATTCACCGCCCGGGACGACTTCTCCCGCTGGGTGAGGGACGGCGCCGACCAGTTGAACGCACTGCGCACGGGCCCCGACAACGAGCAGATCGAGGAACTCTTGAAGTCCAATATCCTGCGGACGGCGCCGGTCGTGAGCACGAATCACCTCGCCTCGGGCAGCTTCGTCGTCGCCAATAAGGCATTTGCCGAGTTCATCCGCGAGGCTAACGCAGATATTCACGCCGTAGAGATGGAAGCCGCGGGCATGATGGCAGCGGCCGAGCACCGGCCCCAACAACCCAAGACGCTGGTCGTACGCGGGATCTCGGACCACATCGATGCAGATAAGCGTAAGGTCGATGCAATCGGTGAGGGCGCGCTGCGACGGCTCGCCATGGCCAACGCCTGGCGTTTGGTCTGCACGCTCATGCGTCTAGGTCGACTGCCGCGCGTCGACGTCGCGGCTGACACATACCCGCCACGGCAAGCCGGGCCGACCGTGTCACCGTTCGCAGCCAGCACACCGTCCCCAACGGGTACGAAGTTATTTGTCGGCGGTCTGGCGTGGGCCACCAAGGAAGATAGCTTGCGCGCTGCTTTTGAAAAGGCCGGCACCGTTGTCGGTGCCGTTGTCATCATGGACCGTATGAGTGGCCGCTCGAAAGGTTTTGGATTCGTCGAGATGGGAACTCCAGAGGAAGCTCAAGCAGCCATTGCGATGTGGCACGAACAGGAACTCGATGGCAGAAAAATTATGGTAAACGAGGCGCGTCCTAAAGAGGAACGCAATTCTCGGGGCGGCTAGACGAGGGCCCAGGAGGCAACTGGGCGTGCTGAGAGGGGTCTCCATTCGCTGCAGTATGGTGAATTAGCCGGGTGTCCACCCCCGCTCGATAAACCGCCGGTGGGAGAGATCACCCTCGGTCACCCACCGACCACCCAGCTCAAGGACAGGGCCACGAGCGTCGAGGTCGTTGAGATCGCCGCTGAGGTAGATCCCGCCGACGACCTTCGTCAGTGACTCGAGGCTGGTGAGGTCCGTCAGTGCCGCGTTGTTCTCGAGGGCGAGGCTGCCCAGCGTGGCGACGCCGGCGAGGGCGCTTCCGCTGGCCACCAGGACACCTCTGCGACCCGCCCAAAGCCGTCACGCCCCCGACGTGTCGTGACGCGGAGGAGGATGGCGACCGCGAGAGGGTCGTCCAGGATCAAGACAGCCCCTTCGAGGGCTCCGGCACATCCTCCGGTTCATCCTCCGTTATCTCTACAGGATTCTCGGTGATGGTACCGCGTCTCACCAGCTCGACCAGTTCTGCGGCCGACAATCGACCCGCCAAGTCCGTGCCCTCGAGCAAGCGCTCGGCGAGGTCTCTTTTCTCTGCGTGTAGGGCCAGCACCGCCTCCTCGATGGTGCCCTGCGCGATCAGACGGATGACCGTGACCGGACGTGTTTGGCCGATCCGATGGGCCCGATCCGTGGCCTGATCCTCGACGGCAGGGTTCCACCATGGGTCGAGGTGAATGACGTGGTCGGCGGCTGTCAAGTTGAGCCCCGTGCCTCCGGCCTTCAGGGAAATTAAAAACAGATCGCCTTCGCCGCGCTGGAAGGCCTCGACCGCGTGTGCCCGCTCGTCGACCCTCATGTCGCCGTCCAGATAGACCGTGGCAATCCCACGGGCGACGAGCGCCTCCCGGACGAGCGCCAGGTGTGCGGTGAACTGGCTGAACACCAGCGCACGGTGGCCTGTCGCCCGGAGTTCGTCGACGACGGACATGAAGGCGTCGAGCTTCGATGCGGGGCCGGTCCAGGCCTCATGGACCAGCCGCGGGTGACAGGACAGCCGCCGGAGGCGGGTGAGCAAGGCGAGCACGGCGAAGCGCTGGCCCGGAGTCTGGACCTCCGTGATCGTGGCCGCCGCGGCGAGGCGCGCCGCCTCGTAGACCGTACGCTCGGCGGCCGAGAGCCTCACCAGTCGATCGAGCTCGATCCGCGGAGGGAGCTCCGGTAGCACGCTCTCTTTCGTGCGGCGGAGCACGAACGGGCGCAAAACCCGGGCGAGCGAGACGCGGTGTCCGGCGCTCTGGTCGCGTTCGATGGGCGCGGCAAAGCGCTCACGGAACTGCGGCCAGGTCCCGAGCAACCCGGGCGCGATCACCCGGAAAAGGCTCCACAGCTCTGCCAGATGGTTCTCGACGGGCGTGCCCGTGAGCGCGAGCCGGAAGTCCGCTTGCAGCCGCCCCACCGCTCGCGCCCGTTGTGTGGCGGCGTTCTTGAGGAAATGCGCCTCGTCGAGGACAAGCGTGGAGAAGCGTAGGCCCGCCAGGACGTCGACGTC
>Ga0075163_10004560_pt1 | contig 18580 bp, 13 predicted proteins | sample JI1023141ADNA_FD_71478 | JGI IMG/M metagenome (GOLD analysis project Ga0075163, IMG submission 71478) | Wastewater effluent complex algal communities from Wisconsin, to seasonally profile nutrient transformation and Carbon sequestration -... | ecosystem: Engineered > WWTP > Effluent > Algae...
CGGCCGGCGTCATCTTGGGCCGCCCCTTGTTGCCCACCACAAAACGCTCGGGGGGCTTCTGGCCGATCAGGTCCTCGGCGCGTCGCACGGCATCCACGAGGCTCTCCACCCGGACCAACAGCAGGTGATAGCCGGGCCGCTCATCGGGCCGGAGCTTGGCCCCGAGGCCGGCCAGGGTGGTGCCCTGGTGCGCCACCATCCGCTCCAAGATGGCAGAATAAATGGCCTTTTTGGTCTGGCCCCGGAAGGTGTCACCGGTGCTGGGCAGGGTGCAGTCGGCCTCCATCAGCTCGCCCGGGCGCATGTCGCGGGTCACCACGAAGGCGCGGGCGATGTCGTAGAAGAGCCGCATCGCGCCAAAGCGATCGTGGAAGCGGGCGTCGCGGTCCACCTCCATGGCCGGGGGTTGGGCGTCGCCCGCGTCGTCCATCTCCGCGGCATCGGGCGTGCCGGGCGCAGCGCCCGCGCCGGCCGACACGTCGCGAGCGGCCTGATCGGCTTCGGCGGCGGGGCCGGCTTCATCCAGGCGCAGGAAGGTCGGGCGCGTATCCCGGGTGGCGGGCTCCACCTCGGCGGCACCCACCCCATCCACGGCCAGCACATCGGCAACCACCGGTCGGGCGACACCCATCTGGGCCGACTGGCCAGTGAGCGCGGGGGTCGGACCCGGGCCTGGGAGCGTGCCCCGGCGCTCCAACGCCAGGCGGATCTGCTCGGCGTTGAGATCGACGGCGGTGTGCGCCACCGAGTCCGCTTTTTCCAGGTCTTCACCGGGCTCGCGCGCGAAGGCCTCGTTGCGGCTGCGGAGGTGAGCGGGGAAGCGGCTGGCGAGCTGGGGGGAGTCGCCGGCCCGGAACCACTTTCCGTAGGACGGGTGGTAGATGTAGTCGTCTGGATCGATATTGCCTTCGCTGGCCCAGCGCAGGATCGTCTCCAGGTTGTCGGTGGCGTAGTTCTGGTCGCCTTTGCGCAGCCAGAACTGCTGGCGAGCCGAGGAGCGGGTGGCCGGTTCCTGCGCGGGCAGCACGGAGCGCAGCTCGCGCAGATCGCGGGCTCGGTACCAGGACTGGTAGCGCGGCGAGTACACCATGTCACCGGGGAGGACCCGCCCGTCGCGGGCCCACGCGCGCAAGGTCTCCAGGTCAGGCGCCTGATAGTCCTTGCCTTCCCGGCGGAGGATATAAGCCTGCATTACCCCTCGAGAGCTGAATCGCGGCCTGAGCGTAGCACAGGTCGGGCGAGGCGCAAGGTTGGGGGTGCGTTGGTGTGCAAGCGCCCGGTATTCATGGGTTTCGGACCGTCAAACGCACACCATCCGCCCCTGAGATCTCCAGGCGCAGGGGCCGGTTAAGCTCGTCGAGCAGCGCGCCCAGGGTGTTGGCGCCATTGCGAATGTCTTGCATGGGCAGGCCGCTGCGCTCCGCCAACTCGGACAACGGCACAATCTCACCCTTGGCGCGCAGCCCCTCGAAGAGCACGGCGGCTGCGGCGGGACCCAAGTGGCGGGGCTCGCGGCCTTCCACCGAGATCACGCGGTTGAGGGGTTCCATGCGCAGACCGGCAAACTCCACCGGCTCGGGATCGGCGATTCGGACCGGTCGGAAACCCAAGTAGGGCGTGCGCTTGCCGACGCTATGGTGCACCTTCATGCTGGCTTCTTCCCGCGTGTGCATCCACGACCCGCCATAGCGCAGGCGCTTGTCCGAGGTGCCATCCCAGGTCCACTCCCAGACGTTGCCGTACACATCGCAGAAACCATGTTGGGCTCCGCGCGAGCACACCGGTTCCGCCTCATCCAGGGTGGAGCGGGCGTAGACGGCGTTGCGCGCGGGTGGTGGGCCCTCGGGGTTGGCGGCGCGGGCGATGTCCTCCCATTCCAGGCTGGAGGGCAGGCGGTAGCCTTCGCAGGCCCCCGCTCGGGTGGCGTCCGCGCAATCGGGGGTGCGGCACACGTAGCAGTGTTCCAGGCCTTCGCGCTCGGACAACGCATTGAGAAACCGAATGATTTCCCAGTATTCGATGCGCGTGACGGGTCGGTTGTCCCCCGGCCCATCGCCACCCAACACCGCCAACCACGCCTCCCGCGTCACCTCCGTGCGGGCCGCAAAGAGGGTGCCCTGGGCCCCCCGAGAGACGAGCACCATGGGCAGCAAGGTGGGCTTGGGTGGCTCCGGCCAGACCACGGGACCGGGGGGCATGGTGGGGGGCGCTTCGGTGGCCGGCGCGGGGGGCGCGGTGACCGGTGCGGGCGGTGGTGTGGTGGCCGGCGCGGCGGTCGCGGGGGCCGCCTTGAGCGGGGACGCGGTCATGGGCGCGGCGGTGGGTGGTGCGTCGTCGGGGGGCTGGGCACCCGCTTCGGCCGTGCCCTCCAGGTCCAGCGGTTCGGGTCCGCGGGCGATGGCCTCCATCTCGGGCGCTTGCACCTGCAGCAGCGCAAACACCGCCACAATCAAACACGCGGTGGCCAGGGTGAAGCCCAGCACCGCCAGGCCACGCCAGCGCTGGGCACGGCGCTCGGCCAGGGTGGCGCGGGTGCGCTGGTGGTCGATCTCGCCCCGCAGGTCTTCGCGCTCGCCCACCACCTCGGTGTAGGCCTCGGCGAACTGGTCGGCCACCTGGACCTGGCGGCCGGTCATCGTGCGGCGGCCAGGCACCGTGTCGGGCGCCGCCAAATCGAGGGCGTCGAGGACCTTGAGCACCTCGCCCAGGTTGGCGGGCCGCAGCTCGGGCTGGCGCGCCGTCATGCGCTGGATGAGCTCCACGAGCTCGCCGGGCAGGGGACGCCGGCCGCTCACGGGCGCGAGCGTGTGCTCCACCTGACGCTTCAATGTGCCCGCGGTGCCGCCCCGGCGCATGGGGTTCTCGCCGCTCAACAACTCGTAAAAGATCAAGCCCAGCGCATAGATATCGCTGCGCGCGTCGGGCGGGTCGTCGCGCACGATGCGCTCGGGGGCCAACCATCCCGGGGTGCCATAGAGGGGGCGTCCGCCCGGCCGCAGCTCGGCCAACTCGGGAATGGCGTCCACCGCGGGCAGCAGGCTGAAGTCGGTGACCCGCACTGAGACACCCTCGGGCGTCTCCACCAGGAAGATGTTGGAGGGCTTCAGATCGCCGTGGGCGACGCCGCGCTGGTGGGCCTCGGACAGCGCCTCGGCCACCTGCGTGATGATGCGCGCGGCGCCGAGGGCGCTGAGCTGGGTGCCTGGCGGGCGGATGGCGAGCGAGCGGCCATCCACCAGCTCGGTGAAGAGCATGGGGTGGTCGAGCTCGGTGGCACGGGTGCCTTCGGGCGGCACCATGTCCAGCACGCGCACAATGTGGGGCCCGCGCAGGGTCGCCAGCACTGGGAAGAGCTTGAGCAGGCGCTCCTGCTCCACCTCGTCGCGCAGAATGCGCAGGACTTCCTCGCGGCCCAGGCCCACGTGGCGCACGCGGTAGACAGCGCAGGTATTGCCCATGCCCAGGACGTCGGTGACGATCCGGCCCGCCACCCGCCGACCGACCAGGTTGGGCATGAGCGGGGCTTGATCCTTGGCACACACCCGCTTGCCTGCGGGCCACGTGCTTCGGCAGACCGGGCAGATGAGCTGGTCGGCGAGGGGCAGCGACAAACCTCCGGATTGAGTCGGGCCATTGTTTGTCCGCGGCGACCGCGGACGCAAGGGCGTTGGAGGGGGTGGCGCGGGGCGCGGTCAGGAGGGGGCGTGGTGGGCGCGCGTGGGGCCTACCAGCCCCCGCCGGCCTTGCGGTAGCGCTTGTGCTTGGTGAGGAAATCGCCCTCGTCAAACTGGGCAGGCGCGATCTCGCGGACGTGCTCGTCGCCCAGCTCCAAGATGCGGGTGGCCACCTGGCTGACCATGTTGCGGTCGTGGGTGACGAAGATGACCGTGCCCTCGTAGACCTGCAGCGCCTCGGTGAGCGACCGGATGGCCTCGAGGTCGAGGTGGTTGGTGGGCTCGTCGAGCACCAGCACGTTGGGCTTGAGCAGCATGAGCCGCGCCAGCAGCAGGCGCACGGTCTCACCGCCGGAGAGCACCTGCGTGGGCTTGAAGGGCTCGTCTTTGGTGAAGAGCAAGCGCCCGAAAAGACTACGGATTTCCTGCTCGCTGATCTCGTCGTTCCAGTCCCACAACCACGCGTGCGCGGTCTTGGCGGTCTTCTCGATCAGCTCGCTGTGCTCCTGGGGCAGGTAGCCGATTTGGGTCTCGTAGCCCCACTCCACCACCCCGTCGTCCTGGCGCAGCTCGCCCAACAGCATGCGCAGCAGGGTGGTCTTGCCCACGCCGTTGCGCCCCACCACCGCCAGCTTGTCACCGCGGAAGAGGTTGATGTGGAGGTCTTCGCAGATGACCTGCTTCTCGAACTGCTTGTGGAGGCCGTCGACGCTGAGCACCTGCTTGCCGCTGGGGCGCTTGAGCTCAAAGCGAATGAAGGGCCGCTGGATGTTGGAGCGCTTGAGATCGGCCAGGGCCTTCTTCTCGCGATCCACGCTCTTCTCGCGGCTCTTCACCTGGCTGGCGCGCGAGCCGGCGCGGAAGCGCTGCACGAAGTCCTGCAGGCGCGTGATGCGCTGCTGCTTGGCGTCGTTGGCCATCTCCAGCGAGGAGCGGGCCTTGGCCTTCGCCTCCACCATGTCGTCGTAGTTGCCGGGGTAGAGGATGATGGTCTCGTAGTCGATGTCGGCGATGACCGTGGTCACCTCGTTGAGGAAGTGACGGTCGTGGCTGATGACCACCAGGGCGCCCGTGTAGTCCTGGAGGAACTCCTCCAGCCAGCGGATGCTGGCGAGGTCGAGGGCGTTGGTGGGCTCGTCCAGCAGCAGCGCCTCGGGCTTGCCGAAGAGCGCCTGCGCGAGCAAAACCCGCACCTTATCGCCACCTTGCAGGACCGAGAGGTTCTGCTGCTGGATGGCCGCCGGCACCCCGAGACCCTCGAGCAGGTCTTCGGCCTCGGACTCGGCCATGTAGCCGTCTTCCTCGGCGATGAGCATCTCGAGATCGCCCAGCCGCACGCCCTCGTCGTCGGTGATGTCGTTGCCCTTGGCCAGCAACCGCTCCTTTTCGGACAGGGCGCGCCAGAGGCGCTCGCTGCCCATGAGGACCACGTCGATGATGCGGTGGTGGTCAAACAGCGAGTGGTCCTGCCGCAGCACCGAGAGGCGCTTGGGCCGCCGGACGGAACCCGTGGTGGGCTCCAGATCACCGGCCATGACCTTCATGAACGTCGACTTGCCGCTCCCGTTGGGCCCGGTGAGGCCATAGCGCTCGCCGGGGTTGAAGGATACGTTGACGTTCTCAAAGAGGATCTGCGGGCCGAAGTTCATCGAGACTTCGCTGACCGTGATCATGGCGCCTCCAGACTGCATTCCCCCGGGCGCGGGGCGGCGCAGCCTAGCACAGGGGCATCTACAGGTCTATGCAGGGGCAAAGTCCTGCACTGCCGTCGGGAGCCGTTTGGTGCCACAACAGGATCACCCAACTGCGTGAGGAGCGGCCGATGCGTGGATCCATTCGCTTCCTGCTCGAGAACTCCCTGTTCCTCGTGCTGGGCGCCGTGGCTGCCCTCCTCTGGGCCAATCTGGATCCCCACAGCTACCACACGCTGGTGCATCTGGAGCTCTTCACCAACGACTGGGTGGGCCATCCCCACGGCGCCCACCGGGTGGTCAGCCTCGGTTTCATCGTCAATGAAGCCCTGATGGCGCTCTTTTTTGCCATCGCGGGCAAAGAAGTGTGGGAGGCCACGCTGCCCGGCGGGCCGCTCAACAACCCCCGGCAGGCCGCTTCGCCCTTGTTTGCCACCCTCGGCGGCATGATCGGGCCGGCCCTGGTTTTCCTCACCGGGGCGCTGTTGTTGGGCCACTTCGACGACCTCCACAACGGCTGGGCGGTGCCCACCGCCACGGACATCGCGTTCTCCTACCTGGTGGCGCGCCTGGTCTTCGGCCCGGCGCACCCGGCGATTCCGTTCTTGTTGTTGTTGGCCATCGCCGACGACGCCCTCGGCCTGATCATCATCGCGGTCTTTTATCCGCAGGGGCCGGTGGAGCTGACGTGGATGCTGCTGCCGGTGGCGGCCGTCCTGGGTGGCCTGGTGATGCGTCGCTTCCGCGTCATCTCGTTTTGGCCCTATTTGCTCATCTGCGGCTTCATCTCGTGGTTTGGCTTTCACCGCGCCAACTTGCACCCGGCCCTCGGGTTGTTGCCCATCATCCCGATCATGCCCCACGCACACGCCGATCAAGGCCTCTTTCACTGGGAGAATCTCGAGCGCAACGACACGCTGAGCGCCTTTGAGCATTGGTGGAAGAACCCGGTGGAAGTCATCCTGGGGCTGTTCGGGCTCTTCAATGCCGGGGTGGCCTTCACCGCCGTGAGCACCCCCACGTGGCTCGTGGCGGTGGCGCTGGTGGCGGGCAAGCCGCTGGGCATCTGGACCTTCGGCTACCTGGGCACCAAGCTGGGCTTCGCGTTGCCGCCTGGCATGCGGCGCCGCGAGCTGCTGGTGGTGGGCTGCACGGCGGGCATTGGTTTCACCGTGGCCATCTTTGTGTCCGGCGTGGCCTTCCCGGCAGGCCCCGTCCAGGACGCCGCCAAAATCGGGGCCCTGTTCTCCTTTGCGGCGGCCATCGTCGCCCTCGTGATCGGCCGTGCCCTGGGCCTGCAACGCGTCAGCGGCGAGCCCCTCATCGAGCAGCTGGATCGCGCGCCGCCTTCCGACCATTGAGCTCCAGCCGCGGCCACTCCGCCCGGCCGTCCCCAACCGTCCCACTGCATCCCACTCGTTTCCCCCGACGATCGACCCAGCCCCCCAGGCACCGCCCGAAGTCCGCCCCACCGTACGCCTGAACAGATGTTTAGAGGGTTGAGATCACGGGTGATTTGAGGTCGGCCACCGGGGGGGGACGGCGGCGGTCGGGTAGGTCAATGAGGGCCCAACACCTACATCCACCTACATCGGTCGGCGCGTCCAACCCCTACATCTTGTGGTCAATTGGAAGGATGGGCCCTACTGCTAGAGAGCCTCGGTCCTCATACCAACTTTCTCGCCGCCGTCAAGTTTCGCCATTGACTCCCGGCCGCCGAAGGCTAGGATGCCCGGGTGGGAAAAAGTGGATCTCAATCCCATGGAGCAGGCGATGTCCGCGGAAACCGTCGAACAGGTGGTCGGCACCCTCGATCTCGAGGGCCAGCACGATCACACCTTCGACGACAAAGGTCGGGTCAGCATCCCGTCCGAGTTCCGCGGGAGCCTGGGGTTGGAGGAGGGCGCCGAGTTGGTGGTGACCCGCCACTTCAACCAGCGCTGCCTCCTGCTCTTCCAGCCCGATGCCTGGCAGGCCTTCAAGGCGGTCATCGAGGCGGCTGATCCGGCTCTGCGGCCGGTGCTCCGGCGCGTGGTGGCCGGCAGCGCCCGCCGCGTGAAGGTGGATCGCCTCGGCCGCATTCAGGTGCCCCAGGTGCTGCGGAAGTTCGCCCAGCTGGAGGGCCGGTGTTTTGTCGTGGGCCAGGGCGACCGGATGGAGCTCTGGGACGAGGCGGTCTGGAACGAGATGTTCGATCCGGCCAGTCTGCAAGACCACGATCTCACCGGCCTCAACCTCTGAGGCCGCGCCATGCTTGCCCCAACCACCGTCGTTGCCCCCACCGCGCCGTCGTCGAGCCCTCACGTACCTGTCCTGGCCGAGGCCGTGCGCCGACTGGCCGCCGTGCAGGCCGGTGAGGTCTGGGTGGACTGCACGCTGGGTTTTGGTGGCCACACCGCCGAGCTGCTGGCGGCGGGCGCGCAGGTCTACGGCCTGGACAAGGATGCGGACGCTCGGGCCGCCACGGCCGCGCGCCTCGACTCCGATCGCCTGACCGTGCTCGCCGGCGACTTCCGCGATGTGCAGGCGCACCTGGCGCGGGTGGGCGTGACGCACGTGGATGGGGTGCTCGCCGATCTGGGGGTGTCCTCCTGGCAACTCGACCAGCCCGAGCGGGGATTCTCCTTTCAATCCGCGGGTCCAGTGGACATGCGCATGGACGCCTCGGCGCCCCTGTCGGCCATGGAGCTGCTGCAGACGCGCTCGGTCAGCGAGCTGGCCGAGATCCTCCGCCGCGATGGTGAGGAGCCCTTTGCCGGCCCCATCGCGCGGGCCATGAAGGCCTGGGTGGAGGGCCCCGGTCCCCACACGACCACGCGCCTCGCTGCCACCATCCGATCGGCACTGCCCGCCCGGGTGGCCCACGCCCGCAACCACCACCCGGCCACCCAGGCCTTCCAGGCACTGCGCATCGCGGTCAACGACGAGCTGGGCGCGCTTGATGCGCTGCTGGCCAGCCTGCCGACGGTGCTGCGCCCCGGGGGCCGGGCGCTGATCATCAGCTTCCATTCTCTTGAGGATCGGCGGGTGAAGCAGACGTTTGCGCAGTGGACGCGGCCGCCTGAGCCGCCCCGCCGCGGGCTGCCGGCCCCCAACGAGGGGCCGACGCCGTTTGTGGCGTTGACCCGCAAGGCGGTGGAGGCCGACGAGGCCGAGGTGGCCCGCAATCCGCGATCGCGCAGCGCCAAGCTGCGGGCGGTCCAGCGCCGGGCGGAGGGGGACCGATGAGGTTCTTCATCTTGGCGTTTGCCACGATTGGATCGCTGACGTGGTCCGCGGTGCAGGTGGTGTCGGAGCGGCAGGTGGGCGTGGATCTCGCCTACCGCATCGCGTCCTCGACGCGCACCCAGCGCACATTGACCGAAGAGCTCAACCAGCTGCGCATCGACCGCGCCGCCCTGCTTGATCCCACGCGGCTGGAGCCGCTGGCGGTTAAGCACGGCCTGCGGGTGCCCGCCCCCGATCAGGTGGTGGTGGTGGGGCCGGATGCGGCCGCCGGAGACCCCCATGGCCCGTAATGTCTTTCGCCGCACCGTGCCGGTGGAGCCCGGGCCGCGCCGCGGGCGCATCTTGCTGCTGTCGCTGTTCCTCGCGGTGGCCTTCGGAGGGCTGATCGTGCGCGCCTGGGACCTCCAGGTGCTGCACCACGACCACTTCCAGAAGCGGTCGGCGGACCAACACGAGACCACCATCACCCTGCGGGCCAGCCGCGGCGCCATTTATGATCGCAACGGCCGCGAGCTGGCGCTGACGGCCATGGTGCCGTCGCTCTACGCGGTGCCGCGGGTCATCACGCAGCCGGGTGTGGTGGCGCAGGCCCTCAGCGCGCTGCTCAATGTGGATCGCGAGACGCTGGAGCGCCGGCTGGCCAGTGGCAAGGCCTTCGCCTGGCTGGAGCGCCACGTGAGCCCGGCGGTGGCCAAGCAGGTGATGGCGTTGGACATCAACGGCATCGACCAGCGCGACGAGCCGCGGCGCTTCTATCCCAACCGCACGTTGGCCGGGCCGCTCATCGGCTTCGCGGGCCTCGACGGCGTGGGCCTCGAGGGCATCGAGCGCGACTACGATCGCTACCTCGCCGGCAAGGAGTACACCCTCGACGCCCTGCGCGACGCGGCGGGTCGCAAGGCCATGCCCGGCGGCGCGTTGCCGCCCGAGCACCTCGCGGGCTACAGCGTCACCCTCACCATCGACGCACGCATTCAGCAGTTGGCCGAGGCGGCACTGGTGGCCCAGGTCCGCGAAATGAAAGCGAAATCTGGCCTCGTGGTGGTGATGGATCCCCTCACCGGGGACATCCTGGCCATGGCCCAGACGCCGGCGTTTGATCCCAATCTCTTCCGGGAGGCGGAGCCCGATCAGTGGCGTAACCGCATCCTCACCGACACGCTGGAGCCCGGCTCCACCATCAAGCCCGTGCTCATCGCCTCCGCGCTCGACATGGGCAAGGTGCGCCCGGACACGATGTGGAATGGCTACCACGGCCGCATCAAGGTGGGCCGCAAGCTGATCACCGACGTGCACGGGGTGGCCGAGCTCAACACCCTGGAGATCATCCAGCGCAGCTCCAACGTGGGCGCCGTTCAGGTGGCCCAGCGCATCGGCAAGGACGCCTGGTACAGCTACCTCAAGGCCTTCGGCTTTGGTGAGCCCACGGGTCTGGGCCTGGAAGGCGAGCAAGGCGGCAACCTCCGCCCCGCCAAGCAGTGGGGCCTGATCCACCTCGCCACCTTCTCCTACGGCTACGGCTTCAGCGTCACGCCGCTCCAAATGACCCGCGCCATCGCTGCCATCGCAAACGGCGGGATGATGCTGCGTCCTCGGCTGGTCAAGGACGTCAAGGACGCCCGCGGTCGGCTGGTGGAGGAGTTTCCCGTGCGGGAAGTCCGGCGCGTCGTCTCGGCCCTCGCCGCTCGGCAGGTCACCGAGGGCCTGATCATGGTGACCCAGAAGGGCGGCACCGGGCGCAAAGCACGGGTGCCGGGCTTTGAGGTGGGCGGCAAGACGGGCACGGCCCACAAGGTCGATCCGCTCCTGCGCGGCTACAGCAAGGAGAAGGTCAAGAGCTCCTTCGTGGGCTTTGTGCCCGCCCATGCGCCCCGGCTGGTGATCTACATCAGCATCGATGAGCCCAAGATGGCCCAGTACGGTGGCGTGGTGGCGGCGCCCGTCTTCTCGGCCATCGCCCGGGAAGCCCTGCCCTACATGGGTGTGGAGGCCACCGAGCCCTTCACCGCCGAAGACATGACCGAGGAGGAGCCGGAGGAGGCCGCCGAGGGCGTGGATCCCCAGGCGCGGCCGTGGTGGTTTGAGGAGGCTGTGTTGGCCGGCGCCCCCGCCCACCTGGTGGTGCCCGATTTGCGGGGTGCCTCGCTGGCCGAGGTGGTCAACCAGGCGGCCACCCTGGCGCTGCGCCTCGAAGTGACCGGAGCGGGCTTCGTGGTCTCGCAAAACCCCAAGCCCGGCGCGCTCATCAGCGAGGACGCTGCCATCGCGGTGGAGCTCGCGTTGCCCGGCGAAGCCGTGGCGGAGATTCGGCCATGAGCGCGACACTCGCCGATCTCATCGCAGGCCTACCCCAGGCCCTCCAGGCCGACGTCGTGCTGGAGGGGGATGCTGGGGTGCCGATTCGCCAGGTCATGCACGACAGTCGGCGGATCGAGCCAGGGGCGCTCTACATCGCCCTGCCCGGGCGGTTTTACGCCGGGGTGCGGTGGCTCCCCGACGCACTGGCCCGGGGCGCGGTGGCCGTCGCGCTGACCGAGGACGTGCCGGTGGAGGGCGCCCAGGCGGTGGTGCGCATGGGCCAGGCGCGGCCGATCATGGCCCACCTGGCGGCCCACTTTCACCAACACCCGTCGCGCAGCCTCGATCTGGTGGGCCTCACCGGCACCAACGGCAAGACCACCACCAGCACCCTGTTGGCGGACATGGTGCATGCCGCCGGCTTGCCCGACGGGCTCATCGGCACCAACGGCATTCGGGTCGCGGGTCGCCATCGGCCTGCCTGGTTGACCACCCCGGAAGCCCCTGATCTGCAAGCGCTTTTGGCGGAGATGGTGGCCGCGGGTACGCCCATTGCGGCCATGGAGGTCAGCTCCATCGGTCTGGCTGAGGATCGCTGCGAGGCGCTGCGCTTCGCGGCAGCCGGCTTCACCAACCTCACGGTGGACCACCTGGACTACCACGGCGACATGGCGGCCTACGGGGCGGCCAAGCGCCGACTCTTCGCCGATCTCCTGGCCCCAGATGGCGTCGCCGTCATCAACACGGAGGATGCCTTCGGCGCCGAGCTGGCGGCCAGCCTGCCCGGTCGGGTGGTCTGGCGGCTCAGCCTTGAGGATCCCCGCGCCGACGTGCACGTCCAGGGGCTGGTGGTGAGCGCCGATGGGTGCCGCGGCCAGCTCATCACCCCCCGCGGTGGCGTTGTTTTTGATTGCCCACTGCCGGGCCGCTACAACGCGGTCAACGCGGCGATGGCGGGCGCGCTGGCGATGGCCGTGGACGTGCCGCGCGGGGCCATTGCCCGGGCGCTCGGGCGGGCGTCGGTGGCGGGCCGCATGCAGCGGGTGCCCAACGCCCGCGGCGTCGCGGTGGTGGTGGACTACGCCCACTCCGACGACGCCCTGCGCCGCGCCATCGAGGCCCTCCGGCCCGTCACGGCCGGCCGCCTCTGGTGCGTCTTCGGTTGTGGCGGCGATCGCGACGCCACCAAGCGCGGCCCCATGGGCGCCGCGGCGGCTGCGGCCGACGGGGTGATCATCACCAACGACAATCCGCGCTCCGAGGATCCCGCCACCGTCGCCGAGGCAGCGTTGGCGGGGGCCGTGGCGGCCGGACGTCGGGCCGTGTCCAGCCCCACCGCGGGCGGTGCCTGCATCGAGCTCGATCGCCGAGCGGCCATCGCGGCGGCCTTGCGGGTGGCCCAACCCGGGGACACGGTGCTCATTGCGGGCAAAGGCCACGAAAACTATCAGGAAATCAACGGGACTCGGTATCCGTTCGACGACGTCACCGTGGCGCGCGAGCTGCTGGGAGGGCACGCATGAAGCCGCGACGGACTGAAGATCTCGTGGAGTTGGGTGGGGAGCTCGTGGTCGGCGCCCACCGGCCGCTCGGCGCCATCTCCATCGACAGCCGCGCGGTCAGCCGGGACGGCACCTTCTTCTGCATCCGCGGGCCCCGCTTCGATGGCCATGACTTCGCCTGGGCCGCGGCGGACGCGGGGGTGGGCGTGGTGGTCTGCGAGCTGGGCTCGGCCCGCCGCATCGCCGGCACGCTGGCTGGACGCGCCACCGTGGTGGCCGTGCCCGACACCGTCCGCGCCCTCGGCCTGTTGGGTGCGCGCCACCGGACGCGGTTTGGCGGGGTGGTGGTGGGGGTCACCGGCTCCAGCGGCAAGACCACCACCAAAGAGCTCATCGCGGCAGTGCTGGCCACCGCCGGTCAGGTCCACAAGACGGCTGGTAACCTCAATAATCACCTGGGGTTACCGCTCACGCTCCTGGGCCTCACCGCGGTCCATCGCTACGCCGTCCTCGAAATGGGCATGAGCGCGCCCGGCGAGATCGCCCTGCTGGCCGAGCTGGCGCACCCCGCCATCGGGGTCATCACCTCGGTGGGCGTCGCGCACCTGGAGTCCCTCAAGACGGTGGAGGCCATCGCCCAGGCCAAGGGCGAGCTGCTCCAAGCGCTGCCGGCCAACGGGCTGGCGGTGATCCCTTCCGATGTGGCCTGGCCCTGGGTGCTCACCCGGGGGCTGGGCGCCGCCCTGGTGGCGGTGGGCACCCAACCCACGGACGAAATTCGCTTGACGGCCGTGCGCGAGGGTCAGCGGGGGGCCACCGGCACCGTGCATGTGGACGGTCAGGCCTTGCCGCTGCGGTTGCGGCTGGCCGGCGAGCACAACCTCCGCAACGCGCTGCTGGCCATCGCCGTGGGGCGTGCGGTCGGGGTCTCGCCGGGCGCCGCAGTTGAGGCGTTGGCCGAGGTGCACCCGCCCGCGATGCGCGGCGAGATCCGCCGCCTGGCCGACGGCACCCCCGTGGTGCTCGACTGCTACAACGCCAACCCGCTCTCCATGCGCGCCTCGCTGGAGGCCTTCGTGCGGCGGGCGCCCGCCGGCATCGTCATTCTGGGCGACATGCTGGAGCTGGGCCCCTCCGCGCGGGAGGCCCATGTGGCCCTGGGGCAACTGCTGCCCCGCCTGAGCTCGGATTTGGCTCTGATTGCCGTGGGGTCCCACGCCGAAGACGTGGCGGATGCGGCTCGGGCCGGTGGGCTGCGCATGGCGGTGGCCGTGGGCGACGCGGATGCGGCGGCGGGGGTCCTGCACGACCGCCGCCTCGATGGCCGACCCATCTTGCTCAAGGGCTCTCGGGGGGTTCGGCTGGAGCGCGTGTTCGCCTTGCTGACGGCCTCCAGCGCGGCGGCTGCCCGCTCTGCTGTGCCCACCAACACCGCCACCGGCGGGGAGGGAGGCTGACGTGGTCCTTTGGCTGATGATGGAGCTGCGGGCTTACTTCCCGCCGCTGCGCGTTTTTCAGTACGTCTCCTTCCGGGTGATCGCCGCGATGCTCACGGCGATGGCGATCTCGTTCATCCTCCACCCCTGGTTTATCCGGCGCCTGCAGTCGCGCCAAATTGGCCAGGTCGTGCGCAAGGATGGCCCGGAGAGCCACTTCTCCAAGGCCGGCACACCCACCATGGGTGGCTCGCTGGTGCTGTTTGCGCTGGTCATCCCCACGGTGCTCTGGACCGAGATCCACAACCTCTATGTGTGGGCCGCGCTGACGGTGACAGTGAGCTTCGGGGTCATCGGCTTCATCGATGACTACCTCAAGCTGCGCTACAAGAACTCCAAGGGATTGCCCGGAAAGTTCAAGCTTCTCCTACAGTTCACCATCAGCGCTCTGGTGGTCATCGCGCTCTTCCGCGAGCAGGAGGGCTTCAGCCGCACCCTCTATCTGCCCTTCGTGAGCCCGGAGCGCTTCTCCCTCGACCTGCCCGTGTGGGCCTTTGTGCCCTTCGCGGTGGTGGTCATCGCCGGCTTCAGCAACGCTGTGAACCTGACCGACGGCCTCGACGGCCTGGCCATCGGGCCCGTGATGGTGGCCGCGGGTACCTTCCTGGTGTTGGCCTACGCCACGGGCGCCGTGCTCAACCTGCCCACCGCCGACGGCGGCTACCACGAGTTCATCGTGGCGGACTACCTCAAGCTGCCCCACGTGGAGGGTGTCAGCGAGCTGGCGGTCTTTGCGGCCGCCATCATCGGTGCCGGGGTGGGCTTCCTCTGGTTCAATACCTTCCCCGCCCAGGTGTTCATGGGTGATGTGGGCAGCCTCGCCCTCGGCGGCGCCGTGGGCATGCTGGCCGTCCTCACCAAGAACGAGCTGCTGTCGGTGATCATCTGCGGTCTGTTTGTGGTGGAGGCCCTCTCGGTCATCGCCCAAACCACCTCCTTCAAGCTCACCGGCAAGCGTGTGTTCCGCATGGCGCCCATCCACCACCACTTTGAGAAGCTGGGGTGGCAGGAACCCAAGATCGTCGTCCGGTTCTGGATTATTTCCGTGATGCTGGCGCTCATTGGGCTGGCCAGCCTGAAGTTGAGGTAGTCGATGCGTCTGTTCCCCAAGCGGGCGCAGTCGGCTGCCGACACGCCTGACAACCCGACGATGTTTGTCCTGCAGCGCTACGACCGCATCCTGCTGGCCGTGACGCTGCTGCTGATGGGCTTCGGCGTGGTGATGGTCTACAGCGCCAGCGTGGTGAGCGCCGAGCTGCGTTTTGGGGATGGCACCTACTACCTCAAGCGCCAGCTCTTCTACCTCGCCGCCGCCCTCACGGCCCTGGTGGTCACCCTCAACATCCACCACGATGTCTGGCGCAAACTCAGCAAGCCCTTGCTGGGGTTGGCGGTGTTCCTGCTGGCGGTTGTGCTCATCCCCGGCGTGTCGGCCACCGCCAAGGGCGCGTCGCGCTGGATCGATCTGGGCCCCGTGCGCCTGCAGCCCTCCGAAGCGCTCAAGCTGTCGTGGATTGTGTTCCTGGCCTTCTTCCTGGCCCGCAATCAGGAGCGCATTCACCGCCTCCGCCAGGGCTGGGGTCTGCCGATGGTCATGATGGTGGTGTTGGCGGCCCTGCTCATGAAGCAGCCCGACTTCGGCTCCACCCTCATCTGTGGTGGCGTGATGTTCCTGATGATCTGGGCCGCGGGCGCCCGCTGGCTGCACGTGGGCGGCCTGGTGGCCATCGCCGGCGCGCTGGTGCCCATTGCCATCCTCATCGAGCCCTACCGCGTGAAGCGCTTCTTGGCCTTCTTGTCGCCCGAGGACGATCCGCAGGGCGTGGCCTATCACATCAACCAGGCCCTCATCAGCTTCGGCTCCGGGGAGTGGACGGGCATGGGCCTGGGGGCGAGCAAGCAGAAGTTGCTGTACCTGCCCGAGGCCCACACCGACTTCATTTTCTCCATTCTGGGCGAGGAGTTGGGCCTCGTGGGTGTGGCCTGTGTGATGCTCATCTTCGCCATCTTCGTCTGGCGGGGCTTTCGCATCGCGCGCCACGCCAGCTCCTCTTTTGGGGCGCTGCTGGCCTTCGGCATCACCGCGGAGATCGGCTTTCAGGCCATGGTCAACATGGGTGTGGCCACCGCCGTGTTGCCCACCAAGGGCCTCACGCTGCCCTTCATCAGCTACGGCGGCAGCTCCATCATCACGCTGGGTGCGGCCGTGGGCATGCTGCTCAACATCTCTCGGCGCTCGCCGCCGCCTGCGTGGATGCACCGCATTCCCGAGCCGGGCATGTGGCGGTGGCCGTGGCGTCGCGGCGGGGGCACCCCCACCGACGCTCCGCCGCCGCGCCGATCCCGCAAGGAGGCCGCAGTATGAGCGGACGCTTGCTGGTGGTGGTGGGCGGGGGCACCGGAGGCCATGTGTTCCCCGGCGTGGCCGTGGCCGAGGCCTGGCGCGCTGCGGGTGGCCGTGTGGTCTACCTGGGCTCCGAGCGTGGCATGGAGGCCCGCGTGGTGCCGCCCCTGGGCATCCCCTTCGAGGCGGTGCCCGCCCGGCGGCTCAAGAACGCCGGCGTGGTGGAGCGCCTGCGCACCCTGCTGCGGCTGCCAGGGGCAGTCTGGGCGGGTCGCGCGCTCCTCAAGCGCCTCGATCCGGCCGTGGTGCTGGGGGTGGGCGGCTATGTGTCGGGCCCGGTCATGCTGGCGGCGGCCCTGGGTCGGCGCCCGTGCGCGGTGGCTGAGCAAAACGCCAAGCCAGGCCTGACCAATCGCATCCTTTCTCGTTTTGTTCCGAGGGTTTACAGCGCCTTCCCCGAGATCGCTGACCGCCTGCCGCGGCGCAAGGTGCGCCTGCTGGGTAACCCTGTCCGTGAAGCGATTCGGGCCGCTGCCGTGCACGCCCCCGCCGCGGGCCGTGGCCGCCACCTGCTGATCTTGGGGGGCAGCCAGGGCGCCCGCGCCCTCAATCGCCTGCTGCCCGGTGTGGTGAAGCGGCTGCGCGTGACGGTGCCTGAGCTGGTCGTGGTCCACCAAACGGGTCGGGATAAAGACGCGGAAGTCCGCGAACTCTATGGCGATTTGCCCGGCGTGTCCGTGGTGCCCTTCATCGAGGACATGGCTGCGGCGCTGGTGCTGGCCGACCTCGTGGTGGCGCGTTCCGGTGCGACCACCGTGGCCGAGCTGGCCTGTATCGGCCGTCCGGCCCTCTTCGTGCCCTTCCCCCAGGCGGCCGATGACCACCAGGCGGCCAACGCCGCGGCGTTGGTCGCGGCGGGCGCGGCAGCCATGGAGCGCGAGGAGTCCCTGGACGAGGCCACCCTGACCAGCCGACTCGAAGCGCTGCTGGGCGATCCGGCGCAGCTGGCTGCGATGGGTCAGCGGGCGCGCGCGCTGGGGCGTCCCGATGCGGCGGCGGACATTGCGGCGGATCTCATGGCCCTGGCGGGAGGTGCAGCATGAAGGCGATTGGACGCTTCCAGGGTCGGCGTGTGGCCGTGGTTTATGGTGGCCTCTCCCACGAACGCGCGGTCAGCCTGAACACCGGCGCCGCCATCGCCAACGCCCTGCGCGCCCGGGGCCACAACCTCGTCGAGCTGGACGCCGGGCGGGATCTGCCGGCGCGCCTCCTGGCCGAAGGGGTGGAGGTGGTCTTCAACGCCTTGCACGGCACGTACGGTGAGGACGGCCGCATCCAAGGCCTGCTGGACTGGATGGGCATCCCCTACACCGGCGAAGGCCTCGAAGCGAGCCACCTGGCCTTCAACAAGGCCCATGCCAAAATCATGTTGCGGCACGCAGGCGTAGCCGTGGCGCCCGACATGCTGGTCTCCGCGGCGACGCTGGCGACGCTGACGCCGGCGGATCTCAGCTTCCCGCTGCCGGTGGTGGTCAAGCCCGTGGCTGAGGGCTCCAGCGTCGGGGTCACCATCGTGCACACGCCCGCCGACTGGGCCCGTGCGGTGGCGGCCATTGGCTCGGTGGGTGAGGTGTTGGTGGAGCGCTTTGTGGCCGGCCCCGAGCTCTCCATCGCGGTCCTGGGGGACACTGTGCTGGGTGCCGTTGAGATCGAGGCAGCCCGCACCTTCTACGACTACGACGCCAAGTACGCAGCCGGGAGTGGCACGCGCTACCACCTGCCCCCTCGCCTGGACGCCGACACGCTGGCCGCCGCCGAAGCGCAGGCCCTGGGCGCCCATCGCGCGCTGGGCTGCCGGGCGGTCACGCGCACCGACGTGATCGTCGGTGCCGACGGCCCGGTGGTGCTCGAGGTCAACACATTGCCCGGCATGACGGCCACCAGCCTCGTGCCCAAGATCGCTGCCGCCCGCGGCTTGCCCTTCGGCGAGCTCTTGGAGTGCATTCTGGATCAGGCCCGCTGTGGCCCTCCGCAGGAGGGTGCCCATGGGTCGTAACCGCTTCAAAGGCAAGACAAATCCCGGTCCGTCGCCCCGGTTGACCGGTGCCATCCGGATGGCCCGTGTCCTCTGGCGTGGTGTGCGCCCGGTGGTGGTTCTTGGCCTGGTCGTGGGCGGATTGGCTGGCCTCGGCATGGCGGCCTGGAACGCCGTATTGCGCTCGGCCTACTTCTCCATCCGCCAGATCGACGCTGAGGCCTCCGCACATCTCACCCGCGAGGAAGTCATCCAGCGGGCGGGCCTTGAAGGCCCGGTGAATGTGTTCCGCTATGAGACCTCGGCCGGTGA
>Ga0075163_10004562_pt1 | contig 18575 bp, 31 predicted proteins | sample JI1023141ADNA_FD_71478 | JGI IMG/M metagenome (GOLD analysis project Ga0075163, IMG submission 71478) | Wastewater effluent complex algal communities from Wisconsin, to seasonally profile nutrient transformation and Carbon sequestration -... | ecosystem: Engineered > WWTP > Effluent > Algae...
GGCGCCGGTCAGGCCACCGATACCTTTGGCCGTTGGCTCGACCGGGAGACCGGACAGCTCGGCGTTGAGTTTGGCGATCTGCGTTTGGCCAGCGGCAAAGGCGCGGTCGAACTCCGCGGCGGTAAGACTGCTATTGCTGGCCAGCTTGATCAGCGCCTGGTCAATTGCCGCAATATCGGCCTTGATCGTCTGGGCAGAGCGAAGGTTTAGGGTGCTGAAGGCTCCGGCGACAGCCTGAGTGCGCGCTGCCAGCATCTCCTCGGCATTGGCCGCCTGAGAAATCTTTGATTTAAGACTGTCGATATTGGCCGAAACCTTGGCGGTCTCTGCAGCCAAAAGGCTGCTGGCCTGGGCTAGGTTCGATGTGCTAACCCCGGTTTTACCCGCTTCAAGATTGAGCTTGACGACTGCCGCCTGGCTTTTGTTCAAAGCCCCCTCGGCCTTGGTCGCGGCCCTTTCCGCTGCCGCCAGTTCAGTATTTAGCCGGCGGAGCAGCGGCGCATCGGCGTCGGCGGCATAGGCTTCGGAAAGCGCGGTTTGCAGCGCACGAACCTTCCCCTGCGCGGCCTGCAGCTCTCCCTCAAAGCGCCGGACATTGGCCTCGGCGCCTTCCAGAACCCTGATATCGGAAGCAGTTTTGCCGAGATCCTGCAGCTCCTTTTCGGAGCGATCGAGCGCCGTGCTCAACTCGTTGGCTTCGCCACGAATTTTGACTGACAGGGTTAAATCTTTGGTCACTTCGGCACTCCAGTACGGGTGCTGCCGAGGTTACGGGCGCGCGGGAGGGAAGTTGGGGGGGAAGGGTTTCGGCGCCGTCACCGAAACGAGGTCAAAAAAAACCCCGCCGAAGCGGGGTCAAGCCTGTGAACAGCAGGCCTGGAGAATCAGGCGGAGGCCTTGCGGGCCTTGACTTCAAACGGCGCATCCTTGCCGACGACGACGTTGGCGCGGCCGGTCAGAACGACCTTGCCGAAATCGTCGGCTAGGAAGTCGATGCCCGCGTCGTTTTTCATCACGACCTCCCAGGCATTGGCCTCGACCGGCAAGTTGCTGACCAGGTTGAGGCCATCGAGCTGGAAAGCGCCCTTGACCTGCGCCTGGGTGCCGCCCAGGATGCGGGTACCGTCGACGGCAGCGTAGCCGTAGTCGATCTTGATCGTTTCAGTCGATGGGATCGTACCGGTGGATAGCGCCTTGATCATGCCCAGCACGCGGTTGACCATGTAGTCGGTGCCTTCGGTGTAGGTCGTGCTGGCCGCATTGTTGGTGACCACGAAGCCGGCGGCGTTGATGTTCTCATGGCCGAGATCCTGCCACTTGTCCATCTTGGCGGCGGTCAGCGCCAGCGGCACGTCGGACACCGTACCGGCGCCCTGCGCGTATTCCTCGGCGGTGCCGGACAGCGCCAGCATCAGACCGTAGGCGTCCATCTTGGTCAGCTCGATGGCGATGTCGGCCGGCTTGGCGAGGGCGACGGTGGCCACCGGCTGGCCGTAGGTGTTGCGGCCCTTCGAGATGGCTTCCTTGATCTCGGAGTTCGGTTTGATCTCGAACTTTGAGCAGGGGTAAGGCCCCATTTTGCCGAGTGGCAGGCCAGTCACGTTGTCGATCGGGTTGAAGTACAGGTCACCGGCCAACAGGAATGCGTCATTGCTCATGCTTATCTCCTCGAGAAAATGTGAGCGTTAAAGGTCAGTCGGCCTTGACGACCTGGGTGGTCGTGAAGGCCAGGGGGTAAAGAAGCACGCCCGCCGCGAAGTCGGCGCGCGGGGCGGGAGCCAGGATCAGGGGGCCATAGCCGGGGCTAGCCTTCCAGCCCAGCAGATGGCCGAGCGCCGCCTTGATCAGGGGCGCCGCCTTGGCACGGGCCGGCGCACCGTCTCCCGCCTTGCTGGCGTTCTTGACCGAGACCACCACCAGCCAGCGCGTCTCGATCTTCGCCGCCTTGCCGGCCCCATCCGTCTCGATCGGCCGGTAGCCGTCGAATACCAGGTAAAGGCAGGGCGACGGCCGACTGGCCATCTCTGCCGCCATCAGCTCAGGCAAGCCATGCACGCCCTTGAAGCCGGACAGCTCCTCGAGGCGCGCGGTGAGCAAGGGTTCCAGGGACAGCATTAGTAATCGGCCAGGTTGTCGGCACCGAAGATGCGCGCCGGGGTCTTACTGGCAATGCCGCCGGTGCTGGCCGGCGAGGCGGCCAGCGGGCTGGCGCCATCGATGACCAGGACGCCATCGGCCGCCCGCTTCAGATCACGAACTGCATCCTCGTAGCGCTTGCGCACTTCATCCGGCGGGATGTCGCACAGGCGATACAGGGCGATGTCGCAGGCAATCCGTCCGAGCACGGCAGGGATGGAAGCCAGCGGCAACTGGTAACGCGCCGCCAGGTAGGCGTCGATCTCCGCCTCGGCATCGGCCAGCGCCCGGGCGACCACGGTGGCGTCGATGACGCTGCCGTTGATGCGGTCGCTGCGCTGCGACAGTTCTTCCGAACCGAAGCGGGTTTCGAGATCAGCCTGGGTGGCGTAGGGCATGGCTTACTCGGCCGGCTTTTCTTCGGCGATGTCGGCGATCTTGGCCAGATTGCGCCCGATCAGATCATCGACATCATCCGGCAAGGCGAGCAGCGGATCGCCAGGCTGGTGGCGCTTGCCACCATACTTGACCGACTCCAGCGCTTCCATGACCACCAGCTCGCTCGGAGCAGCCTTGGACGATGCGGCCTTGGCGGCCGCTGCCTTGTTATTGCCCGCCATGATCAGGCCACCGCTGCAGAGATCAGATAACCGGCATCGGCGCCGGCGATGACCGGAGCGACTTCGTCGGTCACCGGATACACCCAGCTCTTGGCGTTGCGGTCCTGGTAGGCCTGCTCGACCGTCGGGTAGCCGCCGAGCTGGTAGGTGTAGCCGTAGGTCGGGCGGCCCATGTCGGCGACACTGCCCACTTCGGTGTAAGCAACGACGACGAACTTGCCCCAGACATCGACCAGGGCGCCGGTATCGTTTTCATAGACCGCGTCGCCGACGACCACTTCCTTGACGCCGAACAGGCTGGCGAGCAGCTCGGGCGTGGCGGAATCGCGGCCGGTGTACTTGATGCGGTCGATGATCTTCGGGTGGTTCTTCAGCTTGGAGAAGACGGCAGCGCCCATCACGACCAGGTTCGGCCGGCGGCCGGTCTTGGCGCGGACGGCCTCGATGGCGACATTGACGTCATCGACCGGGTCCGAGGTGCCGGAATAATCGCTCCACTGATCGGCACCGGCCAGCGTGATCTTATTGGCGGCGCCGTAGTTGGCTGCCGTGGTGGCGAGCACTGCCTGGGCGTATTCCAGGCGCAGGCCGATGATGTCCTGTGTCTTGCGCACGGCGCCGGAGCCGAGATCGATACCCGGCACGCGGTTAGCCTCTTCCATGTGCTCGAAGGGGACAACGCCTTCAAGAGCATGTTGCTCCAGGGCGAACGGTGCGCCGGCGTGGCCGAACTGCACCCGCTTGGTATTGCTGCCCGGCGTGCGGCCGGTGGCGTACATGCGGAAGTCTTCACGGCCGAAGGTGATGATCTTGCCGCCTCGCTGTTGCACAGGCACCTTGGGGAAGAGCTTGTTGCCGACGAACTCGGCGTTCTGGTAGCCCTGGGCGGCCGTGGTCAGGATCGGGTCGATCACCCGTGCCTGGGCGTTGGTCATTTGCGTCATGTTTTGATGCTCCAGGTTAAGCGTTGGGGAGAAGCAGGACTTCGATCATCACGCCGGCGCCGGAAGCGGCCTGCAGGGCGATGGCAACCTTGCCGCCCGAGGTGGCCCAGGTGACCCCGCGGCCCGAGGCGTCGGTTTCCAGCGTGGCGCCGGCAGCGATGGCCGCGCCGGCCTCGACGATGGCGGTGCCGATCACGTCGACGGTGACCTTTTCACCGGAGACACCGGCCGAACGGGCGACGCCGAGCGTGTTGGCATCAGCACCCGCTTGCGCACCGGCGGGCGTGACGAAGCGGTTGGCTGCCACCGTGCCGGTCAGGGTGAGCGGCAGCGAGAGCAGCGAAATATTCTGTTGGCTCATGGAATCCTCCTGGCGAGCGCGTTACGGGGAAACCGCCTTGACGGCGGCGAGATAGTCGGTTTTGTGCTCAGCCTGATGAGCAAGAGCCTTCCGGTGAATGGCTAGCGCATCGACATCAACGGCATAGCCTTGCGGCGCAGCGAACTCGACGCGGGATTCACCGTCGCCGGCCTTGTCCGACGTAGCGTGCTCCCCGAACTCGATGCGCTTGGGCAGGGTGCCGAGGAATTCCTTGAAGCCCTCGATCAACGGCTTCTTGGTTTCGCCTTCGCCAAACTCGACGACAGTCTCCTGACCGGCGAGAAAATCCAGGGTGGCGACGGCCACCTCAACTTCCGCCGGCAGCAGCTGGCCGCCAGTCACCAGCGTTTCGGCAAAGGCGGCGTGATCCTTGTGGATCTGGGCAACCTTGGTAGCAGCAATCTGCGCCTTGAGCTGGGCGTTCTCGGCCTCCAGCGCGGCCTTTTCTTCGGGAGTCACAAGCGACACCTCCTGTTGAGTGGGTTCGGAAAAGGAAAACTCAAGCGTGATGGCTTCATCGGCCTCTGCAAATTCCGGCATGCGCAACCCCTTGACAGCCGGCGGCATGGCGCCGAGAAACCCGACGTGGCGCAGGTAATAGACGCCGGGCACCGGATTGTTCTTGGACGCGGGCGGGTAGAACGAAGCGGAAATCTTCTTGAAGCGGCCGGCGGCCACCATTTCGGCAAAGGACGGATCGACCTGGTCGGGCTCCGCCTCCAACCCGCCGTCGGCGAATACCAACGCCTTGATCCAGCCATAGGCCGGCGCATCGTGGGTCGGATGGCCGACAACAATCGGCGCCTCGGCACGCGAGGGGTCATAGGCTGCGGCCGAGGCAGCGAGGTCGGATTCGGAAAACGCCAGTTCGGCACCGCTCATCGCGGTGTGCTTGCCGGCCCGAAAAATCTGCAGGGGTTTTGGATTCGCCATGCCGCCGATTGTGGCGGCCGGCTACCGCGAAACCGGGGGGGAAGGGTTTCGGCGGTTTGCGGCTTGTGTCTAGTGGATTAACAGCAAGCTGCGTTGTGCCTCATTTTGGGTGGATTGTTGATCACAATAGCCGCCCCTGGCGAATGCTACGGTCAAAGGGAAAAACAGGGCAAAAACGAAATGCAACGAAGGGGTGCGTCACTTTTCCTTACAAACAAGCATGAGCGCAGTGAACTCGTCGAACCTGGCAGACGATGCGGCCATCTCGTCCACAAGACTATGCTGTTGCATGAATGAAACGTACGCATCAATGCGGAAAGACATTCCCTCGACCAGGGCGGCTTTTGCCTTCTCCAGGCACGGCGCAATTTTCAACGCGGCAGTTTGACGCTTGATCTCCTGAAGACTAGCAACAGGAGTTGCCAACGCGATGCGCGGCGCACTCGACGCCAGCTTCTCGGCATCGCCCCATTTATCGAAAAGCCCCTTCAAGTCATCAAGTGATTTCTTGATTTCGGCGCGCTCCTTTTCGATTGCCGCCTTCGCCGCCACCTCGGCCTGCTGCTTCAGGTGACTTTTCCAAGTAATGCCGCCAATAACAGCAATGACGATAATCAGGATGACGTGAAACAAACCAAAGCCGCGTTGCGTCTTCATGCGAAACCACCTTTCCAATCCAGAATTCATTGACCGTTAAACATAGTTACGAGGCCCGTGGAGCGATTTTCATGAGCAGCAGCGACCAAGGCCGCGGGAAGTGCTGCGTTAATCGCACCAAGCCCCCAGGAATGACTAATCAAGATTCAATCCTTGACCGCGCCGGCGGCGATCAGCATTGACACCATGGCACCACCGTACATCCACAATCGCGCCGCGTCCGGCATGAATCGCTGGCCGTAAAAGAGCAGTGCGCTGAGCCCCATGAAAAAACCGCCGATCACCATCCCTCGCAGAGCAACCTTGCGCTGACGCGTCTGCCGGTCGTAGGCAAACAAATCGGCACCGCAATGGACGCAGCATTGAGTCATACGCCAGGTCTCTCCATGGCATTGCGGGCAAATGCGCCCGTTAGGGTGACCGGCCGGCGGTGGCGCCCTACCTCCGACATAGTGGTTCTCAATGGTTTCCGCTACTTGACCGTAGTTGCGGTCGATATCGATCCGTCCCATGTCAGGTTTTCTTGCGCGGCGCCTTTCCGGTGCCGAAATTCAGCGGGCCGTGATTGACTTGGCCGCCCTCGACGACCTGCCCGTGATTTCTGCCGACACTGATTGTCGTTTGCTTTTCACCTTCGGAAGGATTTCCTGCGCCGAGCAAGGCACCCGCAATCAGCGGGCCGTCCTTCAGTGGATCGCCGGACACCAGCACGCTCAACCGAAGGCGGGTTTCCTCGCTAAGCGGCATGGCATTGATCAGAGCGTTCGTGTAGTTGATGGCACGCTGGCGAGCAATGAAAGCATCCTGAGTTTCCTCGCCCTGAAACATGGCGCCTTCGCCAGTTACTAGCCACTCTGCACGTACCTGAAGCTCGCTGATTAGCGCCTCGCTTTCTTCGCGAGTGAGCTTCTTTGCCCGCCCGGATGACAGGTCGCGTACCCGCTGGAGCTTCACCCCCATAACTTCTGCCAGGCCTGCCTGATCAAGCCCTCGCGCTGCCATCAGCTTTTTTATTAATGCAAAAACCACACTTACCTCTTGATAAATTTAATTTCTACATTTATCATTGATCTACCCACAGTTGAAAACGGTATCCAACCACCCATTGCACTTAGCAACAACCGACAGCAGGAGAACCCCATGACCACCGAAGAACGTCAGAAAAAACGCGCTGAACTGCTAGCCCGTGGCATCAATCTGCGGGCGTTCTGCACCGAAAAAGACATCGACTACCAAGCCGCCCGCGAACTGCTGTGCGGCAAATCCCAAGGCCGCCGTGGCAAGGCCCACAAAGCGGCGGTCGCCTTGGGCCTAAAACCCGACCCGGCCGGCTTGCAACTTGCGGCCTAACAACGTGACTTCAATTTAGCCACGCGCAACACGTTTGCATAGTAGCAAAACCGATTGATTTTTGACTAGACGAAAACAAGGACGCTTCGAATGACACGACGTTTTTCACCTGCGCCTGCCAGCAACCTGCGCAGCGCCTTCGAACAGGACAAACAGCACGCCCTGACCCGGCACCGGCGCGGCGTCGAGCGCATCGCCGAGCTGATGGGCGTGCCGGCCCATGTGCTCTACAAGTGGCTCGAAACCAGCCGCATGCCGGCGGTGCTGCTGCCGGCCTGGGAACACGCCATGGGCAGCAGTTCAGTTATCCGCTACCTGGCTGGGCACGGTCACCGCATGGTGCTCGACATTCCCAGCGGGCGCGATCTGGTGGCCACCGACGTGCAGGGCCTGCAGCGCATCACCCACGAAGCCATCGGCGCGCTGATCGGCTTTGCCGATGGGAGTAACACGGCGGAAGACACCATGGCCGCGCTGCTACACGCCATGGGCGCCCTGGCCTATCACCGCGAGAACGTGCGGAAAGCTGCACAGCTGGAACTAGAACTGGAGGGTGGTGAGTGAGCGACTTCGACCTATTCAAGGCTGCAGTGAGCCTACTGGCCGCTTCATCTGCACAAGCGAACAGCCCGGAGCAACTGATTGAGGCGTTGATTGCTCGCCAGAACAACCCTTTTCATGACCTCGATTTCTGGGCCTACGCCAGCCGTCTGCAGAACGCGATCCATGAGGGCTTGGATGCCGCGATGAACATTCTTGGCGCTACTGGAGAAGAACAATGAGCAGTGACATCACCAAGCGCCAAGGGCAAGCACCGATGCGCCGGGCTGTGAGGCTGCTCTTCATTCTGCAGGGCAACACCATCGATGGCCTGCGCCTCAAGCAGATATCCGAGCGCATGGGAGAGAGCGCCTGCACGACGCACCGCGACTTGTCGATCATGGCCGACGAAGGGGTCGCCGAACGCATCCCGGGCGCCGAGGAGTACTGGCGCCTGACGCCCAAGCTGATGCAAGTCGCCGTGGCCTTCTACGAGGAAATGCAGCGGGCCGAGCGGCGCCTGACCGAGATCAATCAACGCTACACCATCGAACGATAAGGGAGAAAAGAACATGCCCGCAGGAAGAAAACCCCTTGCCCCCACAGTACAGCAAGGTCCGGAATTCGTTACCGCCACGCCGCTCGATATCGTTGCCCAGGAACACCGGGCCAACGAAATCCTGCGCGGAGAGGATCTGGTTATGAATTTCGAGGAGGTGCATCGGCAACTTGGCCAGATCGAGGCTTTTGAATTTACCCGACGCGTCGGGGATGTGGCAATGGCGCAAATCTTCGAAAACCTGCGCAACTCCGGCAAATACAAGGGTTTGCCCTACAAGGACGAAGAGGGAAACACCCGACAGATCGGGTCTTTGGATGAGCTATGCCGAGTAAAACTTGGCAAGTCATACAACCGCTGCCTTGAGCTTTCACAAAATATCCGCCTGCTCGGCCCCGAACTTTACGAGCAATCCGAGCGTCTCGGCCTGCGTAACATCGATTACAAGGCCCTGCGCGCCCTGCCGAGTGAAGAGCAGGCCCTGGTCACAAAGGCCATCGAAGAAAACCAGTCGCGTGACAGCGTGCTGGAAATCCTGCAGGAACTCGTTTCACGCCATCAGCATGAGCGCGAAACGCTCAAGGGTGAGCTCGCGACGAAGGAAGCCGAGACGGCCAAGGCCCACGCAGCCGTTTCCGGCCAGATCGCCGCCAAGGACCGCCTGATCGCCGACAGCAAGAAGCGGATCGCCGAGCTGGTCGAGGAGAAGAACAAGCGCGAGGGGATGACTGACATCGAGCGCGAGGAGGCGCTTGAGGCACGCCTGGCCAAGGCGACGTTGGAAGCGGTGACCTATATGTTCCCGATCCGCGCCACCGTCGATGCCATTCGCGGCCTGGAGCACGTGCCGCAGGGCCTGTATGTGGCCATGCAGGCGGCGCTGCACCGGGTGATCACCGAGGCCGAGAGCATCGCCACCGACTATGGCATCAGCCTCGATTTCGGCCTGCCGACCTTGTCGACGGAAGACGCCTTCGATGCCGAGGCGTTGGCTGATCTCGATGACCCCAACGCCGACGAAGACTTCGGCCCGGACTATCAGAGCCAGTGATGGAGACGATCATGGCGCTGACGCCGGAACGCATCATTCACCTCAAGCAGGTTGCCGACCGGCTGGCACAGGCCGGCCACGGCGAGAAAGGGCGCATCGCCCTGGAGCAGGCCGCATTCCTGGGCTGTGACACCAAGACCCTGTATCGCCAACTGGCCGAGGCCGGCTTCGGCGGCAGCCGTAAGCGGCGCAGCGATGCCGGCCGGCTATCGGTCAGCAAGGCCGAGGTAATGGCCATGCAGCAGATCAAGATGGCGGCGCAGCGCGCCAACGGCAAGGACAACATGGCCGTCGGCACTGCGGCCGAGCTGGCACGCAACAACGGCCTGGCGGCGCTGGGCAGGGTCGAAGCTGAAACGGGCGAGGTGGTCCCGGTCAGCGACGCCACGCTGCGCCGGGCGCTGCGCGCCTACCAGCTGGACCTCAAGACCCTGCGCCAGCCGACTCCGCACCGGGGCGCCAAGAGCCTGCACCCGAACCATGTCTGGCAGATCGATGCCTCGGTCTGTGTGCTGTTCTACCTGGACAAGGGCGGCCTGGGCGTGATGGAGGCGGACGAGTTCTACAAGAACAAGCCGGAGAACTTCGAGAAGAAGACCAAGGCGATGGTCATTCGCTATGTCTGTACCGACCACTACACCGGCACCGTGTTCTTCCGCTACTACCTGGGCGCCGAGTCGGGCGAGATGTTGTGCAGCTTCTTCATCGAAGCCATGCAGGCCCGGGAGCACGAGAAAGACCCTTTTCACGGCGTGCCGTTCATTGTCGTGGTCGACCCGGGCAGCGCCAACAAGGGGCAACGCTTTCAGACGCTGTGCCGACAGCTGGGTGTGCGGGTCATCGTCCATCGCCCGAAAAACCCGCGGGCCAAGGGCAGTGTCGAGAAGCACAACGACATCATTGAGCGTGGCTTCGAGAGCCGGCTGGTCGGTTTGGTGGTCGAGACGCTGGAGCAGCTCAATGCCGAGGCCGATGTCTGGCGGCGTTATTTCAACGGCACCCAGGTGCATCGGCGCCATGGCCACACGCGCTACGGCTTCTGGCAGACCATCCGCGCCGAGCAACTGCGTATCGCGCCGGCCCCGGAAATCTGCCGGTCTCTGGAAACCGACCAGCGCTGCGAGCGATTCGTCAAGGGTGACATGAGCGTGCTGTTTGACGGCCGTGTTTTTACGGTTGCCCACCTGGAGCACCTGCGCGTCGGGCAGAAGGTGGTTGTCGCACAAAGCCCGTATCGGCGCGACGCGGTGCTGATCGTCGAACAAGGCGAAGGCGGCCAGGAGAAGCTCCTGCTATGCCCCGAGATCGCCTTCGACGCCGCCGGCCAGCGCGAGGACGCGCCGACCTGGGGAGAGAGCTTCAAGGCCTTTGCCGACACGCCGGCCGTCAAGGACTTGCGCGCCCTGGAACAGATGGCCTACGGCGTCGACGGCAAGCTGGAAGTCGATGCCGCGCGCCGCGCCGGCAAGGTGGTGGCCGATGGCCTGGACATCACGGGCTATCTCGACCAGGCGACTCCGGCGGCCTACATGCCGCGCCCTGGCACCGACATGGACATTCGTTCGCCGATTTCAGCGGGCGTGGTGAGCAGTGAGCTGGCACGCCCGGCCGCCGTCGTCGTCGAAGCGCGCCAGCTCAACCTGGTACAGCTGGCCAGTCGCCTGGCCGGCGCGATGCCTGGCGAATGGACGCCAGCGCACTACCAGCGACTGGCTGGCTGGTATCCGCAAGGCGCTTCGGAATCTGAGGTCGGCGCAGTGATCGAGCGCCTGAGAAGTTTCACGGAACCCCCGCGCCTGGTGGCGGCGGGCGGTGCCTGAAAGGGGATCGCCCCACTGGTGGAACAGTGAGGCGATCAGTTTGCAGCACAACTAGCAGGGAGATTTAAGCATGAAATCGTCTCACAACCAAACCGGGGAGGTGCGCGATGACCGCCGTTCCCAAGGACTTTAGAGGATCACCGTATATGCCCATCAATCTCAAGGGCGTGCTCATCCGGCACGGCATCTCGATCCGCACGTTCGCGCCGGAGATTAAACAGGCCAAGGGCGTTCCGCTGTCGTCGGCATCGCTAAGCCAGATCGTCAATCACAGCTATTTCCCCAAGAACATTGCAGAGGCCGAACTCAAAGCGCAGATCGAGACGCTGCTGGCCGGCCGGGGAGTTCCGTCGGACGAGCTGGCTGATTTGTGGGAAGCCGAAGGTGGCGACCGTTACCGCGGCGTGCATCCGATCGGCTCGCACGTTGGCCAGCCGTCGCCCAAGCCACCGGGCTTCGGCAAGAACCGATTGCGCGTCGTCGAACCCGATTTCAAACCTTTGGAGATTCACATGCTGTCACCCCTGGCCAAGCGCCATTTCAAGCTGTTCCGCGATCCTTTCCTCGACGACATCAACGGCCCGGAAGACGTCTATATGTCCGAGTCGCAGCATTACGTCGTCGAGGCGATGATCCAGACCGCCCTGGTCGGCGGCATCACGGCGGCGATCGGCGAATCCGGCAGCGGCAAGACCACCTTGCGCAAGCTGCTGCAGCACCGGATCAGCCGCGACCGCCAGAACATCCGCCTGATCTTTCCGCAGACCTTCGACAAGACCCGGCTCAATACCCAGGGCATCGGTGCCGCCATCGTCAACGATATCGAGCCGGACACGCACCTCAAGCAGAAGAACGAGGCCATCGCCCGCCAGGTCAAGGATGTGCTGCTGCGCTCGGCGCGGGCCGGCTTCAAGCATGTGCTGATGCTGGAGGAGGCGCACGACCTGTCGATCACCACGCTGAAGTACCTGAAGCGCTTCAACGAAATCGAGAGCGAGGACGGCTTCGGCAAGGTGCTGTCGATCGTGCTGATCGCCCAGCCGGAAATGAAGATCAAGCTCGATGCCAACCGCTACCCGGAAGCGCGCGAGTTCATCAACCGCTGCGAAGTGGCCACGCTGGACCCGCTGCACCAGCATGTGGGCGCCTACCTCAAGCACAAGTTCGCCCGGGTCGGCATCGCCATCGACAGCGTGCTGGCCGATGACACCTACGAGGCGATCCGCGCCCGGTGGACCAAGGTCGATCCGAACACCCGGGAGGTCAAGACCAACCTCTACCCGCTGATCGTCAACAACACCGTCACCCGTGCCCTCAACCGCGCGGCCGAACTCGGCCTGCCGCTGGTCACCGGCGACCTGATCAAGGAGCTGTGAGATGGACAAGCTCATCCCCCACCCGAACTGCCCGGAGTTTCTCGCCCCGGCCTTGTTGCCGCCCACCCGTGGCTCGATCACCAGCGATGCCCGGCTCAGCATTGGCTCCCTGATGGACGACATGAAAACGGCCTGGGATTTCGCGGTGGCCAAGAAGCTGGCGGTGCTCAACGTCGCAGCCGACCGCAACGGTGCCTACCTGATCGTCGCGCCGAGCCGTGACATCTACACGCTGTTTGGCGACGAGTGCGGGCAGTGGCGCCGGCACACCGAAAACGGCATTACCACCGAGCACTGGCTGGGTTGCATCGGTCACATCCGGGTTTTCTGGAGAGAGACGAAATGCGCCGCGCACTGAGCTTTCCGCTGCGCGCCCTGCAACGCCTGGCGCTGGCCGTGAAGTTCTATCGCGGCCTGCACTACAGCTGGCACCTCGCCTGGGTGAAAGCCGCGCGATGAAGCCGATCACTGTCGACAACCACGACGGCCGCACCTTGCTGGCGCTGCGTGCCGGCCCGATGACGCCTTCCGAAGTGTCGAGAAGGGTCGGCCAAAGCGTGCCGGGCTGGCTGCTCAAGGCCGGTTACGTGACGCAGGACGACAGCTACTACCGCATCACCGAAGCAGGTCGCGCCGCCTGTCCGCACCGAAATCCGCTGGCCGCCCCAGGCGTTGTCCAGCCCGCAATCTACATCCCGGAGACCGATATGTCCCGCAGCAACTGCATCACCCGCCAGCAGGTACTGGCGGCCATCACCGAAGCCGGCGTCGCCGGCACCACGCCCAAGGCCCTGATTGAGCGCTTCGACTGTGCCGACCAGGTCATCTACAACCACGTCCTGGCGCTCACCAAACAAAACCCGCCGGCCATCTTCAAGCCAGAGAAAGGGCGGCTGGTCGCCATTCATTTCAACGGGCAGGTGCCGCCGCGCAAGGTGGCGCTGTCGGCGGCCGGAAAGTCGATGCACGCCACCCGCGAAGCCGTGCTGGCCTTCATGGAAGGCAAGCCGCAGATGACACCTGCCACGATCGCCGATGGCATCGGATGCCACGAAGACAGCACCCGGGCAGTCCTGGCCGGTCTCTATGCCGGCCTGAAGGTCGACCGCGCCCACGACGCCGATCTGGACGACTACCGCTACTTCATCGGCGTGCCGGTAATGGAGACGCAGGCCACCCAGGCCGCTTGTGATGAACAAAGCGCCGAATCCGAGACGCAAAGCGATTCGTCGCTCACCGATGAGCCACAAGCGGCGGTCGAAATTGCCGCCGAAGCCTTGTCCCAGCAGGAAGAGGCGCAACTTGCATCAGATCGCAAACTGGAAAACAGAACAGCGCCCCGGGACGAAAAACCCTCGGCCATCCATGATCTTGGTGAGGTCGTATTCACCGACCCCGAAGCGATCGACTTCGGCATCTGGTCGAACGGCGCGCTGACGCTCGACGATGGCGAAATAACCGTCCAGCTTTCCGGGAAAGTCACCAAGAAGCTCCGCGCCTTCCTCGGCCTGTTCTCGACGGAGGCCGCGTAATGGGCCGCCACCTATGCCAACGCGCGGCCATGGGACGCCCCAAGGCAGTCAATGGCGTCATCCCCGGCGGCACCGCCCACCTGATCCTGCTCGCCCTGCGCGGCGCTGGCGGCATGACCAGCGACCAGGTCTGCGCCCGCTTCGAAGGCCACCAGACCGCCGCCCTCGGCCGCCTCCGGGATGCCGGGCTGATCGATATCCCCGCCATCGGGCAAAAGGGCAAGCCGATCCGCCTGACCGACACCGGCCGCCGCCTGACCGAACCCAGCGGCCCGCTGGCCCGCCGCAAAACCCTGATCACCTACTGCCAACTCTAGGAGACGACATGGCAACCAAGAAAACCCGCATCAAGTCCGCCGCCGCTGCGGTCGCCGTACCGCAGAACCGCGACCAGGCTGCCGGCGCTATCGCCGCCATCGGCGTCGCCAACCGTCGCCTGGCGCGCATCACCGCCGACATGAATGATGAACTGGCCGCCGTCAAGGCGCGCTACGAGGAGCAAGCCGAGCCGCTGCGCCTGCAGGTCGAAGCCCTGACGCAGGGCGTGCAGACCTGGGCTGAAGCCAACCGCGACGCACTGACCCAGCAGGGCAAGGTCAAGACCGCTGCGCTGACCACCGGCGAGATCGCCTGGCGTCTGCGCCCGCCGTCGGTGCGCATCACCGGCGCCGAAGCCGTCCTCGACGCGCTGCGCCGCCTTGGCCTGAAGCGCTTCATTCGCGAGAAGGAGGAGGCGAACAAGGACGCCATCCTCAACGAACCGGAAGCAGTCGCCCACGTGCCGGGCATCGCTATCAGCCAGGGCGAAGACTTCGTGGTCGTGCCGTTCGAGGCGGAACTGGCGGAGGTGGCGTGATGGAGTGCATCAACCGAGCAATAGAAAACAACCTGCTGGCTGACGCGATGGTCAACAGGCTCTTGCAGGTGACGGCCGGCAAAAGTACTGACGATCAGGCCTTCGTCCCGCCTCATGAGACCCGTGCGGAGCGCCGGGCCCGGGAGCGTGCGGAGAAAAAGGCTGAAAAGCGTGCAGCCAAACGAAAGGAGGCCGCGTGATGTGGTTCCACAACCTCCAACTCTACCGCCTGCCGGCCCCCTGGACGATCACCGCCGACCAGCTGCGCGAGCAGCTCGGCCGCGGAGTGTTTCACCCCACCGCCGGCCATGAAGCCCGCTCTCGTGGCTGGGTGGCGCCGCGCAAGGATGGCGACCTGGTCTATGCCGCCAACGGTCACTGGCTGATCAGCCTGGTCGTCGAAAACCGCCTGCTGCCTGCCTGCGTCGTCAATGCCGAAGTCGCCCAGCGCGCCGAAGCGCTGTTCAACCAGCAAGGCTACGCCCCGGGCCGCAAGGCGCTGCGCGAACTGAAAGAGCGCGTCATCGACGAGCTGCTGCCCAGGTCGCACACCGTGCGGGCCCGGACCTTCGTCTGGATCGATCCGCAGAACGGCTGGTTCATCGTCGATGCCGGCAGCCCAGCCCGGGCCGACCAGGTCATCGAGCACCTGCGCCACTGCCTCGACGAATTCCCGCTGACTCCGCTGCACACAGAACTTTCGCCGCAATCGGCCATGGCCGACTGGCTGGCGGGCGAAGCGCCGGCCGGCTTCACCATCGACCGCGACTGCGAACTGAAGGCCCTGGGCGAAGAAAAATCCGCCGTCGCCTTCAAGCGCCACCCGCTGGGCGACGAGGTCAGCGGCGAGATCAAGGCCCACCTGGCCGCCGGCAAGCTGCCCACCCGGCTGGCGCTCACCTGGGATGACCGCGTGTCGTTCATCCTCGACGCCAAGCTGACACTCAAGCGCCTGGCCTTCCTCGACCTGCTCAAGGAAGAAGCCGAACAGAACGCCGAGACCGCCGCCGACCAGTTCGACGCCGACTTCGCCATCATGACCGGCGAACTGTCGCGCTTCATCCCGGCGCTGGTGGCCGCGCTGGGCGGGGAGGTTCAGTCATGAGTCGCTACAGCATCAAGGTCAATGTCAGCGGCAGCTGGGCCAGCCTGTGCAGCAGCCCGGCAGACCGCCTGGAAGCCGTCAAGGTTGCCTGCGAGCAACTCGCCTTCGCGCTCGATCACGGCATCGTCTTCAAAATCATCGACTGCCAGACCGAGCAGGTCACCGCCATGTACAACAACCGTCCGCGTGCCGGCGAGCCGCATGGCTGGCATGCGCCGCGGGTCAGCGTTCCCAATCCGGTCCTGGCCGGCATTGACCGCACCACATCCGGAGCGATCGGCCAGCCATGAACCCCAATCACCCTCTGGTCGAATCCTTCTGGAGCATCGTCATCCTGATCTGCCTGCTCATCGCCGGCGATGTGGCCAGCGGTGGCGATCGCATCGAAGGCTTCGGCGAGTAACCAATGAACAGAGCAATACCCATCACCTTTTTCACAACCCTCCGAAAGGAAAGCAACACCATGAACCAATCCGAACTGATCCTCAAGACCGCCCAGGTTTCCGGCGTTTCCAAGAAAGACGTCGAAGCCGTGCTCAAGACAGCGGGCGATGTTGTCGGCGCCGCCCTGGTCGAAGACGGCGAAGCCATTCTGCCGGGCCTCGGCAAGCTGGTCACCGGCCAGCGCGCCGCCCGCACCGGCCGCAACCCGAAGACCGGCGAGCCGGTCGAGATCCCGGCCAGCAAGACCGTCAAGTTCAAGGCCGCCAAGGCCCTGAAGGACAACCTCGGCTAACCCGAAACCCTCGCTTCAAGCCCCGTTAATCGCCGGGGCTTCTGGAGATGGTTTTAACGCAGAAAGACATGATGGCACTCGACTGGAAACCGCACACCGCCCCGCCGCCGGACCGCCTGGCCACGGTGCTGATCGCCTACGCCCCGGAGCTGGGCGTCGACAACGGCTTCGTCGGCCGCATGTACGAAGCCCGCTACGGGCACATCCGCTGCGAGCAAACCGGCCGCGAACCCCGCGCCCCGTACTGGTGGTGCTACGAACACGAAGTGCTTGAAGGTATTCCCGGAGTGAAACAGCCATGACCCCTACCCAAAAACGCCTGGCTTTCCCGCTGCGGGCCCCACGCAACCTGACGCTGGCCTGGTGGCCGGTGCATGTCTTTGCGGCGGCGACTGAAGGCTATTTCGAAGCCTTCTTTGCGGTGCTGACGCCTCGAGGCAAGCCATGAGCAGCATCGGGCTGCGCAAGGCAGCACGTATCAAGGCGATCCACGCCGCCTGCCGTTCGGCCGGCATCGACGACACCGAGCGCAAGCGCCTGCAGCTGCAGATCACCGGCAAGGAAAGCCTGACGGACATGAGCTACGACGACGTCAACCGCGTCCTCGATCACCTCAACAAGGCGGCCGGCTACCAGGAATACACCGGCAAGCCGAAGACGGTCGCCGCCGATCCGCAACTGCAGAAGATCGAGGCGCTGCTCGCTGATATGAAGTTGCCCTGGGCCTACATCCACCGCTCGAAGTTCGGCCCGACCATGGTCAAGCGGCTGACCGGCAAGGACCGCATCGAGTGGGCCGACGCCGCCGGCAAGCAGGCCGTCATCACCGCCCTGGTCAAGCGCCAGCAAAAGGTGGCAGGGTAAATGTCGCTGCCGCCTGTCATCCAAGATCTGATCGGCATCATTGGCCACGGCCATACGATGGCGCTGGTGCGCGAGTTCGGTGGGCGGGATCTGCGCGTTCCCCGCGCCGAGGGCAACGACGTCTGGGCCGCACTGGTCGAGGTGATCGGCGAACCCGCCACGCGCAAACTGGCTGCGGCAATCGGCATCGAGCGGGAGATCTACATCGCCAAGTGCGAGCGGGCGCTCAAGCATGATCGCAACCGCAAGCTGATTGCGCGCTACGAAAAGCTATTGCGTGACGGCGAGAGCGGCCGCGGGGCTGTATTCATCCTGGCCGGCGAATTCAAGTTGAGCAACCGGACGGTGGAGAACATCGTCAATTCACCGCTGCCCGAGCCGTCGACGGTAGCGACGCAGGGGCAGTTGTTCTAAGCTACGTCGATCGATAAAGGACAAGCAATGAACTTTTGTGGAATGAGTGATACCGACGTGCTTCTGACAGCACAATTTGAAGCGTTTTTTCAGGATCCCCGAACAACATCTATCGGCCATGAGCGCGATCAGGCATTTAAGCAACAATCAACCGCGGCTCAATTGGCATTTCAAGAGTTGCTTAGCCGCGGGATTGATCATTTTGCAATTGTCCAAGCTATCGACTTCATCGGTGGCGGGATACCGAACGGCAAAATGAATAGGGACGAGACAATAAAGTACGCGATATCTCTGATTACTCCCAGGTAGTCGCTAGAAAATTCAATCAGACCCGCCCCGAGCGGATCTTTTTTTTGGTGCCGCCGAAACCCTTCCCCCCTCGGCCTCTCCACGCGCCCACGTAGCCTTGCGGCATGCCCTGCCGTGATTGCCAACATTTCCTGACATCCGACGAAGCCCTCAAGCCGCGTGGCGGCCTGGCGGGCTATGGCTATTGCAAGGCGCCGCCCGAAAGCATCGATCGGGCGCGGTTCTTTCACGAATCGCAAGACCCGTGCTGGCTGGCGATTCCTCAATTCAAGGAGCGTCGTCATGAGGATCTTTAACCTGAGTGCGGCCGGCGTGTTCTGGCTGATTTACCTCGGTGCCATTGCCTGGGGGCTTCTGTCATGAGCCGCTACGCCTCGCGCAAGTTCCTGCT
>Ga0075163_10004563_pt1 | contig 18573 bp, 15 predicted proteins | sample JI1023141ADNA_FD_71478 | JGI IMG/M metagenome (GOLD analysis project Ga0075163, IMG submission 71478) | Wastewater effluent complex algal communities from Wisconsin, to seasonally profile nutrient transformation and Carbon sequestration -... | ecosystem: Engineered > WWTP > Effluent > Algae...
CCGCATCTGTGGCCCGATATCAAGGAAGCGCCGCCGCTACTTCGCAAGGTTCTCAGTGGCTGTGACGTCGTCAAGCTCACCGACGATGAACTACCGCTGCTGTGCGGAACAGAGAGCGTCGAAGCAGGCGCAGCCGTGGTCCGCAGCCTGGGAGCAACCGTGGTAGTCGTCACACTTGGCGAGCGCGGTGCCTACCTCGATGCGCCGCAGGGCACAGCATACTTCGCCGCAGAACCAGTCTCGGTCGTGGATCGGACCGGCGCGGGGGATGCATTTAGTGCTGGGCTGCTGGCCACGCTGCTGGTCTGTCTGTCTGGTGCAGGGCCGGATGATCTCCGGCAGCGGCTCAAGGAATTGCCGATGGATGTGCTCAAGCGAGCCTGTACCCATGGCAGCCACTTGGCGAGCCGTGTCTGTTCGGCACTGGGTGCAACCACCGCCCTGCCCCACACCCCGCCGCCGCCTCCAGTGCCCAAAGTATCGGCTACACATAAGAGGAATCGTTAATGCCTCATATTCGGATCATCGGTCTTGGCGGGTCGCTCAAGCCCGGCTCTGCCAGCGTGCAAGCCCTTGGTGAAGCGTTGCGCGGGGCTGAAGAAGCGGGTGCTTCCATCGAGCTACTCGAACTACATGCGCTCAATTTGCCCATGTTTGTTCCGGATAGCGAACCCACTCCGCAGGTTCTCGGTTTCGTGGAAGCGGTAGCCTCGGCGGCAGGCATGATCTGGTCGAGCCCGGTCTATCACGGCAGCATGAGCGGAGCGTTCAAGAACGCCATCGACTGGCTGGAGCTATTGTCCAAACATGAACCTCCCTATCTAACCGATAAAGTGGTTGGGTTGATTGCCACCGCCGGCGGAGTTCAAGGACTGCAAGCCATCAACGCGATGGAGTTCGCGGTCCGCTCGCTGCGTGGCTATACCCACCCGATGACCGCGCCACTCGATCGGGCGTGGCAGCTCTTCGATAAGAGTGGCAAATTTTCCGATGAAGCGACGCTGACCAAGCTACGGACACTGGGCCGAGGTGTCGCCGACGCGGCCAAGCGACTTTCTCGCTAGGTCACCGCCTATTTGGAGTTGGGGCTACGTCACTGGGGGCCGAGGGGCGGGTTGATCCGGCGGCTCGACGGGTGGAGCTGCGGTCGGAGTGGCCGGTGGAGCAATCGTGGGCGCTGGCGTGGGTTCAGGTCGAACGCGCTTCGAGCCACCGCAGCTTGGCGCGACATCAGCACTGAGCACTCCACTCACTCCAGCGGCAAGCAGCAGCATGGAAAGGACTTGGCCTCGGGTCGTCATCGGAGACTCCTGTCAAGGGTCCAGCATTCGCTCGGGGTGGCTCAGTTCGAGCTGCGCGCACTCGGGCTACGGTCGCAGAATAGTCGATTCTACGCAGTCTCACCATGGTCATCTGCAGGGAGTAGCTGCGTAGTCTCTGCGTCGTGGTAATCTCCGCTCCAGTAACCGTCGAGGGGTTCCATGGTAACCGTCCTGCAAGAGCCGATGCGGCTATACGACTTTGCCTGGCCCGAGCGATTCTCGTCGCGGGCCTGCCGACACGGCGTGCTCTGTTACTTTGATAGCGGCGATATCGGCACCTCCAGCGATGAGCCGCCACTTGTGCTTTTGCATGCACTCGGCGTCAACTTCACCGAGTGGCGGCACGTCGCTCAGGTCTTGGCACCGCAGCAGCGTCTGATAGGCATCGATCTGCCGGGCTGCGGGCACTCAGCCAAGCCGCGCCATCGGTGGCAGTTGTCCGACATGACCGAAGCGGTACTTGGGCTGCTCGATGAGCTAGGACTGAAAAGAGCGATGATTGCTGGGCATTCATTCGGCGGACGGATCGCTACCGAGCTGGCGCTGCGCTCTCCGGAGCGTGTGGCCGGACTTTTGCTGCTGAACTCGGCTGGATTTATCCGCTATCCAAGACTGCTCGCTAGCGTTGGGAAGCGGCTGTTAAAACCACAACTTGTGGCACCCATTATGGTCGCAATGTCAAAGCCGATCTTGGGCACAATCGTCGCCCATCCCACGAGTCCATCGGGAGAATTCGTGTCCTCGGTGACCGATCGCTTCCGACCCGAGTTCGCTTGGGATTTCGCCTATCACGCCTGCCCACTGCTGCCGGCGCTACTGTCCGATGTCCTCGATGAGATTCCTCGGCTCCGTCTGCCGATCGAGGTGGTGTGGGGACGCAGTGACCGATTGCTCCGCTATCGCAGCGTGGAGTCTCATCTATCCAGGCTGCCGCAGGTTCGAATCGATGTGATCGACGACTGTGGCCATATGCCAAACTTCGAGCAGCCAACTCGGGTTGCGCAAGCCGCCGTGCGACTGGCACAGCGAGTGAGGCGGGCATGACAGCAGCGCACAGAACCAACCACACAGCGGCCGGCCCGAAGCCCGCTCGACCTCTTCGCTTTGGCGATGAGTTGGTATTTGATGCCGAATTCACGCGCCAGTTCATTGCCTGGGTCGAGCCAGTGGCGCGTCGCTACTTCCGTGCCGAGGTACGAGGGGCCGAGTTGTTTCCGCGTAGGCAGACTCTTCTGGTCAGCCACCACGACGGCGGAATGATGCCTTTGGATTCTCTGTTCGTGGGTGCCGCATGGCACGAACGGTTTTCATTCCAGCGTCCCCTGCACGTCCTGGTTCATGACATGGTGTTGCGCTTCGCACGTCCCCTGCGTCGAGTGGGAGCGGTCCTTGCTGATCGGGACAATCTTGATCGGCTGATCGAAAGCGGACGCTCTGCGCTGATCTATCCCGGTGCCGCACATGAGACGTTTCGACCGTTTTGGGAGCGCAAGACCATCAGCTTGGGCAATCGCACGGGTTTCATCCGTCAAGCACTCAAGCGGCGCATTCTCATCACCCCAGTCGTTTCGGCGGGAGTACATGAGACGTTTGTGGTGTTATCGCGGGGATCTTGGCTCGCCGACAAGCTCCGCTTTCGAGAGCTATTCCGCGCCAACGTCTTTCCCGTGGTGGCAGGACTCCCATTTGGAATCTGGTTGGGTGCGTTCCTTCCACAGCTTCCTTTGCCTGCAAAAATCACCATTCAAGTCCTGCCCCCCGTCGATGTAGCAGCCCAGGCAGAACAATTCCTGGGACGCCCCCTAAAACCCACTGATTCCGATGAGCAAGATGTCATCTGGTCTTGCTTTTACAACCTTCGCGACAGCATGCAACAAGCGCTCGATCAACTCTACGCAGCGCGTCGGTTCCCGATCCTGGGCTAAACGTCCTACCTCTCCTCAGCCATCGCACTCCCGACGACAGTCCTTGGCGAAGGTGGTCGACGGATGGCTCGAATGCAAGATGCTTCTCTAGTATTCTCCGAAAGGAGTATCTTGTGTTATGGCCAAACCAGGCAGTGCGCCGCCGCAAGGGGGTGGTACAGAAAAGCCGTCCGTGATGACCAAAATGGTCATCGTTGGAACGCCGCGTGATGAGGGCAACGCGGTGACTCTCGTCCACCGAGATCGGGCCACGCAGGAAGGTCTCGCAGAGGTTCGGAGCGATACGCTACCGCGAGTCGGTCGCTATGTCCTGCTGCGCAAGCTCGGAGAGGGCGGAATGGGAGTGGTCTACGCCGCCTACGATCAAGAGTTGGATCGCAAAGTCGCACTCAAGATCATTCATCCCGAAAAACAACAAGATCCAGAGTTGCGAACCCGAATTCTGAGAGAGGCCCAAGCGCTCGCCAGAGTCTCTGCTCCCAACGTCGTTCATGTATACCAAGTTGGGGAAGTAGACGGTCAGCTCTTCATTGCCATGGAGTTTGTCAACGGCATCACTTTGTCGAAGTGGCAGAGCGATCCCTCCCACACCTGGCAAGATGTCCTACGCATGTACATCAACGCGGGCAACGGACTCCAAGCTGCCCACGAAGCAGGTCTGGTCCATCGAGACTTCAAACCAGATAACGTCCTCATCGGCGAAGATGGGCGGCCTCGCGTGGCAGACTTTGGTCTGGCACGGATTGAGACCAAGCAGGGCACTGGCAACTTCATGCAGAGCCTGAAACTTGCTGCGATTGCGGTACCTGGAAAGTCCAACCCTCTCATGACACCGCTGACTCAGGTGGGAATGGTGATGGGAACCCCCCTGTACATGTCTACTGAACAGCACATGGGAGAGCCTGCGGACAGCCGCAGTGATCAGTTTAGTTTCTGCGTGGCGCTCTATGAAGCGCTGTACAAACAACTACCGTTCGCCGGAGACACCATCGAACTGCTCGCGTTTAACTCGATTTCCGGCAAGATCCTACCGCGCCCGCCAGGAAGCCACGTCCCGATGCCGGTACATGAAGCGCTGCTTCGAGGACTCTCTTCCTCTGCTCAGCAGCGATTCCCTTCGATGAAGGAGCTGCTGTCAGCGCTCACCTTCGATCCCTCAGCCGACCCATCGATCAATCCAAGTGAGCGTCGGCCGGTCATTCTCAGCATGACCGCATTTGTTCTCCTGGCAGCCGTGGGACTCAACGTACTTCAACTTCTTGGAATGGGAGCAACCAAGGCATCGCTGCTTAACTCGCTGGCGTTCTTTGCAGTCTTTGCCTTCATGTCCTATCGGTTTCGCAAGGGCTTCCTACGGAATAGCTTTCACCGAGGAAGCCTGGTCTACGGACTGTCCTTCTCTGGTCAGCTCATCGGTCTCCGATTGCTCGGCATCTACAGTGGACTCACCGTGCCCCAAATGATGGTGCTCGATCTGTTGGCCCTGGCATCATCGAGCGGAATGGCAGCAGCCTGTGTGTTACCGAAAATCTGGCCGGTCATTCCCTTGTGTCTGCTCGGAGCCATTGTCGCCACGGTGTGCCCGACATATGCTCAGATCATCGCCTCTGTCGTGATTCCCTTGGCAGCGCTGATCATCATGTCAGTCTGGATGCGTGCAACTGTAAGCCGAGCGAACCGCCTCAAGTCATAATCGGTGAGTCCCGTTGGCGAACTTGTCAATCGCCAGACACAGCTCAGTCAAGCGTTCCAAGACCCACAGATGAGCTGGCCCCAGCGTCAGATCCGGTCGATGTACCGCAGAAAGATAGAGCTTGTGCTCGTCCTCTCCCCACGACTCTGGATGGAGACGTGTCAGCAGCTTGTTATGCAAGTCCGGAAGGATCAAATGTTCTGGAAGATTCCCCCAGCCGAGTCCAGCACGCAGCATCTCATGCTTGGTATGCAGGTCCGAAACACGCCAGGTTCTTGCGGACAGAACTGCCTGATCAGGAACACCAGTTTCCTCATCGGGAAACCGTTCGGACAACACAATCTGAACATGTGAACCGAGGCTCTGCACAGAGACCAATCCTCGATGCTTGGCGAGCGGATGACTGGAGGCCACCACCGGAACCATCCGAATCGGGGCCAAAACCCGTCGCACCAGCTTAAGGCCAAGTCCTCCCGTCAGGCCCATCGGGCTCACAACTCCAATCGTCGCGTCACCACGCAGCACCTTGGAAGAAACCGCTGACATGATCTGGGTATCGACACGCAGTTCCACGAGTGGGAAGGCCTGCGCAAACTCGCGACACAGCTCGATCGCCGCAGACACTGGAAACAGTGCGTCCAGACACAATGATACCGAAGGCTCCAGACCTGCCACCATTGCGGCCGCCAACCCGCGTAGTGCATCAAACTCCGCAGAGATCCGCTGGGCGGCAGCAAGTATCGCCCTGCCCTGATCGGTCAATTTGGGAACTTTGGCGCTCCGATCCCACAGCAGCAATCCAAGCTGCCCCTCGAGGTTGGCCATCGCCTGACTGATCGCCGACTGCACCCGCTTGAGCTTCCGTGCCGCAGCCGAAAAACTGCCTTCTTCTGAGACGGTGATCAGCACCCGTAGTTGGTCTAACGTAACGGCTTCAAGCATGAACAATCCATCTCACAAATCGATGAATTTTCGCAATAAACCATCAGTTATCTGAATCCTAAAGACATTCCCACAAGCCACCACTCCGGACGCCGTGCTACTTGAGGTCTTCGCTGGATGCACAGAGGACTACCTTGCCCAACACCTGCTGCAACTGCTCCTGCGTGGATGGTTTGGTCAGCAGCGCACTGAGACCGCTTTCTACGTAGCCAGACCGGTGCTGAGCCACTGCATCCGCAGTAAGCCCGATGATCGGAACCTTGCCAGCTCGCCCCGGTAGTTGACGAATCTTGCTCGTTGCTGCGGGTCCATCAAGTACTGGCATCTGCATGTCCATAAAGATCGCATCGTAGGCAGTCTCTGCAGCGCTCGTTACCGCTTGCAGACCGTCTGTCACGCAGTCACAGCGATGCCCAAGTCTTTGTAGCAGCCGCGTTAGCACCAGCGCATTGACCTGATTGTCCTCAGCCACCAGCAGATGGAGTGGTCGCAGTGTCGGCTGGACCATCGGCTTTTCCGCAGTCGGAGTCTGTGCGGATGGAGCACGAACAAAGAATGAAAAGATCGATCCCACTCCCGGAGTGCTCTGCACGGTCAGCGTGCCGCCAAGAAGCTCAACCAAGCGCGATGAGATCGACAGACCCAGACCGGTTCCTCCATATCGCCGAGTTGTCGAGGTATCCGCTTGAGAAAAAGGTTTGAAGACTCGCTGGATGACGTCGTCGGTCATCCCGATTCCAGTATCCCGAACAGCAAAGACCAGACGCTCTCCCTCTCTACTTATCGTTACAACTACCTCACCGGAGTTTGTGAACTTGACCGCGTTTCCCACCAAATTAAATAGCACCTGCTGAATCCGAGTCGGATCACCAAGAATATACCGCGGAACATCCGAAGCGATGGTCACAGTCAGGGAGAGTCCTTTGTGTTCCGCTTGCGGCCGCAGCAGGGAAATGACGTCGTTGGTCCGCGCAATCAGGTCAAACTCGATGATCTCTAGCTCCAGTCGTCCAGCCTCGATCTTGGAGTAATCCAGAACATCGCTAAGTAACGCCAAAAGAGTCCGCGTGGAACTGGTCAGGGTTTCAAGCACAGAGCGTTGGTCTTTGTCCAGTTCACTATGACTCAGCAGCTCTGCCAACCCGACGATTCCGGCAATGGGAGTCCGTAATTCATGACTCATCATTGCCAAAAACTCGCTCTTTGCTCGACTTGCTGACAACGCCGCTTCCTTGGCGACGGACAGTTCGCGGGTGCGCACTTGAACTCGATTCTCTAGCTCAGCATTGAGTGCCCGTAGATCAGCGTGTGCTTTTTGCAATTCCTCCCCTGACCGTCGCAGATCGGACTCTGTACGTGTTCGAGATTCGATCTCGTGCTCGGAACTAACCAACGCGCCATCGAGTTCGCTGAGCGTGGCTCGCACCATCACCGCCATCCAAGACAGGAACATTCCAATGGTCAACGCACGCCCCAGATCATGGCTTCGTATCACTGGCTGAGGAAGGTGACCGTGAGCTCCCAGATACACAAGGCCGAACAGAGTCAGCACACAAGTCACCGTCATGCCCGCAACACCTCTACCCCGATTCATCAAACCAGCGACCAGCACCAGCACAAAGTAGAACGAGGAGGCCGGAGCAGAAACTCCCCCGTTGGTGTAGGTCAAGACAGTCGCTGCCAGCCAAAACAGAACCAGCGAGAGAATGCTGGCAGCTCGCACGTAGCCCAGTCGAAGAAACAGGAGCGGAATCGAAAAGGACAGCAGAGCAAAGACGACGTACTTGTCGGCCCGCAACTGCAAGTGCGGCAGGCTAACGCCAACGATTACGTAGCAGATTCCACTTACCAGAAACATCAACACGAACAGGTTCGTCGCCTGCGAAACGCGGGTTTTGTTTCGATCGGGAAACTGCGGTGCAGTCAGAATGCTGAAAATCTGTTGCCAAGGACCCCCGGACATCAACGACTCCTCCACCGGCGGGATTAGAGTAGCGTAGATTCCGTTTCTCGTCAGTCCAGAAGCCCGGGTACTTCGCTCCAAATCACTCAGCCAATGCCTATGCGGAACGCTCTTCTCGGCGCATGGTCCCTGCATCTGCACCAAAGTTTGGGAATGTCGGTGCAGAGAACGAACTGTCGACTCTGTACGCCTGTAGGAACCGGCCAAATGTGGCCTAGAATCCTCCGATAATGTGAGAAAGGAACCGCGCTTTCCACATCTATTATCAGAAGGAAAGCCCACCGATAATGAAGCGTGCTCGTGGATATCTTTCGCAACCAACATCTTGTGGCCGAGCGCGATGCGATGAAAGGAATTCTGCGGGTAACCAGAACGGACTCCGAATTCCTAGAGATAGCGGATGTCGAAGCGTCTTATCTGGAGCTGTTCCGGATCTTGGATCGTGCCCAACGATCGGTCTTTTCGCTGGTGGTCGACTTGCGCAGTTCGCCGGGACGCAGCGATCCCAAGTTTGAGGACGTGATGCGTGCGGTTCGTCCGCAGTTGTTTCGCGGATTTCGACGCTGCGGGATCATTGTCCGCTCGGCCAGCGGTGTCCGCCAGGTGAGCCAGCACACCAAGCAAGCTGGGTACAGTGTCCTCGTGGGAAACAGCGAGGCGGACATTTTGCTCTATGTCTCCGAAGGCAAATACGATCGGCTCGACTGATGCCACGACTGCCAGCGACGGCTCATGCCACAGTTTTGCAGTGTTGCGTTGGCTTGTACGCTTGGCTTTCCCCGCTTGTGGTATATTGCGCCACCCAAACGGGAGAAATAGTCTTGTCCGACGATCATTCTTTACTCGTCACGAAGCTCAAAGACGACATCATCCACGTGCATGACGTGGTGGCAGCGGCGATCGAAAGCGGAGAGCGTCCCAAGCACTACGCAGCCAGCCCGCTCATCCCGCCGCTGGTGAAGCGCTATGAAGAGCTGCTGGCCCAAGTCCCCGAGGCTGAGCAGGCCACGATGGAACGAACGGTAGGCCGAATGCTCACCGACCTACGGCGTCAGGCATCGAAGCTGTCCCAGCAGGTCGCTGGTCGTCCTGTCGAAAAAGCCGCCGATGCCGGTCAGCCGTTCTTGCTGTCTCGGCCGCAGGCGGTCAGTGGTTACAACACCGGGCCACGCGATGCCAAGGTTCGTCCCAAGTACACCGTAGGTGGAGAAGTCGAAGCTTGGTGCGGCAAGTGCAAGGAGTTGCGCGCCCATGACATCGTTGCGGTCATGGCCAATCTGCCCAAGCAGGTGATGTGTACGTTCTGCAAAAGCCGACACGGATATCGCACCGAGCCAGCGCGCAGTAGCCTCACGGATACTCCTGCTGCCAAGAACATCGCGGTAAGCAGTAGCGGACGCGGCCCCGGCAAAAACGACAAAGTGAGCAAAGAGCGGCTTCAGCTTGAAAAAGAGCTTCTCGATGCACACACCGCACCGATGTTCGACCCACGAGGCAGCTTCAAGCCGGGACAGATCATCGCACATCCCAAGTGGGGTCGCGGCAAAGTCGAAAGTGTGCTGCGAGGGAGCATCCTGGTGCGATTCCTGGATGGTCTTCGCCAAGTGTCGCGGCAGTAAGCGGATCTGACCCAGCGTTCCCCCTCATTCCTAGGAAGGACCAAAGGGGGATTTCTGTGTGAGATGCCTGCAACTCGAACCGCTACATTCCCACATCGGTCAGAAGATATAGCGCGAACGACGCAAGCCAGTGTTCTCCTCCATAACCAGAGTCCGTCATCTGGATCAGCCCATCTTTTGCGTGCATGGCAGCAATCCGCTCTAGCGGCTCGACTTCTGGGTGACCTTTCGGTAGAGACTTGGCGATTCCACGCAGGGCAGCCGCTCGCTGAAACGACAGTCCAATCAAGTGACCGATGCGCGGATCATGACGATCGCGCACCGCAATCGGGGTCCGCAGTCGATCAAACGCAGGCGTGTCCGAGCGCGGCAGGAAGTCACTAAGCCAACGCGCAAACTCCGATGGAGACAGCACCCGTCGCATCAGATCGGCTTCTACCAAACACGGTGAAATAAAATCTTCGCCGGACGGCTCGTAGGGCACGGGGCAAGCGCGGTCAGCCAAATAAAAGTCCTTCGCCCGTTGAATAAGAAGCATACGAAATGATTCATTTTTGATCACGCTGGCATAGTCGATCGCATGAATCATTGCGTATGCGGTGTTGTCATGAGTCCCCGCTCGAACCGGCACACTCAGCCTCGACAGATAGGTCGAAAGTCGCTCCCCGAGTAGCTGAGCAAGGGGGGTCACGGAATCTTCCCAGCGCCGAATGCTTGGATCCAATTCAGCATACGAATGAAGCTCTGCGGTCAGTCGTAGCAACCAACCGATTCCGTACGGCCGTTCAAAGGTCCGATTCCGCTCAAGTGCGAAGAACGACTTCTCTTTTTGCAGACGCTCCACCGTGAAGTGGGCATCAAGCTGACGACGAATTTCCATTTGCTCGGGAATGCTCGGCACGTGCCGGAGCACCCGCAGCATGGCCCAGTGTCCATGTACGGCGGAGTGCCAGTCGAAGCAACCAAAGAACGCGGGGGTCAGCTCGGATGGAGGCCGCAGCGCCGAGTCTCCGTCGAGGATGTGTCCAGGTTTGTTGGGCCACGGCCGATCCACGCAGTCGAGCGACAAGCGCACCAGTCGGCTGGCCAATTGCGGCGTAAGCTGCGGCGAATCGACCGCCTGTGTCCGCGAAGGCCCCGACCGCGAGCAGCCGGACAGCCCCAGCGTTAGCAGCAACGAGGGGACGAGCAAGCAGGAACGGAAACGAGACAAAGCAGAAAGCGGTCGAAGCGGCAGCATGGACTGCAGTGTCTATAACGACGGGCTATCCACACAAGTCCACCTCGCACGAGCACTAGCCTTCCCGGCCCAGGATGGCTTCGTAGGCAACCTTGGCACGGTGATACTCGACGAGCGCGTCAATACGTCGAAGCGCCGCATCGAAGGTGGCCTGTTCACGGAGGTTGACTTGCAGGAGTGTGCTCTCCCCGAGCTCAAACTTGGCACGCTCGGCCGACTCGACCTGTACCGCCACATCGTGCTCTCGCTGCGCCAACTCAATGCGACGGACCGCTTGGGCCAGTTGGGAGTGAACGTCGGCGACCTCGAGGTTGACGCGATCGACAATCAACCGCTGCTGCGCCACAAACTTTTGCAGCGCGGCTTCGGCCTGGGCCAGTCGTCCCCGTGCCGCCCGATTCAGTGTCGGAATATCGAGGCTCAGCGAAAAATCGAGCACGGTTTTGTCACGAGGATAGCCAGGTGGACCAAAGTCCTGTGACACGCTTGCCGACAAATCGGCGCTCGGCCAGAGCTGGTTTTTCGCAAGATCACGATCGATCTCCAACTGCCGACGCTGCTGAGCCAGCCGACGAAGCTCCGGACGGCTTTCCTGCGCCGTCTTCTGATCCGTGGCCACCCGCTCAGGTGCACCAAAGTCGCTGCGCTCCGGCGGCGGCAGCAGCGTCGGCAAACGTACCTCGCGAACGACCACTGGCTGACCGCCCTCATCTCGTAGAAACAAAGACAGCTCGAGCGCGGCCAGCTCAATTCCGCGCTGTGCTGACACCAACAATCCCTGCCGCTGCCACAGCGCCCGCTGGTTGTCGATGCGCTCGATGGCCGGAATGTCGCCCCGCTGGACCCGGACCGATAGCGCTTCATCTCGAGTCTTGGCCAAATTGAGCAGTGACTGCACGATCTGTCGACGCAACCCGGCTCCGACCCAGTCGATGTAGCGAATACCTCCGCTGCGTAGAGCCAACAGTCTCGCCTCACCCAGCGAGGCATCGGCAAGCCGCAGCGATGATTCGGCCCGTTGCAGCGTTGCCCGTCGGCGATCGATAGGACCATTGCGCAACAGCGGGACCGCAACGCCCGCACGCAGCTCACCGTACTGGTTGGTCACGAGTTTTCCGTCATAATCAGGAAATTCCCCGACGGAGACCCGATATCCAGCGAAGGCCGAAGCCCCCCAAAGTGGTGTCGGCTGTTCGAGCACCAAGTCAAAGCGCCCATTTGGATAGGCCCCGATTGGAGAAGCATCGCCGCGCACTCGGAGCATTGGATCAAATCCACCACGAGCGGCCTGAAGCTCACCTTGGGCAGAGCGCTTTTCGGCCAGCGCCGCCATGATCAACGGATAGGCTTGCCGGATCGAGTCCATCACTTCTGGAAGCAGAAGCGTCGAGTCCTGCGGAGACGATCGTGCGACGGCAGAACCCGTGGTGAGCCCGAGCAATACCAGCCAGAACAAAAGCAGCGTCGCACCGGCTTGCCCTGGCGCTCGCTGTGGACGCATCACTTGCCTCCTTTGTCAGCACCGCTCGCGCCCGGTTCACTTGCGCTGAGAACCGGTGGAAAGCCATTGAATTGACGCCACAGCTCGTAGCCGATGCGGACGGTAGAAAGCAAAACCCAGCCGTTCACGCGGACGCCTTGCCGCAGATAGCGCTTGCTCGGCCAGCGCTCATGATTGGCAGTGTGCTCGTCGGGGACTATCAGAGCGCGGAACTTGCCTTTGCCGTTATCGGTCGCATCGATGACCGCGACTCGGCCCGGAAACGTACCAATGGCAACCGACGGCCAACCCACAAACTGCACAGCCGGCCATCCCTCAAACTGAAGTCGCACCGATTGTCCCGGGGCGAGCAGTGGCACATCATTGCCGTCGAGCCACAGCTCTACCGCCCGTGCATCGGTATCGGGCACCAGCGTCGCCAGCGGATCTCCCGACTTGACCATGTCGCCCCCCAGCCCCTGCAGCAGTCGCAAGATCGTCCCCTTCGCCGGGGCCTTCACCGCTTGCGAGGCCTGCCGCGCAAGTCGCACCTCGATGCGGGCTAGCTCGGCGGTTGCGTTGGCGATCTCGGCAAGTGCTGTTGCCCGAGCCGCTTTCACATCCTCCAGCAGTGCGGACGCATCGGTACCCACCCGTAGTTCATCCTGACGCAGCGCAAGTAGCTCACTGCGCGCCGCCGACTGCACCGCCCGCGCTCGATCAACTTCGGTCCGCGTCCGCACCGCTTCGAGATCCGACAATTCCAGCGCTCTCGTCGAGCTAAGCCCTTTTTCGAACAGCGCCTGCTGCCGCACCAGATTCAGTTGGGCGGTTTTCTGAGTCGCCTCACTGGCTTGCAGCGACTGCTCGGCACCCAACAGTCGTTCCTTGGCCATGCGAGTCCGCGAGGACGCCGCCGACATCGCTGCACGTCTAGAGCCGGACAGAGAGCCAATCCGATCATCGATGGAACTCAGCCGCGCACGCGCCGCTTCTTGCCGTTCCCGGACCGCATCTCGCTCCTCGCGCAGCCGCAACATCAGCGATGGGTCATTGTCGGAAATCTCGGCAATGGGGTCGCCTGCTTCCACCTGCGAGCCTTCGTGCACAAAGAAGCGCACCACTCGACCTTCGATCGGTGCCTCAATATTCTGGGTTCGCTGCGTCGGAGAATATGCCACCACCCGACCCGAGCCCGAGACGTTCTGCTGCCAAGGCAACAGCAGCAGAACAAAACCTGCCACTAGCAACAGCCCGCTCAGCGTCCCCGCGACCATCTTGACGGACTGCTCCGAGCGGACCATCGCCATCGCTTGTAGCTTGTGATCGGTTTTCATCGAACCACACCTGACGCAAGCTCGGGACGCCATCCTTCGACCCGGTGAAGCACACCATTGTCCACGGAATAGAGGCTGTTACAGTCGTGCAACAGCGGATGGCCCAGTTCGCCAAGCCACAACAAGGTCCACGGCATCTCCATCGCCCACAGCGGCTTTAACTCCATTGGGAAGGCTGTTTGCCCATCGATGATGATCAGGCGCGGACGCTGCAACAGCACCCTCGCCAGCACCAACCGCCATCTCATCGATGAAGTGAAGCTCGGCGCTCCGCTCAACAGTTCGGTTTCGAGTCCCAGCGGCAGCGCCGATACTTCATCCCACAGCGAGGCGGCCCGCAGCGCCTCTTGCATCTCCACAAACGACACGGACTGTTTGGCGAAACGGAGGTTATCGGCGATCGTTCCGGCAACCAGGCTCTCTTGGTCGTCATGGAGCAGTGCCACCTGCTCACGCAGCGACGATAGCGCCAGAGAACGGAGCGGTATTCCATTCAGCTCGATCTGACCATACTGCGCCTCACGTAGCCCATAGAGCAGGTCCGCGAGCAATCTCCTTCCGCTTCCTCCAATCACCGCCGTCCGCTCGCCTGCGGACAGACGTAGTTCCTCAATACGCAACTCGCTGTGAGAGTCGGGATCGCGCACGAGTACCTTGCGAAGGAGCACATCGGAACGCTCCGGCAACATCCGGATGTCTCCGTCGGTGCGCTCGCTCTTTAGATCATCGAAGTATCCCAACTTGTCGAGCCCCGCAAGCAAGTCGTAGTAGCTCTCCATGTGCTTGGTAAACTTCAAAACACCGAGTACCACCGCACTTACGATCAGCTCGGCAGCGACCAGTTGGCCAATGGTGAGCTGCCCCAAAATCACCAACATACCGCCCAGTCCAAGGAGCGTCGAGCTGGCCAATGCTTGCAACAGGAGTGCCCCGATGATCTGTCTCCGCAGGATCGCAAAGTTCTGCCGCCGCGCTCGCACATAGCCAACCAGCAGTTCATCGGCGCGCCGTACCGCCCAGTCCGTACCTCGTCCCCCTCGCAGGGTAACAGAGTGCGCCCCTAGCTCCATCAGCCAGTCGGCCACTTCGTACTTGGCTCGCGACTCGACCACCGCAGTCTTCACCGCTCCCCGTCCGAGTCCCAGCACGATCACCACGATCGCAAGCAGCAGAACCACATCAAACGCCAGCAGTAACGGATGATAGAAACCGAGCACCAGAAGCCCGATCAGGCTCTGTAGAAGCAGCGCAAGTCCATCGAGCAGCAGACTCGACAGTGACTTCTGAACTGTAATGATCTCGAAGAAGCGACTGACCAAGCGCCCCCCTGGCGGCTTGCGCCAGTGCGCGGACAGCACACGCGGCAGGAGCTGCGAAAGCTCGCTTCCCAACCGAACGAACAAACGCTGCTGAATTTGCTCGACCGCCGTGGCTTGCAGCAATCGCAACGCGCCCGAAAACAGCAGCACCAAGAACAGCAGCACGGTCAGCACCAGCAACGGCTGACGAAGCTGCCCAAAGGTCACTTGATTGACCAGCGCTTGCACCGCCACCGGAGTGGCCAGCGCCAAAAGACCGATAAACGCGGCATAGACCAGCACGACCCACAGCGCCGAGGACTCCTCGATCAGCAGTTTGCGAAGCCGAGCCGCCGGAGATGGATGATCGTGGTGCGCCTCATGAGCATGAGTCTCGTGAGGGTGAGTTGAATGATCGTCCTCCGCCGCCGGGGATACGAGCGCTGCGTGCGAGGCCGATGAATCAATCGGCGCAGAGATCGATGCCGCTCCCGCCACCGCAGGCACGATCACTGGATCGCCAACCCCATTCGTATCGACCGTCGATGAATCCGAATCTGAGTCTGAGTCCTTCTGCATAACGCCCTTCCTTCATCAATAGAAGCAGATCCCACACTGGGCATCGATAGTGGATGCCGCAAAATCGGCACCTCCTGCATAGGAAATTTCTATGGAAACGATAGAGAGAAAGGACGTCAGACCGGCAGACCGAACACTTGATTGGTGGCCGCCCGCGTATGAGCCGCTAACTCGACGAGCGGCTCCCCACGCAGCCGCGCCACAAACTCGGCAGTATGCACCAAATAGGCAGGCTCATTGCGTTTCCCTCGCATCGGAATCGGTGCCAAATAGGGACAGTCTGTTTCCAAAAGCAGGCGACCCTTGGGAATCTGTTTGGCAGCCTCCTGAATCGACGCTGCACTCTTAAAGGTTACGATTCCTGACAGTGAGATCGCAAAGCCCAGAGATAACCACTCCGCCGCTTCGTTCGGTCCACCAGTAAAGCAGTGAACCACTCCGCCCGCTGGACTCCCTCCCTCTTGTGCAAGGATCTCCATCGCCTGTGCGTGCGCCTCTCGGATGTGCAACACCAGTGGCTTGTGTAGCTCCTGCGCAAGTCGCACAAACCGCCGCAGCAGCAGCACCTGTTCTTCTGGCGAGGAGTGATTGTAGTGATAATCAAGTCCCGTTTCCCCGACCGCCATCACCCGTGGTTGTCGGGTCAGCGTCACGATCTCCTCCCACAGGGACTCTCCCAATAGCTGCGGCTTGCCGCTCTGAGGAGGCTTTTCCGAGATCACCGCGCTCGCATCGTGAGGATGAATTCCTACCGCCGCAAACATCTCGGAATCAGTCGTGGCAAGCGTCACAGCATTGCGGGCTTCGCGTTCGCTCCCACCGGAGCCAATCACCACAAATCGCGACACTCCTGCTTGCCGAGCTCGTGCGACGACCGCAGCCCGATCATCCACAGGACCAGAATCTGAGGGTCTACAAAAGTCTGCGGCTTCCAGATGGCAGTGTGAATCGATCCACATGCCATGCAGTAAACACTATTTCCGAGGCGGACGAGGGAAAAACGAGCTGGTTCGCCGCACATACTCAGCGTAACCAGGACGACTGTTCATCGACTTTTCGAGCAGTGGAACCCCCGAAACGCGCAGCAACAGAAACGACATAAGGAGTGGACTGAGTACCGTCCACAGTCCGCTGCCCGTCGCCAACGCTCCAAAGAAAAGACCCCACCAGACCAAGAAATCCCCAAAATAGTTTGGGTGTCTGGTGTACCGCCACAGTCCCTGCTGCATCACTTTTCCACGGTGTTCGGGATGACGCTTCCAAGCCGCCAGCTGTAGATCTGCAATCGTTTCGCAGGCCGTTCCGCACAGCACCAGTACCATCCCCAGCACGTCGAAGACTCCCAACTCTACTGGCGTTGGCACAGACATCGCGACTTGCAGCGGAAGTGAGATCACAAAGATCAGCGCAGCTTGCAACAAAAACACAATCATCAGACTTCGCAGAGGCCACTTTTCGCCGTGTCGTTGCCGCATCGCTTGATAGCGTGGATCCTCCCCTTTCCCCAGGTTGCGCCAGGCTAGGTAGCCACTCAAGCGGACCCCCCACATGGTAGTCAGTGAAACCATCCACAGCTTCCGCAAAGGAGCGCCATCGCCCAGCCGCATCGCAATCCAAGCGATCCCAACAAAGCCCATGCCCCAGAAAATATCAACGATGCTGGCATCTCGGATCTTTAGGCTGAGCAACCAAAGCAGCGTTGGCACAACGAAAAGAAACACTGCGGAATCAAGCACTATCGATGGATGTGGCATGGGGTTTGTATTCGTATGATGCCGCCATCCGAGCGAAAACAACACTGTCGTTGCGATCATCTCGACAGTAGCTGCCCAGCATCGATCCCCACCCCGGACGGGTCACCGAGTCGGGCGCAAGGTACTTGGCGGAACGACTGCGTAAGTGCTAAGTGAACGAGAATGAACTCCGTCACGGTCCGCACCCAGGAGCACAGGAGCAAGTACCTCATCGATGTCTACCTGCTCCTTGCCATCGCCCTGGCCGCTGGACTCGGCTATCACCCCGCGATCGTGACCGTCCTTATCGCCAGTTTTGCGGTCCTTGTGGTCAGTGTATTTGCCGTGCGACCAAGCGCCAAGGTGCATCTACAAGGACTCTGCCTGCTGGCCATGGCGATTCTTATCGGTGCCAATGTTCCAGCCGAAACCACCAACTACACCTATGTGCTGATCTGCCGAGGTTCTGCCGTACCGTTTTTGTTCTTGGCGGCGCTCCTCGATGCCGGGGATGAGCGCGCTCGCCGCTGGGTACTAGCCATCGCCACAACACTGAAGCTTGCGCTCCTCATCACGGGACTGTACGTAGTACCGCATCCAACCATTGATGTCTGGCAACTACAGCAGTATGCGGTGGACTTCCTGCTGCAAGGAAAGAACCCCTACACCACTCCTGTGGATGACATCTACGCTGGTGGCATCGCATTCGGGTATCAGAAATATTATGCCTATGCGCCACTTAATTTGCTCTTATCCATCCCCGCCAAAGTGATCTTTGGCGACTATCGATTTGGGCTCATCGCCGCGCTGGCAGCCTCACTGATTCTGTTTCGAGAGAGTGGTCGCAGGCTCGGTGTTTCTTCGTTTCGCATCGACTTTCTGACCATGGCTGCGCTGCTCCATCCACGGCTAGAGCGGCTGATGATCTACGGCTGGCTCGAACCATATCTTGTCTTACTACTGTCTTTGTTTGTCTATCTGTATGTCACCGGGCGCAGAGGTACTTTGCCGACGGTGGTTCTGTTTGCAATGCCGCTCCTGAAGCAGTACTTTGCGGTACCGATACTGCTCTACCTGATCATCATGCGACCGCGTGTGCGCTCCGTACTCATCGCAGGAGCCGCCGGAGTACTGGCGCTGTCACCACTATTGCTGTGGAACTTTCAGGCGACGGTCCGCAATGGACTTCTGTTCTTCGTACAAAACCTGGGATTTCGTCCTGATTCACTCTCTGTTGCCGCCGGAATCTACGCCTATAACGGCTATCAGACCGGCGTCAAAACCGCGCTGTTTGCACAGCTTGTGGCGGGACTCCTGGCAGCATGGTGGCTACGTCGCCAAGACAATCGACTCGGCAGCTTCTTGATGGCCTCTGCGCTGTCTCTGTTTGCGTCTTTTTTGGTCGCTCCGCAGTCCTTCATCAACTACTACTTTTTCGTAGG
>Ga0075163_10004564_pt1 | contig 18568 bp, 16 predicted proteins | sample JI1023141ADNA_FD_71478 | JGI IMG/M metagenome (GOLD analysis project Ga0075163, IMG submission 71478) | Wastewater effluent complex algal communities from Wisconsin, to seasonally profile nutrient transformation and Carbon sequestration -... | ecosystem: Engineered > WWTP > Effluent > Algae...
CGGACGATCCCAGATGGAGTGCATTCAGACGCCATCTGAGGAGCCGCTTCGACTCGTTCGCGAACAGCTCATCGAAGAAGAACCGACATTACAACGCCGGGGCCGAAGAGGTACCGATCGAAAAATACACCCCGTTCAGGTACGCAGTCGTCGCACAGAGCGTGCCTGTTCGCGATAGGGAGTCCTACGGACAGAGGTCGTCGGGATCTTTCGGCACGGACCGCGAAGAGTCTGGCATAGAGTGTTCGCTGTCGTCGCCGAGTTAGTCACGCTCCGGGCGATCGGTTCCCGGACCGTGGTGCCGAAACCGCGTTTGTTTTTCCTACCCAGCCCTAGCTGGATTTTCTCGTCGCTGGTGCGATGGAACGCTCGCCAACCCACACGTCGCTAGCTAATGACGAGCTGGGCGAGGCGATCCTAAACCGCGATCTGACAACCATCTCTCGCATTGGTTCGATTGTCGCTGCCATCGTGAGGCGAGGCGCAAGCTAAGCCAGGACCGAAGCGCATTGATCGTTCGCGCGCTTGCCAGATCCGCAGAAAAACGCAAGATCGGTCTTAGTAGCGGCAGTCATCCACTGTCGACGGAAAAGTCAGTTCACCTTGATCCTGATTCGCTAGAAGCCTACTTTCGCCTACCTTCGAGGGAAAAGTATGCGCAGAGGACGACCGATCGCGATTTTACTGACTGGCACTACCATTCCATGGTGTCGTTGTGAGGGCGCTTGCGGTTTTTCCATCAGTCCATCGAAGCTATATCGGTGCGTGGGGCGAGCATGAAACCGAAGCGACCGACGCTCAACGACGCCCAGGAGCGCGCAGCGACTACCACAGAGGGTCCGCTACTGATTATCGCGGGCCCCGGCTCTGGCAAGACACACACGCTCGTCGAACGGATCGTCCACCTGATTACCGAGCACAAAGTCGCACCGACCCAGCTCCTGATCTCGACGTTCACCGAGAAGGCAGCCGCCGAGCTGGTGACGCGTATCTCAAACCGGCTCGGCGAATTGGGGGTCGCGCTGAACGTGCATGAGATGTATCTCGGCACGTTCCACTCTATCTGCCTTCGGCTTCTCGACGAAAACCGCGAGCACACACGCCTAAAGCGAAACTATGCGGTCCTCGATCAGTTTGATCAGCAGTACCTCCTGTATCGCGCCCTTAACGATTACAAGGCAATCGAGGGCTACGACACCATCATCAACAACGCCACTGGACGATGGTCGCAAGCGGCAGACCTCGCCGCTTGGTTGAGCTTGGTTAGCGAGGAGTTACTCGATGTACAGCATCTACTTGTTGCCGATGACCCTCGAGTGCGCGCCCTCGGCCGACTCCACTTGCACTATGAGCAGCAGCTCGTAGCCGAGAATGCTCTCGATTTCTCGACGATCGAGCTGGAAGCGTATCGACTACTTACTGATCACCCTGAGCTTCTTGCCGCCCTACAGGTGCAGCTTCGCTACTTGATGGTGGATGAGTACCAAGACACAAACACCGTGCAGGAGGCGATCCTCCTGTTACTGGCGGGCGGCCACAACAACCTGTGCGTGGTTGGTGATGATGACCAGGGCATCTATCGGTTCCGCGGTGCAACCATCCGCAACATCCTCGAGTTTCCGAAGCAGTTCACCATCCCCTGCGCCCGCGTAGAGCTGACTCGGAACTATCGCTCCCATCCGGGCATCATCGATTTCTACAATCGCTGGATGGAGGACACTGACTGGTCCGACGGCAGCACCACACTCCGCTACCAGAAGACGATCAAGCCCCAGGATGGGGAGTTCTGGGAGGGCCCCGCCGTGATGCGTGTCTCAGCCGATGGGGGAGACCCAGCGTGGCACGCCGAAATACTTGCGTTCCTCAAGCACCTTCGCAGCAGTGGTGCGCTAACGGACTGGAATCAGGTCGCGTTCCTCTTCCATTCCGTGCGCGCTGACCGCACCGCGAGTCTCGCTCAGGCTCTGGAGTCCGCTGGCATCCCCATATATGCCCCACGCTCCAACCTCTACTTCGATCGCGAAGAGGTCCAGCTTTTCCTCGGTGCTCTCCTCTTCGCCTTCCCGATGTTTCCCGAGTCATTGAGGAAGCACTGGCCGACTGAGGCGGACGAGCCTCCGGTCTGGGCCTACTACGAGACCTGCATCGGACGCTTCGTCGAGTCAGCGATGCAACCCGAGAACAAGGAACTTCTCGACTGGCTTAGGCGCCGCGCCCGTGATCACATCCGGCTCGACCACGAAGGCGAGAGCGCCAAGCATCTCGACTACGCCTTCTCGGGGCTGTTTTATCAGGTCCTTCAGTTTCCCCTATTCGCCCGCTACCTCGGTGCGGAGTCGCTCGGCGGCTTGGTGGACAGCCGGCCTGCCCGCAATCTCGCGCAGATGTCGCGCCTGCTCGTACGCTTCGAGCACCTCCATGGCATCTTTACGCTCGGTCCGCGGCTGCGCCGCGACTTGGTCTCCTTGGGCAACCACTACCTGCGCTTCCTCCACGACGGCGGAATCGCGGAGTTCGAGGATTCGGCGGAATCTGCGCCCTCGGGCTGCGTACCCTTCCTCACCATCCATCAGGCCAAGGGTCTCGAATTCCCCGTCGTCGTTTGCGACTCGCTGCACGCGGTGCCACGCAAACAGCACACCGATCTTGATGCCGTGCTCCAGACTCAGTTCTATCGAAAAGAGCCCTTCGAGCCATTGGATCGCCTCAAAGTCTTTGATTTCAAGCGGCTCTACTACACTGCCTTTTCACGACCACAAAACCTGCTTGTCCTCACCTGCTCCGAGCGGGAGGGGCGGCAGCCCGTGCCATCGAAGTGGTTCCTCCCCTGCTTTGAAGCTCTGCCGAGTTGGCGGGGACACTGCGATGCCCTTGCGAAAATCGAACTGGACCTTATCAAGCCAGTGGACCTCAAGTCCGAGTATTCCTTCACTGGGCACATTTCGCTCTATGAAAACTGCGCTCGGCAGTACAAGTTCTTCAAGGAGCTGGAGTTTACCCCCGTCCGCTCAAATAGCATCCTCTTCGGCACCCTTGTCCACCAGACGATCGAAGACGTCCATCGCACGGTACTCCGAGGAGAGCCGCACCGAATCACGACGGAGCAGGTGGAAGGCTGGTTCGAGGAAAACTACCGCTACTTGACCGAGCGCGAGCGCCGCCACTTGGCTCCGCAGGCGAAGATTGCCGCGCTCGGGCACGTCCAGCGCTATGTCGAACGCCACCAAGGCGACTGGTCGCACATACGGGAGGCTGAAGTAGCTGTTTCGCTCGTTAAGGAGCGCTACATCCTCAAGGGCAGCGTAGATTTAATCCAAGGGCTCAACGACACGGTGGAAATCGTAGACTTCAAGTCAGAGAAGAAGCCCGACCTCGAACGCGAAAACGATCGCATTCAGCGATATCGCCGCCAGCTCGAAGTGTACGGCCACCTAGTCGAGGCGCGCATGGGGAAGAAGGTCACGCGTCTGCATCTCTACTATACAGGCGAGACCTCGGGAAACCCGCGAGTGTCGTTTCCAATGGACCCACATTCGGTGAAGGCGACTATCCGCACCTTCGACCGAACGGTCGACAAAATCGAAAACCACCAATTTCATATCGCGACGCGCCCTTTGAAGCTGTGTGATGGCTGCGACTTCCGCCACCACTGCGACCGCCTCTGAAGACAAGGAACCCAACCAAATGGAAAAAAAGACGGCCCCCGGTGACCAGATCACATTTGAGGCTAAGCCGATTCGCGGCTACCCGGAGCTGCACTGGGCCGGCAAACGACCGTTCAATGGCACCCAACACTACCCAGCGCAACTAAAGGAGACCTATGGTGCTGAGGAGAACGGATGGCGCAACAAAATCTATTGGGGAGACAACCTTCAGGTAATGAGCCACTTGCTTCGGGAACATCGGGGCAAAGTTAAGCTCATCTACATTGATCCTCCCTATGACTCTAAGGCAGACTATAAGGCACGGATCAGGCTACGGGGCATGACAGTAGAAACCGAGAAGAATGCATTCGAGGAGAAGCAGTACGCAGATATCTGGGTGAATGACGAATACCTCCAGTTCATGTTTGAACGATTTATCCTTCTCAAAGAGCTTCTGGATAAAGACGGAGCGCTATTCGTTCATTGCGATTGGCATCAGAGCCATCGGCTTCGTTGCATTCTCGACGAAGTATTTGGTCCCGCCCGGTTCCGGAACGAAATAGTCTGGCACTACTATAACAAGATGCAAGGAAACATTGGTCGCCTGGCATCTAACCATGACACAATTCTCTTCTATTCGAAAGGTGAGTCGTTCACCTTCAACAAGCTGCAAGAGAAGCGACCAGAGCCCATTAATCAGATTAAGCGGATATGGGATAAGGCGACGCAATCACTCGTCAATGCGAAGGACGCGAGTGGCCATGTCGTCTACGTCGAGTCGACACACAAGACCCTCGATGATGTATGGCGCATGTCCATGTTGCAGCCTGCCGACAGAACCGAGTTGACGTCATATCCAACACAAAAGCCCGAGGCCCTCGTCGAGCGGATTATTCGCAGCGCCACCAAAGCCGGAGACCTGGTGTTCGACTGCTTCATGGGATCCGGAACAACGCAGGCTGTAGCGCTGAAGACGGGCCGCAGGTTTCTCGGTGCCGACATCAACCTTGGCGCGATCACAATCGCCACCAAACGGCTCCTCGAAATCGCACGCGAAATTGATCGTGGTGAGGTCCCAGTCATAAGAAACGGGCTTGGCCCAGATGGGGTTGAGGATGATGAGAAGCCTACGGCTTTCTATACTGGCCTCGAAATTTACAACGTCAATCATTACGACCTTTTCCGGAATCCCATCGATGCAAAAAACCTAATCGCTGGGGCTCTTGATATTCAACCTCTTACCGGCAATGTGTTTGACGGTGAGAAGGATGGCCGCAAGGTAAAAATCATGCCCGTCGAGCGGATTGCGACGCGGGCTGATCTCAATGAGTTGATCTCGAACCTTCCCTATAAAGAGTTCTCGAAACGCGCTAAGGAGAACCCGCCGGGCCGACCTGTTGAGCACATTACACTGGTCTGCATGGGTCACGAGCCCGACCTCAAAGCGCATCTTCAAAACGAGGTAAAATACCATTTGGACATCGAGGTACTAGATATTCTCCGTGACAAGGCCAACCTCGAGTTCAAACGGGATGCTGAGGCCCACGTTGTCATCAAAGACGGGAAGCTGGTGATCGAGCGTTTCTACCCAATGAACCTCCTTCAGAAACTTAGTTTGATGAAGAAGGACCTCGCGGACTGGCGCGAGCTGGTCGACTCCGTGAAGATCGATTTTAACTACGATGGAGCTATCCTAAATCCAACGGTTGTGGACATCCCCGAAGGGAAGGACGAATTGGTTAAGGGCACCTACCCGGTACCCGATGGTGCTGGCACCATTCGCGTGAAAATTACCGACCTGCTTTCTGAGTCGCTCGAAGTGGAGGTTTAGCATGGCTAAAACCACCAAGAAGACGAGCGCCGAAGTCCAAATCGAAGGGTCCTTCTTCCGCTATCTTTGGGCCTTCTACAGCACAAATCGCTCACAAATCCGGAAGTCCTATAAGGAGCCAACGAAGCGCGTACTGGATCATAACGATCCACAGAAGAGGGCCCAGGCGTATTTACGCCGTCCTCAATTCGAAGCACTCGAGATCTACGTTTTCCTCAAGGAATACGCCGGAAATATCCGAGTCTTTGAACTATTCGACCGCTGGTATCATAAAGAGCAAGGGTTTGAGCAGCGCGGCGGGCTGGGTCTTAGCACAGACGCGCAGCTCACTATGCTGCCAGTTGGCGAAGCGTTCAATGAGACAGCCTACCGGGCGCTTTACAACCAGATGAAGGCTGCAGCCGAGGGATCCGCTCACACCGCCACTATCGCACCAAACTATATTTTTGCCCTGACCATGGGGACCGGTAAAACCATCCTTATGGCGACCTGCATTCTATATGAGTTCTTACTCGCCAAGACCTTCCCCGACGATCCCCGGTTCGCACACAATGCCCTCGTGTTCGCGCCTGATACCACCGTGCTGGAGTCCTTGCGCGAGATCGAGACTTTCGACCACAGCTTGGTGCTTCCGCAGGAATATGCCAAGAAGCTCTGCCCGTTGCTAAAGTTCCACGTCCTTGCTGACGCCCAGACATCCCTGGCAGCGCTCGAGCACTCGAGCTTCAATGTTGTGATCTCTAACACCCAGAAGATCATTCTCAAGCGGCAGCGCCGCGCCCCATCCGCAAGCGAGCAGCTTTTCGGCAGTGGCAAGCCGACCTACCAGTCCACAGGGGCGTGGGCCAAAGCCGCCGAACTATATGAGTTCGACGCACTCGACAACGAGGACGCGTTGATCACCAATCAGCGCTTTCAGAAGCTCTGCCGCCTCAAGCAGCTCAGCATCTACATTGACGAGGCGCACCATGCCTTCGGTTCAAAGCTCGCGCAGGACCTCGGCCAAGATCCGAAAAAGGAGACTAGCTTCCATTTGACGGTGCGCGAGCTGATCTCCGAGTTGGCCAAGAATAGCACACGAGTTATCGCTACTTACTGTTATACAGGGACGCCATATGCTGATGGGGTGCTCTTCCCTGAAGTGGTCTACGCTTATGGTTTGAAGGAGGCGATTGACTCCGGCTTGCTCAAACAGCTCTCGGTTACGACATTCAAGAACACCGAGCCGAAGTCCTCCGAATTTGTCCGGCTGGTCATCGACCATTTCCTCGAGCATGTGAAGCAGGAGCGCTATGATGGCATGCGGCCCAAGCTAGCGATCTTCGCTTCTGAGATCGAGGAGGTCATCAACGATCTGCGACCCGCAGTTGAGCAAAGCCTCAGACGACACAATATCCCTGAGTCGCGTATTCTAGTCAACGTGGGGGACTCCAAATATACTACCGATGACGATATTCGCGAGTTCAACCGCCTTGACTCCGCAGCTTCCGATAAACAGTTCATCCTCCTTGTGAATAAGGGCAAGGAGGGCTGGAATTGCCGTTCACTATTCGGCGTCGCTCTCTACCGGAAACCGAAGTCTAGGATTTTCGTCCTTCAGGCCACGATGCGGTGCCTGCGCGCCATTGAAGCTCCGGTGCAGCATATCGGGCACGTCTTCGTCTCCGAAGAAAATCGTGACATTCTTGATGACGAGCTGCGCCAAAACTTCCGTGTATCGCTAGACGATATGAGCGCGAGCGGCACCAAGAAAAATACAGTCAAGATTAAGCTGCTTCCGCCGCCACGACAGATTACCCTGCGACGCATCCGCCACAAGTGGGACTTGACGAATAAACATCCAGGGTCGGGCGTTGCATTCTGCTTCGATAAAGTCGACGTAGATCCCTATAAGCTCGTTCGTGAGGAGGAGCAGCGAGCGCTGGCTGCGGGCGGTCGCCGAACGGCTGCAGTTGTGACCGATATTACCCATCTACGGGATCAACGGAAATTCACCGCTTTGAGCATCACTGCTGAATGCGCCCGGTATCTCAATCGCTCGCCACTCGAAATAGAGAAGGTGCTTGCTCGGTCGCAAGAGGGCATCGACGAGATCCTGTCGTGGGTCAACCGCTACAATGGCCTCCTGTACGGCCATGTCGTCCCCAAGCTTTTCACAGCCTTCTATGATTTGACTACGAACAAAGTGCAGGAAGAGATCATCGTAAATCTAGTGAAGGAGCCCGAGGAGGGCTTTTACACAGTCACCGCTGAACCCGACAAAGTCGTTGAGCCAATGACTCCCGAGGTCCGTGGTTACGCGAGCAAGTCATTTCACCTCGACCACTACTGTTTCGACTCGAACCCCGAGAAACGTCTCTTCTTCGATCTCATCAGGCACGGGAAGGTGAAGCAGATCTACTTCACGGGGATGCTCACTCATGGCCAGTCGGATTTCTTCATCGACTACATCGACCCGGAGTCGCACACCGTGCGGAGCTACTACCCGGACTTCGTCGTCCAGACGACCGACAACGAGTGGATTATCGTTGAGGTGAAGGGTGACGACCATATCAATGATCCAATCGTCGCTGCGAAAAAGGAGTATACTGAACAAGCGGCGGGTCAGATGCGTTACGCGATTATTGCTGGGAGCTGGGTGAATCAGGGTCGCTCAGCAGAGGTGCTAACTGAAGCCGGCTCAGCCAGTGAACCTGCTCGCTCACTTGTCTGACAACCGGGTTGAGCCGTTACAACGCTTTGCGTACTCCAGCGGGTGGCGTAGGTCAAGAGGCGCTTGGTTTGTTCGACCTGTCGCGGGCGCTGGATACTCCGCGCAGCCGCAGGCGAACGCCCGGCCAAGCGCGTTGCCACAGTTCGCGGAGGTTGATCGCTCGGCACAGATTGGCGACTGTCTGGTGTAGTATGTCCTTTGCCGTCGCTGAGTCTCGAAACAGCTCTCCCAACCGGTAGACCTGTTATGAACGGCAAAGCCGATCGGTTTTCGCCAGTCGTACAGGGGGAAGTGGTTCGGTTCCTGTGACACTAGTGGAGCAGCCAGCGGTCGGGTGGTTGGACATCCAAACGCGGTTTCGGCTGCATGGTCCGGGAGTTGGTCGCCTGGATCGTGCCGGGCTCGCCGACGTCACCGGACTGTCTACCCCAGACAGTCGCCGATCTGTACGAAACGGAGTCGATAGAAACGATTTTGACCCGCTGGGCACGGCAAGCCGGTGCTCCGCCGATGGATCTCTTGTTGACCGTCTGGCTTACTTCGCCTAAATTTCCGTCCCCAAGGTGGAGGCGAAGATGAACGAACTCGGGCATTACCTCAAAATCCGATACGGATTAGCACCGCATGAGCCCACCGATGCGCAGCTCGCGAAGATCGTGGCGGACCTCCAAGCTATCACCAAGCGCACTGGCGAGGAACCCACCTTAGAGCAGACAGAAGCGATTGTCCGGAAGTACTGTCCAACCTTCCGAACGTACAAGTACGCTGCCGACGTAAACTTGGAACTCCGACGACAAATCGCAATGCTGGCCGCGCAGTCGCAAATAAAGAGATAGTTGCAGATGACTACCGATCTCTCATGGCTCGACGCTCTCGGGAAAATCGAAGAATACCGTAAGGGCTGCGATCAGGCGGTCAAGAATCTCCAATCGTCTATCGGCGAGCTTGTCAAGGCGAATACTGGCGGTGATGTGCCACAAATCGACCGCGCATACGCTGCTGCGCTTACGAGCTGGTCGGAGATGCTCAATGCGGCCGACCGCTTGGCTGGACTCGGGCAGTCCCTCACCGAGAAGTTCCCGGATCAAGTGCGCTACTCGGTCGGTGGAACTATACTCGAAGTCACTGACAATCTCCTCGATTCAGCGGCAGCGCTTCGGGCGATTGCAGGTTCGGCCGACCGAAAGGATCCGCTGGCGTACGCAGCTGAACAGCCGCTCGCCTTCCAGTTTGCACAGGAGTTAATCGCGGCTCACTTCCCCAGCGAGGTAGCACGGTTCCTACAAAAATTTGAGCGCCTTGCACTTCCAATTGCAGGGCTCGCTGTGACCGGATCAGCTCGCCGCGTGCGCGTGGTGCCAGTCAAACATGATGCAGCCGGTGCGATTCGGCTGCTCCACATCTCGGATTTACATCGAACCCCTGACGAGACAGTAACGAATAAGGAGGTGGGCGAAGACTTACTTCGTGCCCTCGCTGATATCGATAAGGAGCCGATCGACCTCATCCTTGCGACTGGCGACTTGGCGCAGTCAGCCACAAGAGTCCAATATGATCAGTTTGAAGAACTCCTCGGTCATCTCGTAGACAAGTTGCTATCGGGCGACAAGAGCAGGTGTATAGTTGTCCCCGGCAATCACGACGTCGATTGGGACGCTTCACTTAAGGGGAACTTCAATGTCAAGAAGCCCGAGAATGGGAAGGACACCGCAACGATGCCCGTCGGTGCAGTGAAACTCGGTGGCAATATTGTTGTGCCGACACCTGATCTCCTCAAGAAGACAACCAAGAACTTCCGAGATAGCTACAGGAGTTTTTTCGGGCGGGAGTATCCGGCGGATGACAAGAAGCGTTGTTTCTATATTGAACCGCCTCATCTGAATGTCGGGATCGTCGCTATTGATACTACCATTGGTATGTCCCATTTATGTGACACAGCTGCTGTTGAGCGCGATGCTCTCATCGAGGCGCTCGCTTTAGCACAGGCCAATACGAACCGACCGTTTATTATCGCTGTTGGCCATCACGGGCCGATCAGGAAGCATCTCCAGAGCGATGCTATCGAGTCATGGGTTCTTGATCGCCTCGTCGGGGCGGGCGTCTCACTGTATTTGCATGGCCACGTTCATGAGACGCAGCTCTACCATCACTCGGAGGATGGTGTTTCTTCGATCGCCTGCGTTGGCGTCGGCTCTCTCGTCGCAGGGCCGAAACAACGTCCCGAATCGACGCCGCGCCATTACCATATTATCGAACTACCCCGTTTCGGAAAGCGCGGGCGTGTATACATTCGGCGAAAGGCGCAGCGTGACAAACCGTGGAAGGTCTGCCAGGAGTATGGGCCCAAAACTGCTCCTGTTGATTATCTAGAGTTCGGTTAGCCACGCAGCCATCATATCGTGGGACAGAAATGCAGATGTTCACCGAAGATCGAACAGCTTAGCCACCTGCTTAGAGTCACTGCCCGATTCGACTCTGCATCTCGTCAATCCGCTCCCTTGTGATCAGCAGCAGGTATCTCTCGCTTCTCCCATCAAGCAGGTGGGTAGGACATCCAAACGCGGTTTCGGCTGCATGGTCCGGGAACTGATCGCATGGATCGTGCCGGGCTCGCCGACGGCACTAGACATTCTACCCCAGACAGTCGCCGATCTGTGGCAGCTTGTCATACGAGGCCAGCACGGCCTTGATTACTTGTAGCGCCTGTCGCTCGTCAGACCTAACACACCTATGAATTGGAAGTGATCTCATTTTGTATAACACTTCTCATAATAGCGAGCAGGTACTTCACAGACAATGCAACTCGAATATTTCTACCCGAGAAATCAGGATATCCATGAAAACGACGATTTCGGAGGAATAATGTTAAATCACTAAAGTATTTACCAATATCTGTCTTTTGTTTTCTGGACATAGCCTCTTGGAAATTAGAGGCTATCCTGTTGAGACGGTTTTTCTCAGCGCGGTCGTGTATAGCGTATGAGAGTTCTTCTGTAAAATAATTTATTCCTCGTGCATTACCTTCAAACGCTTTCCACACGGATGCTGCATCAAGATGTTGGAGGAGGAAGCTACGCGATTTTTCCCCTTGAGTTTCACCGCTAATCAAATTAAATCGCGACTCAAATCCTCTCATAAGCTTATCAAACGCCTGTCCAGGTTCTTCGGTTTGTTCGAGCTGAAGAGAGTCCTTGATCATGTCATGTAGAAACTGTTTTTGATTTTCGTTCATCCTTTAACTCCAAGCCCAGCAAAGATGCGAGCATACCAACTCATGTTTGTGGATAAGAGGTTCAAACGCGGTTTCGACTGCATGGTCCGGAAACTGCTCGCCTGGATCGTGCCGTGCTCGCCGACGGCACCAGACATTCTGCACTAGACTCTTCTCGGTTCGTGCCGAAAGATGCGGACTACCTTCGTCCAAAGGACTCCTCAACTGCAAGTTTACGCATCTTATGCGACGGCAACGCACCTGAACGCGGTGTATTTTCTCGATCCGTACCCACTGGCAACAATTACGGCCAAAAAGCGCTTGCGTGTTTCTTGGAGTTCGCCATCAGGTTCCCCCCTGATCAACTGATAGAGGGGGGTCTAGACAGGGTTCGCAGGCAGACAAAGCTTGTGCCTGACACCGAGACACATCCCAGGCTAGCAAAGCAAATGTCGGCAGTTCCCAAGCCAGGCATCGATCTGGCCGGTCGCGAGTCGGCATGCGGGCGAGCCGACGAGAGGGGCAAGGCCAACGCGGTGCGGTGTACTCCGAGCACGTCAATGCAGCCGACCGCTCGGATGCGAACCAAGCCGCTCTTGGTTCCCAAGCCAGGCATCGATGGTTGCGGCTCACTCGTTGGCGCTGGCAGCGACTCGCAGCCTGGGCGAGGCAACTCTGGAAAGTCGCGCTCTGGCCTACGGGCGAGTCGCCCAGCGTGGCAAGGCCGAGGCAGTGCCGTGCCGTGGGCGCCCAACACGACCAAGCAGCCGACCGCTCGGGCGCGAACCAGATCGCCGGCAGTTCCCAAGCCCGGCATCAATGGATGCCGCTCGGCCCGATGCGAGCCGCCCCGCCGGACAAGGCCGCCGCGGCGCGGTGGCCTCCGACAGCAGCAGAGCAGCAAACGATCTGAGCGAGCCAAGCGTCGGCAGTTCAAAGCCCGGCATCAATAGACGCTGGTCGGCCCGTTGGACGTGGCCGCGGCGCGCAACCTGGGCAGTCTCTCTCAGGCCGATCGCGCTCTGGCATGCGAGCAAGTCGACCAGCGTGGCAAAGCCGATGTGATGCGGTGCGGTCGGGCCTGTTATCTGCGGCCTCCCTTCAAGCGGACCGGAGTGTATTCCTCTGCGCAATTTCTCGAAGCGCTCCCTTGGTCCTTGTGTACCCTGCGAATCGTCTTCGCCACACAGGACCCAAGCATGACCATCGGACGGAATGATCCTTGCCCATGCGGCAGCGGAAAGAAGTTCAAGCGCTGCTGCGCCGCCCAAGAAGCAGTGTCCCCCGTCGGCCTTGGCGCCGCTCTTCGGATGAAAGGAGGCGTTGCGTTTGACTCCTCCGCCAGCGCATACCGCGCCATCGTTCATTCGTGGGACAACGCGGAGTGCATCGGGGAACCGCAGCAGTGGCAGTCCTCGGAGACCTTCTCAACGGAGGAGGCCGCCATGACCTACTACAAAGTGCGCATCCGGCCAGAGCTAACGCGCCTCATGTCGGATGCTGCACAAAAGGAGAAGGGCGGTACCTTCCTGCACCGACGGCTGGAGTGAGCTCGGAGGAGTGCCGACAAGCATCCATCGGTTCCCAAATCCGGAGCCTCGCAGCGACGAGCGAAGCGGTCTCTACATGCTCCTGCTGAAGTTCGGCCAGAAAAGCACTCTGTCACTCTATCAACCCCTTTCACACCGTGCTAGGTTCCGCGACATCACTCCGCCATGAAGACCACAATCGACCACCTCCCCGACGACCAGCAGCAGAAACTGCAGGCCATCACTGCGGTCTTTACGGACCCGATGCTCACGATTCCTATCGACATGCTCATCCTGTTTGGTTCGCGAGCGCGCGGCGATTGGGTGGACGATCAGGAAACCGGCTACAAGAGTGACTACGATCTTCTGGTTGTCGTCGAGAATGAGAAGCAGGTGAACGACCTTACGGTGTGGGGGGAGCTCGAACGGAAGGTGCGCGCGATCATCGGCGACACACCGCTCACGTTCATCGTTCACGACATCAAGTTCGTGAATAAAGAGATTCGGATAGGTCAGTACTTTTTCGGCGATATTGCGAACGAAGGAGTGATGCTCTTCGACAGACGGCGGTTTTCCCTCGCGAAACCGAAGGCTCTCAATGCGCAGGAACGGCTGGCGCTAGCGGAGCGGAATTTCTCGGCGTGGTTTGATAGTGCGAGCACGTTTTGGCGAACGAGTGTCTATCTGCGGGCGCAGCAACGGCTGAAGGAATCCGCATTCCTACTCCACCAGGCGACGGAGCGTTACTATCACGCGGCCATTCTGGTTTTCACCGGATACAAACAGCGGACGCACGACATCGAGCTGTTGGGAGTCCAAGCCGGAGAGCAGCACACGCTGATGGTAGACCTCCTTCCCAGGGCCGATCCCGACGACAAACACCTGTTTGATCTGCTCAAAAAAGCCTACATAGATGCTCGCTATTCGATGTCATACCGCATCACGGCGGAGGAATTGGCAGAGCTGCAACAGCGTGTCTTGGTGCTCGCAGACAGAGTCCGCAGCGCGTGTCTGGAACAGATCGCGACGTTCTGTGGTGCGGACGCGATGCGCAAGGACTTGCCAATTCCCCCGACGCTGAGCGAGCCGATTCTGCAAGATCTACCTGCACCCCCAACCGATCCACAGGAGTTTGGGAAGTGGGCGCAGAGCTTGTCGGAACTGGCGGAACAGAGAGCGGAGTTGCGGTGGCAGGAAGGGAGAGCGGAGGGACGGAATGAAGGGAGATTGGAGGGAATCCAGGTTGGTGAGGAAAGAGGGATTCAGATCGGCGAAGAGAAAGGTCTGCGCGACGGAATCTTGATGGTCCTTCGCTCGCGCGGGGTGCCGATTCCTGCGGAGGTGGAAGCTCGCATTTTGGCCTGCAGAGATGTGGCCGTGCTCAGCGCTTGGCTTCAGCGCGCGGTCACGCTCACGGATGCAGCAGAGCTGGCTTCGGTCGTCACGAACAGAGAACTCGCATCCTAAGCTGCACGAACGCCCCCACCATCGGGAGCGTGCTACGGACAGACCGAGCACTGCCGCGCAGTCCGTTGATCAGACAGACTGCTCCTCCCCCTCCCAAATCCCATCCTGCCTTCCTTCGCAGTAATACCCATCCAGCCTACCCTCCAACAGAGTCGTCACCTGCGCTGGCCACCACTTCACATGTCCCCTCGGAGTCACGTAACCCACCTCTTCCAACATCTTTCCCATCTCCTCCAGCGTCGGTCTTGCGAACGGCTCGGTGGGGTTGTCCGCTTCGTGCGCGCGCTCCATCTTGGTCAGCATCAACTCCAGATAGCCTCGCGGGCTGAGCACCTTCGTCGCCTGGATTGTCCGCAGCAGCCCGTGAATCCCCCTCTCTGTGAACTGCTTCCCTTTGCGCGGAATCCATCCCTGCTCGTTCAGAATCGACGCGATCTGCCGTGCCGTATGACCTCGCGCCCGCAGCTCCAGAATCCGCGCCCGCACCTCCCGATCCGAGTACGTCCGCGTGTTGTGTGGCCTCGGAGAAGTCTGTCGCGTTCGCAGGCGCAGGTTGTAGATCAGGCTCTTGGTCCACTCCTTCCCTTGCGGCGGCACAACCTCCTTTTCGTTCAGCCTGCGCGCCATCTCACTGATTCCGATCCCTGTCTCCCCCCACTCCCGAATCTGCTCGACAATCCTCTGTTCCTCCTCATCATCGACGAGAACTTTCATCCGTGGGTTGTCCGCTGCCGGCACCGCGCGCTTCCCAAACGGCACCTTCCCAAAGTGATACCCACTCCTCCTGATGTGGCCAATCGCCTCCCGCGTCCGCTCCCCAATCGCCTCCCGCTCCATCTGCGCAAACACCAGCAGAATTCCCACCAGAGCCCGCCCCAGCGACGAGTCCATGCGAATCGACTCCCGAATCGCCACCAATTCCTTTGTGCCATCTTTGAAGTACTTCTCGTACAGCTCGCAGAAGTGCTTGATCGATCTGCTCAATCTGTCGAACTTCAGCACGATCAGTACGTCAGCAGAAGTCTGAAGCGTCCGCAGCGCCTCACTCAGTCCGGGCCGGACATCCTTTCCCCCCGACATTACGTCCTTGCACAGCTTCACCAGCTTGATGCCGTGTATCGAGCAGTACCCCTCAATCGCCGCCTGCTGCGCCTCCAGAGACAGTCCCTCCGCCGCCTGCATGTCCGTCGAGACCCGCACGTAACCAACCGCTCTTCTCTGCGTTCCTTGACCACCGTAATGTCCCTCTTGCGGTCTGTTCGCTCGGCCTGCGGCTCCGCTAGGGACTCTGTTTCCACTACGCATGTTGGCTCCTTTCCTCACCCATTGTGGGAGATAGGAGCCAATTGATAATTAGATTAGGCGTCCGTGAACGGGAGTTATTCAGCGCAGCATGCGCATACATCAGCACACTAGCGATACCAAAACGGCCATCGGATACGTTCGGGTAAGTACCCAGGAGCAAGCCACCGAGGGAGTGAGCCTGGACGCACAACGCGATAAGCTTCGGACGTATTGCAGGTTTCATGGGATCAAACTTATCGACATAAAAGCAGATGAGGGAATATCCGGTGGGACTCTGGAGCGTCCGGGGCTGCAAGCTGCGCTTGAGATGATCCGCCGAGGGCGAGCGAATACATTGATCGTCGTGAAGCTGGATCGACTGAGTCGGTCGCTCCGTGATGTCTGCACGCTCGTCGAGGAGTTCTTTTCCGACGAACGGTATCACCTGCTGTCGCTGTGCGGCATGGTCAACACACACTCTGCGGCGGGGCGAATGGTGCTGATGAACCTGGCGAACTACGCGCAGTTTGAGAGGGAGATGGTCTCCGAGCGCACGAGGGATGCGCTGCGGCACATTCTGGCTCAAGGGGTCCGGCTCGGTCCTGCGCCCTACGGCTACGAATTCAGCAATGACGTCGACGCGGATGGGCGGCGTCTGTTGGTGCCGTTGGCTCATGAGCAGGAGGTACTGCGCAAGATCAAGGGAATGCGCGCCGAAGGGCTCAAGCTTCGCGAAATCGCATTGCGACTGAACGAGGCCAAGATTCCTGCTCGGCGTGATGGCGTATGGCGAGCGCAGCGACTTAGCATTGTGCTGCGACGAGACGGCACCAAACAGGTACATCCCAAGAGGCCGCATGGTCCTCGGATTCCGCTGCGTCATGACCGAGAAGCGGCGACGGAGCTAGCAAGGGAACTGCGCGCCCAAGGGCTGAGCTTCAGCCAGATCGGCCAACGTCTGCGGAAGGCTCGGCTGACTCCGCTGCGCGGTGGAATCTGGCACCCGGCGCAGGTTTCGGAGCTGCTGCGCACTGCCAGTCGTGGCGACCGGGAAGCGGCAGCCCGTCGAGCCATCGAGCTACGGGCAGAGGGCATGCACCTACGCGAAATCGGAATCCGTCTAGTGACGGAGGGCATTCTGCCGAAAGAGGGCGGAATCTGGCACCCTGCGCAGGTCCATGCGCTGCTGGCGAGCGAAGAATCAGCCGACCGGGGCGGATGACTGCGCAGGGGGTCGCCCGCGACGACGCGACGGAAGAACCTGCGGACCTTCATGGAAGGCGAGCCAGGCCGGGCTGATGCCAAGCGCCTGGGCGAGCAGTTCCACCACATCCACACCAGATTGCCCGCCGTCCTCGATCTTGGCGATTGCCCGAGGGCTGAGCCCCGTGCGGCGGCCAAGTTCCGCTCTGGCGAGCGGCAGCGACGCACGCACGCTCCGCAATCGTTCGCCCATTCCGGTCGTCGTGGAGATCAGTCCGGCGGCATTGGGTTCGCCGAGCCCGTAGACCAGCCATGCAGCACTAACCCCGAGGGCAGCGGCCAGATGCGCGGCAGTCGCGACCGTTGGAAGCCGTCGGCCCTCTTCAACGTAGAGAACCGAGCCATTTGTCCCCCCTGCCATCTGTTCAAGCGCTCGACGACTCAGGCCAGCGGCTTTGCGTGCCTGGCGCAGACGGCCAGGCATTCCGTAATGCCAAGGATTGGGGGAACCACGCGTCACCGTCTCGGTGTAGTACGGCTCGACGCAGAGAAAAAGTTGAGCAATTTTGATACGATAGTCGCACTTATAGTCCTTGCATTGCTCTGCTTGCCGATGTAACGCTCCCTGTCGAGCCCGGCAAAATCGGGCCAAAAACAAAAAGGCCCCCGGCGCAAACCGGGAGCCCATCGCCCGCGTCAGACCCCGGCCCTGGAAAGTCATGGTCCGACGCGAACGGGAGGACTGTATGTGCTGTCACAGCCGTAGTGCAAGTGTGTCTCGTAGTCGTCGTATCAAGGTTCGTCAGGCTCCGATGCTGCCACCGCTCGCGATGCTCGACCTGAGCAAACCGGGGGAGAAGCAAGCTCACGAGTTTCTGCTGCGAGCGACGAATCCGAAGGACCAGATGTGGACGCTTCTGGATGTTCGACGACACGGCGACGTGCTGCTGTGCGTTGTGCGCTGGGTGCATCCCGAACGCCAAGCCAAGCCGTTCTCGCAAGCGGAGGTGAGCTTGACGGAGACGGCGGTGTGCTGGCGCGACTATGCGACCATCGAGGAGGCGCGGGCACAGATGGAAGAGCAATGCACTGCGGCAGTGATTCGCAAGGAAGAAGCCTAAGTCGCATCACGCTGCTGTAGGAATGGCTGTCCTCTAGATGGACAATTCCCTGCGATGGAGAATTGCTTCAGTGACTTCCCCTGCTGTCGCTGAAAGAGCGTAACGGGACTGGTGGACGCACCGGTTTCGGCTCGTACTGCCCAAGGATTGCGATCGGCTCAGCGGCTCACTGTCTGGCCACCATGGGTTGCTTACCGGCAGGTGTAGTTCTTGCGGCAGTTGCTGATGCAGCTTGCCATCTTCTTGCCCGATCCTCGACAGAGGGTCGCTGCCATTGGTAGCCCCTTGCGGCGCTCAAAATCGGCGTGGGCCGCAGCGTCATCTCGCCGGTCCGCTCCGATACGAGCGGCCTGTGCACTGCGCAGCCGGGCTTGATCCTCCTTCCGACTGGGCCAGGGATAGGATAGCAGTGATCCATCGGCTGCTGCGGCGCAGTGATAAAGGAGCCCGATCAAGCGGCCATCCGAGATCCGAGGCCGCAGGGCGCTGCACGCAGCGAACACAGACTGGCGGATCTTACCATGCAACTCGGTCTCATCCTCATGGCCTTCACCGCCGATTCGCA
>Ga0075163_10004565_pt1 | contig 18564 bp, 18 predicted proteins | sample JI1023141ADNA_FD_71478 | JGI IMG/M metagenome (GOLD analysis project Ga0075163, IMG submission 71478) | Wastewater effluent complex algal communities from Wisconsin, to seasonally profile nutrient transformation and Carbon sequestration -... | ecosystem: Engineered > WWTP > Effluent > Algae...
GCCCTTGAGCCAATCGGTCAGGTGCCGCGCCATCGCCCGGGTGCGGGCGCGCAGCGCGACGATGCGCTCGAAGTCCCGGGTCTCGTATTCGTCGTCGGGCACCTCTCGGCCGTAGCGGTCCAGTTCGTCCTTGTTGGGGCGCCAACCCGCCGCGTCCACCGTGGTGATGACGCGATGCACGCGGTAGGGCGCGAGAAAGCCGTCCTCGATGCCTTGGCGCAGGCTGTAGGTGTAGACGGGGTTGCCGAAGTAGTCGTAGCTGTCGCGCGCTTCTTCGCGCAACGGCGTGGCCGTCATGCCGAACTGCACGGCGGGTGAAAAGTAGTCGAGCACCGCGCGCCATGCGCTTTCATCTCGGCTGGAGCCGCGGTGGCATTCGTCGATGATGATGAGGTCGAAGAAATCTGGGCGGTATTGACGGAACACGTCGGCGTTGGCGGTGGTCAGCGCCTGGTAGATGCCGAAGTACATGTCCCGGCTCTGGCGGGCGTCGCCGGCCGAGATCTTGTGCCTGGCGTCGCCGAAGGGCGCGAACATCTTGGCCATCGGGTCGTCGACCAGGATGTTGCGGTCGGCCAGGAACAGGATTTTGGGGCGGCGGTATTCACCGGTGCGGTTCCATCGGCTGTTCCACAGCTTCCAGCAGATCTGGAACGCCACGCAGGTCTTGCCGGTGCCGGTGGCCAGCGTGGCGAGGATGCGCTTTTGGCCCAGCAGGACGGCCTCGATCACACGCTGGATGGCGATTTGCTGGTAGTAGCGCGGCACTTTGCCGGAGACCAGATTGAAGGGTTCCAGCAGGTGCGGCGTGGCGGCTTGTGGCAGGTGCGTGGCGGCTGTCAGGCGGGCGAACAGCTCTTCCGGCGTGGCGTAGCGGTCCACCTCGCGTTCAGTGCCTGCCGTGTAGTCGATCTCGATGATGCGGTGGCCGTTGGTCGTGTAGGCAAACTGGAGGCCGAGGATTTCGGCGTACTCGCGCGCCTGCTGCACGCCGGTTTCAGCGGGCAGGCTCGCTTCCTTGGCCTCGACCACGGCCAGCGGAACGTCGCGACGGTAGTACAGCAGGTAGTCGGCGCGCCGTTGCGGGCCGCGCCGCACCTTGCCGCCTGCAACGATGATGCGACCGTTGGTGAAGCTGCGTTGCTCGCCGATGGCATGGGGCGCGTTGCCCCAGCCGGCCTCGACCAGCTTGGGGGTGACGAACTCGCGGCAGGTATCTGCTTCGGTCATCGCGCTTTCCTGCGCATGCGAATCCATGCGGCAAGCGCGTCTTCTTCCAACTCTCCGGCTGCCAAATTCAGCATGACCCGTACGCAGTCCTCGTCGTCGGCTTCCAAACAAAAGCCGTTGAGATCCAAAAACACTTCGAGCGCCACGAAGGCCGTGCGCTTGTTGCCATCGACGAAAGGGTGGTTGCGGGCGATGCCGAATGCGTAGCAGGCCGCCAGTTCCGCCGCGTCGGGCGCGCCGTAATGCGCGCGTTGCTGCGGCCGGCTCAGCGCTGAAGCCAGCATGCCCGCATCGCGCACGCCGCCAGGTCCGCCGTGTTCCGCCAGTTGCTCTTCATGCGCCGCATGGACGAGGCGCTCGCCCAACCACACCCAGGCTGGATGGGCCGCGCCGCTCACTTGGCCAACTCGCGCAGCACGTTGCGGCGCTTCTTCATCACGCCACGGGCGATCTCCATCTGCTGTTCGAACTCGGCGTCGTAGGGCGTCAGGTGGTATCCGCCTTCGGCCATCTCGGTGACATACACCACATCACCCTTGCCAACGTTCATCTTGGTCAGCATCTCCTTGGGAAAGATCACGCCGACGGAATTCCCGATCTGGGTCAGTTTGATGGCGGACATGGTGGCCCCTGCACTGAAGTTATAACAATCGTTATATTATCGGCGCTCCAATCTCTCCGCAAGCCCATGCTCACCGTCAACAAACGCATGCCTCAGGGCCGCGGCCTCGCGCCCGTGCTGCTCAAGCGCGCCAGCACGATCGAACTCGACTGGGATGTGCGGCAGAAAAGCCGCTTCGACGCCACCGATTCGCTGGGCCGGCAGATCGGCGTGTTCCTGCCGCGCGGCACCGCCGTGCGCGGGGGCGACGTGCTGGTGGCCGAGGACGGCTCGCTGATTCGCGTGATCGCGGCAAAGCAGACGGTGCTGCGCATCACGCACTGCCGCGAGCATGGCACGCCCTTCGACCTGACGCGCGCCGCCTACCACCTGGGCAACCGGCACGTGCCGATCGAGCTCACGCCCGAGCACCTGCAGATCGAGCCCGACCACGTGCTGGCCGACATGCTGCGCGCCATGCACCTGATCGTCAGCGAGGTGCAGGCGCCCTTCGAACCCGAGGGCGGCGCCTACGGCGGCCACGTGACGAACGACGGCCACGGCCATCACCACCATGGGCATGACCACGGCCACGCCCACTGACGACCGCGCCCCGGCATCGCTCGGCGCGCACGGCCTGCTGCAACTGATCTGGCTGGCCTCGCCCGCGCTGCCCGTCGGCGGCTTCTCGTATTCCGAGGGCCTGGAGGCCGCCGTCGAGTGGGCTGGCGTGGACAGCGAGGCCACCGCCGCCGGTTGGCTGGTCGACCAGTTGCGCCTGAGCCTGGCGCCGGGCGATCTGGCCGTGGTGGCCGAAGGCATCCGCGCCTGGCCGGCCGGCGGCGGCGAACGCATCCGCGCGCTCAACGCCTGGGTGCTCGCCACGCGCGAGTCCGCCGAATTCCTGCTGCAGACCGAGCAAATGGGCCGCTCCTTCGTCGAATGGCTCAAGCTGCACCACGAAGACGCCGCCGCCTGCTTCGATGGCCTGCCCGTCACCTACCCGGTCGCCTTCGCCTTCGCCGCCGCGAGGAGCGGCGCCAGCGTGGTGGACGGCTGCCTGGCCTTCGCCTTCGGCTGGGCCGAGAACATGACCGCCGCCGCCGTCAAGGCCGTGCCGCTGGGCCAGAGCGCCGGCCAGCGCATCCTGGCGCGGCTGGCGCGCGAAATCTCCGCCGCGGTGGACGACGCGCTGGCCCGCACCGACGATACGCGGCAGGCCTTCAGCCCGATGCTCGCCATCCTCTCGGCGCGGCACGAAACCCAGTATTCCCGCCTTTTCCGGAGTTGAATCCATGGCCCTGCACCACATCCCGAACCGCACGAAGAAGTTGCCGCCGCTGCGCGTGGGCATCGGCGGCCCCGTCGGCTCCGGCAAGACCACGCTGCTGGAGATGCTGTGCAAGGCGATGCGCGAGAAGTACGACCTCGTCGCCATCACCAACGACATCTACACCAAGGAAGACCAGCGCCTGCTCACCGTGGCCGGCGCGCTGCCGGCCGAGCGCATCATGGGCGTGGAGACGGGCGGCTGCCCGCACACCGCCATCCGCGAGGACGCCTCCATCAACCTGGAGGCCATCGACCGCATGCTGGCGCAGTTTCCGGACGCCGACGTGGTGTTCGTCGAGAGCGGCGGCGACAACCTGGCCGCCACCTTCAGCCCCGAGCTGAGCGATTTGACGATCTATGTGATCGACGTCGCCGCTGGCGAAAAGATCCCGCGCAAGGGCGGTCCCGGCATCACCAAGAGCGACCTGTTCGTCATCAACAAGACCGACCTGGCGCCGCACGTGGGCGCCAGCCTGGACGTGATGCGCGCCGACACCGAGCGCATGCGCGGCGCGAAGCCGTTCGTGATGACCAACCTGAAGACGCTGAGCGGCCTGGCCGACGTGGTGGCGTTCATCGAGCAGCGCGGCATGTTGCGGGCGGGTCAGTCGGGGTGAGCCGCGCGGGCTCGGGCCGGGCGGCGTGAGCGGCCGAAGTAGGGGCGGGCACTCAGGATGTTCATCCCAACCTGGTTCACGCCGTACTCACTTCAACGCATCTTGAGAAAGCTGCCGCGGAGGTGCGAGGAGTGTCCAGGGCGGCACGCCCAAGGCTTTGGCGAAACGCTCGAGGTTGGACAGCGAGACGTTCCAGCGCATGCGCTCCACCGCTGAGACGTAGGTCCGGTCCAATTCGCACTCCAGTGCCAGGCGCTCCTGGGACCATCCCTTCTCCACACGGCGCAGGCGCAGCCAGTACGCAAGGATTTCACGCAAATCGTCTGAATTCGGCAACGACGTGGGCGGTTGAGGCTTGGCTGACACCTCGACAGCATGGATGTTTGATACATTTGCATCCACGGAGTTTGCTTCACATCTGAAGCGTGAAGCCCCTGACCCGGCGCTCGAGGCGAGTCATCACAACGTTTCCATGAAAGGGGTTCTCAATGAGGGTTTCGATCTCCAACAAATCGGTGCATCAGCGATGGGCCGGGGATGGCGTGGGTTCGCTCAGGCATGTTGCGCTGGCGCTGGTGTCCTTTGGGCATTTCGCCCAGGCGGCGGGAACATCCAGGGCCACCGACGCGGCCCCAAGGGCGAGCGAGATCGAATGGATCGACTTGTCCGATTACGACGCCGCGCAAGCCATGTCTACAGGCAACGGGCAACCCATCACCATCGATCTCCTGAATGGACGAAAACTGCGCTTTCGGCTCAAGTACACCAATGGTGAGCCTGAGGCGGCCACTTACGGTGTAGCTGCTTCGCCAATCAGTTTCGATCCCGCATCCTTCGGGCGTACCGGCTATCTCGGGATTGCGGGCCAGCCCATCATCTAGGGCCGCCGTGGAGGCGTCGTTGAAATCTCCAATATCCAGGTCTCGGACGCAAGCGGCAACTTGTTTGCTTTCGAGTGGGTCGCGGCAGATGCCGAATCAACGGGACATTCCATCACGCGGTAGGAGTTCATCGAGTTCAAATCGAATGGCACCGCCTGGACGCGGATCGCATCCTTGAACCGACCTGCCGACAACGCCGCCAACCCTGGCACGCTGCAAATCAGCGGATCGCCCAGTGTTGCCAGAATTCAGACGGACGCGATCACCTCGCCTGAAGGTGGTGCCTACGTGCTGGGCACGTCAAGCCCGTCAAGCGTCACGTTCACCTATGGCTCTGATCTTCCCGGCGGACCGGAGACCCACGGAAGTCGGCAAGCGGCGGCGTTTGGGATCATTCCCAGCCAAACCATCGTTGGCAACCTGAACGTGCCCGTACCCGCAAACCATCCCCTGGCCCTTTTTCCCGTGATGCTGGCATTGGGCTGGCTGGCCAAAAGAAAGCTCGGTACGGGCTGATTCAGCCCTGGGGCGACACGTATTCGACGAAGCCGTCCCCGCGGCAGAAGCCCAGCAGCCGGATCCCCGCTTGCCGTGCGACCTTGATCGCCAGGGACGTGGGGGCCGAGATCGTCGCGATCATCGGGATGTCCCTGCGCGCCGCCTTGCGCACCAGTTCGTAGCTCGCGCGGCTGGACAGGAACACGAAGCCCGAGCGCGTGTCGGTCTGCTCGCGGGCGAGCTGGCCGATCAGCTTGTCGAGCGCGTTGTGCCTGCCCACGTCCTCGAACACGTCCAGTACCGCCCCGTCGCGGTCGCACCAGGCTGCGGCGTGGATGCCGCCGGTCTCGCGCATCAGCCTTTGGTGCGCGGGCAGATCGCGCGCCGCGCGCTCGATGGCGCTGGCGTCGATGGCCGCGGCGGCGCCAGCGGCGCCGATGCGCGGGGGATGCAAGTCCAGCAGCGCAATGCTCTCGACGCCGCACACGCCGCAGCCGCTGCGGCCCGCCAGCGCGCGCCGTCGGCCCTTGAGCGCCGCGAAGGCCTGCTGGGAGACGGTCAGCCGCACCTCGGCGCTGTCGGCGGCGCAGACCGCCTCGATGTCGAAGACGTCCGGCATGCCCTCGACGATGCCTTCGCTGAGCGCGAAGCCCAGGGCGAACACCTCCAGATCGATGGGCGTGGCCATCATCACGGCATGCGAGATGCCGTTGAAGACCAGCGCGACGGGGAGTTCCTCGACGACGTGGTCGGCGGCTTGGCGGGCGCTGCCCTGCCGGTGGCGCGTGACGGTCTGGGCAATGCTGCCGGTGTGGTCGGAGGGGTTTTGCGACATGCGGAGGGCGGACTGCGATTTCACGGCGGTCGATCGTGCGGGATGCGCGGAAGCGTTGCGCGCCGATCCCGAGGCAGGGGCCATTAGACCGCATGGATGAGCGCCGGCCGCCGCTGGTCCACTGCGGAGTTGTCATTTTGTTGTTTCACTCTAGAATGGTTCGGCACACTCCAGCTACCAAAAAAAAGGCCGCCACGATGCAACTCTCCCGCCGCCAGTTCATGAAAGTGACTGGCTCCACCCTGGCGGGCTCGAGCTTGGCGCTGATGGGTTTCTCGCCGGCCACCGCGCTGGCCGAGGTCCGTCAGTACAAGCTCGCCGCCACCACCGTCACACGCCAGACCTGCACGTACTGCTCGGTCGGCTGCGGCATCCTGATGTACGCGCTAGGCGATGGCTCCAAGAACGCCAAGGCGTCGGTGATCCACGTCGAGGGCGACCCCGACCACCCCGTCAACCGCGGCACGCTGTGCCCCAAGGGCGCGGGCCTGCTGGACTTCATCAACAGCCCCAACCGCCTGCTGTACCCCGAGTACCGCGCGCCGGGCTCCGACAAGTGGCAGCGCATCTCGTGGGACGACGCGCTCACCCGCATCGCCAAGCTGCTCAAGGCGGACCGCGACGCCAACTTCCAGGAGACGACGGCGGATGGCCTGAAGGTCAACCGCTGGCTCTCCACCGGCATGCTGGCCGCCTCGGCCGCCAGCAACGAGGCCGGCTACATCACCCACAAAGTGGCCCGTTCCTGGGGCCTGCTCGCATTCGATAACCAAGCCCGTGTTTGACACGGCCCGACGGTGGCAGGTCTTGCCCCGACGTTTGGCCGTGGAGCGATGACGAACCATTGGGTCGACATCAAGAACGCGGACGTTATTTTGATCATGGGCGGCAATGCCGCCGAAGCGCACCCCTGCGGATTCAAGTGGGTGACCGAAGCGAAGGCGCACAACAAGGCGCACTTCATGGTGGTGGACCCGCGCTTCAACCGCTCGGCCTCGGTGGCGGACTTCTACGCGCCCATCCGTTCGGGCAGCGACATCGTCTTCCTCGGCGGGATGATCAATTACCTGCTGACCCACGACAAGATCCACCACGAGTACGTCCACAACTACACGGACTTCAGCTTCATCGTGCGCGACGACTACCAGTTCGTCGATGGCATCTTCTCGGGCTACGACGAACAGAAGCGCACCTACGACAAGAAGAGCTGGGACTACGAGCTGGGCGAAGACGGGTACGTCAAGACCGACCCGACGCTGCAGGATCCGCGCTGCGTCTACCAGTTGCTGAAGAAGCACTACGCCAGCTACACGCCCGAGAAGGTCGAGAGCGCCTGCGGCACGCCCCAGGCCAAGTTCCTGCACGTGTGCGAGAAGTTCGCGTCCACCGCCGTGCCGGGCCGCGCCGCGACCATCCTGTATGCGCTGGGCTGGACGCAGCATTCCATCGGCGCGCAGATTCTGCGCTGCGCCGCCATGGTGCAACTGCTGTGCGGCAACATGGGCGTGGCCGGCGGCGGCATGAATGCGCTGCGCGGGCACTCCAACATCCAGGGCCTGACGGACCTGGGCCTGCTGTCGGCCAGCCTGCCGGGCTACCTGACGCTGCCCAATGAGAAGGAGCAGGACTACCCGGCCTACATCGCCGCGCGCACGCAAAAGCCTTTGCGCGCCGGGCAGATGAGCTACTGGCAGAACTACCCCAAGTTCCACGTCAGCCTGATGAAGTCCTGGTACGGCGCCAACGCGACGGCCGAGAACCACTGGGGCTACGACTACCTGCCCAAGCTGGACAAGCAGTACGACATGCTGCAGTTCTTCCAACTCATGAACGAGGGCAAGGTCAACGGCTATATCGCGCAGGGCTTCAACCCCATCGCGGCGCTGGCCAACAGCGGGCGCGTGCGCGACGGCCTGGCCAAGCTCAAGTTCCTGGTCATCATGGACCCGCTGGCGACCGAGACCTCCGAGTTCTGGCGCAATTTCGGCGAGTTCAACGACATCGACACCGCGTCCGTGCAAACCGAGGTGTTCCGCCTGCCGACGACCTGCTTCGCCGAGGAAGAAGGCGCCGTGGTCAGCTCCTCGCGCGTGCTGCAGTGGCACTGGAAGGCGGCCGAGCCCCCGGGCGAGGCCAAGACCGACGTGGCCATCATGTCGGCCCTGCACCACCGCCTGACCGCGCTCTACAAGAAGGAAGGCGGCGCCTATGCCGACCCGATCCTGAAGATCGACTGGCCCTACGCCGAGCCCGACCACCCGAGTTCCGAGGAAATCGCCAAGGAATACAACGGCAAGGCGCTCGTCGATCTGACCGACCCCAAAGACCCCACCAAGGTGCTGCGCCCCGCCGGCCAGCAAGTGTCGGGCTTTGGCGAGTTGCGCGACGATGGCACCACGGCCAGCGGCTGCTGGATCTATGCCGGCGCCTGGACGCAGGCGGGCAACCAGATGGGCCGGCGCGACAACGCCGACCCCACGGGCATCGGCAACACGCTGAACTGGGCCTGGGCCTGGCCCGCCAACCGCCGCGTGCTCTACAACCGCGCCTCGGCCGACCTGAAGGGCAAAGCCTTCAACCCGCACCGCAAGCTGATCGAATGGAACGGCAAGGCGTGGGCGGGTGCCGACGTGCCCGACATGGGCGTCGGCCTGGCGCCCGAAACCGGCGCCGGCCCGTTCATCATGAACCCCGAGGGCGTGGCGCGCTTTTTCGCCCGCAAGGGGCTCAACGAGGGGCCGTTCCCGACCCACTACGAGCCCTTCGACACGCCGCTGGGCTTCAACCCGATGTACCCGGACAACGCCAAGGCCACCAGTTCACCGGCCGCGCGGGTGTTCCCCCACATCTGGGAGACCTTTGGCAAGGCGGCGGACTTCCCGCACGTGGGCACCACTTACCGCCTGACCGAGCACTTCCACTACTGGACCAAGCACGCGCTGGTCAATGCCATCACCCAGCCCGAGCAATTCGTCGAGATCGGCGAGGCGATGGCGGGCGAGCTGGGCATCAAGGCGGGCGACCGCGTGAAGGTCAGCTCCAAGCGCGGCTTCATCAAGGCCGTGGCAGTGGTCACCAAGCGCATCAAGCCGATGAAGATCGAGGGCCGCAACGTGCACCACGTGGGCATTCCCATCCACTGGGGCTTCAAGGGCGTGACCAAGCCCGGCTTCCTGGCCAATACGCTGACTCCTTTCGTCGGCGACGGCAACACCAATACACCGGAATTCAAGACCTTCCTCGTGAAGGTCGAGAAGGTCTAGGAGAAAAAAATGAAGCCCCCACGCTCACTTCGTTCGCTGCCCCCCAAGGGGGCGCTCAGTACCTTCGGAACGGCCGGGCGGTACTGATATGTCCCTGCAATCCCTTGATATCAAGCGGCGCTCGGCCACCACCACGCCGCCGCCGCAGGTGCGCTCGCCGCAGTCGGGCGACGTGGCCAAGCTGATCGATGTCTCCAAGTGCATCGGCTGCAAGGCCTGCCAGACCGCCTGCATGGAGTGGAACGACCTGCGCCAGGAGCCCGGCGAGAACCACGGCGTCTACGACAACCCGAACGACCTGACCGAGAACGCGTGGACGGTGATGCGCTTCACCGAATACGAGAACGAGGACAGCGGCAACCTCGAATGGCTGATCCGCAAGGACGGCTGCATGCACTGCGAGGACCCGGGCTGCCTGAAGGCCTGCCCTTCGCCCGGTGCCATCGTGCAGTACACCAACGGCATCGTGGATTTCCACGAGGAGAACTGCATCGGCTGCGGCTACTGCGTGACCGGCTGCCCGTTCAACGTGCCGCGCATCAGCAAGAAGGACAACAAAGCCTACAAATGCACGCTGTGCTCCGACCGCGTGGCCGTGGGGCAGGAGCCCGCGTGCGTCAAGACCTGTCCCACGGGCGCCATCGTCTTCGGCACCAAGAAGGCGATGAAGGACCACGCCGATGAGCGCATCGCCGACCTGAAGGAGCGCGGCTTCGCGCAGGCGGGCCTGTACGACCCGGCCGGCGTCGGCGGTACGCACGTCATGTACGTGCTGCACCATGCCGACAAGCCGGGGCTGTATGCGGGCCTGCCCAAGGAGCCGAAGATCAGCCCGATGGTCGCGCTGTGGAAGGGCATGTCCAAGCCCCTGGCGGTGGCCGCGCTGGGCGTGGCCGCGGTGGGCAGCCTGTTCCACTACATCACCAAGGGGCCCAACGACGTGTCGAAGGAACTCGAGGACGAGATGGAGCGCAAGGACCGCGAGGCCCTGGCCGCCGCGGACGCTGACAAGGAGAACGTGCGATGAACCGCAACCCTCGCGACCTGCAGCGCTACAACGCCTCCGAGCGCGCCAACCACTGGATCGTCGGCATCTGCTTCATCCTGCTGGTGCTCTCGGGCCTGGCCTTCTTCCACCCGGCCTTCTTCCCGCTGGTGCACCTGTTCGGCGGCGGGCCGTGGACGCGCATCCTGCACCCCTATGTCGGGCTCGTGATGATGTTCTTCTTCATCATGATGTTCTTCCGCTTCTGGCGGCTGAACATGATCGAGAAGCGCGACGTCGAGTGGCTGAAGAACGTCAACAAGATGGTGGACGGCAACGACCACGACATGCCCGAACAGGGCAAGTACAACGGCGGCCAGAAAGTGCTGTTCTGGGGGCTGGTGGCCGGCATGCTGGCCATCACCGCCAGCGGCGTGTTCATGTGGCGCGCGTGGTGGACGCCGCCCATCACGGTGGTGCGCATCGCCTCGGTGGTGCATGCCGCGGCCGGCGTGTGGATGATCGGCCTGATCATCATGCACGTGTATGCCGCCATCTGGACGCGCGGCACCATCCGCGCCATGCTCTACGGCACCGTCACGCGCGCCTGGGCCAAGCAGCATCACCGCGGCTGGTACCGCAAGATGACCGGCGACAACTCCTGACGCGTCTTTCGCAAGCGCCCGGTGATACCCTCGGATACCGCCTCAGGGCGGTATCTTCGTTTTCGGACCAAGGAAGAACTTCTGTGCAACGCATCCTCCAGCCCGGCGAAATCGAGGCCCTCGACCATGTGAGTTTTCCGCGCGTGCGCCTGCCGCAGCCGGCCGCGCTCTTCCAGGAGCGCGCCGCGCGGCTGGCGCAATTGGCCGACGGCCATCCCATCGCCGACTACCTGCGCTTCGCCGCGCGTCTGGTGCAGGCACAGCAGCGCGTGGCGGCGCAGGCCCCGGCCGCGCAGGCGCCGTCCGCCGACGTGATCGAGCGCGCCGGCGCCCACGGCATGCCGCTGATGCCGGCCTCCGACGCGCTGCCCGGACCGTGGCGCGACACGCTGCGCGCGCTGCTGGCCGACCTGCAGGCCGACGCCGCCGTGCCCGCGCCGCTGCGGCCCGTGCTCGACAGCCTGGCCGCCGCCGGCGACGGCGCGCTCGATGCCCTGGCCCGCCAGGCGCTGGCCGACAACATCGGCCGCGAGGATCTGGCGGCCGCTCCGCTCGTGATGGCGGCGCTGCAAGTGGTCTTCGCGGTGCGCGCGGCCGCCGTTCCCGAAAAAGCCGTGCCCTACACCGAGCCCGCCACCCTGTGCCCCGTGTGCGGCAGCGCGCCCGTGGCGAGCGTGCTGCGCATCGGCGGCAACATCGCCGGCCACCGCTACCTGCACTGCGGCCTGTGCGCCACCGAATGGCACATGGTGCGCGTCAAGTGCAGCCATTGCGAATCGACCCAGGGCGTGCGCTACCAGAGCGCCGAAGACGCCGACGGCAGGATCGGCGAAGTGGTGCAGGCCGAGACCTGCAGCCAGTGCCACACCTACCGCAAGCTCGTCAGCCAGGAAAAAGACCCCTACGCCGAGCCCCTGGCCGACGACCTCGCCAGCCTCACGCTCGATCTGCTGATGGGCGACACGGCCTTCTCGCGCGCCAGCGGCAACCCGCTGCTGGCCATCGAAAGGCCGCTGGCGGTATGAGCAGTCCAGCGCCGCCGCGCCTGCCCTCGGTGGACCGGGCCTTGGCCACCGACGCGATGCGCGCCCTGGCCGGGCGCTACGGCCAGAGCGCCCTCGCCGATGCCCTGCGCGCCGAGTTCGACACCCTGCGCCCGCAGGCCCTGGCCGGCCAACTGACGGCCGAGGCCATCGCCGACCACGCCCTCGCCGCCGCCTGCGAGCGCCGCCTGGCCGCGCGCTTCGCGCCGCGCCTGAAGGCCGTGTTCAACCTCACCGGCACCGTGCTGCACACCAACCTGGGCCGCGCGCTGCTGCCCGACGAGGCGGTGCGGTCGGTGGTGCGCGCGCTCACCGCGCCGGCCAACCTGGAATTCGACCTGACCACCGGCGGCCGCGGCGACCGCGACGACCTCGTGGACGGCCTGCTGCGCGAGCTGACCGGCGCCGAGGCCGCCACCGTCGTCAACAACAACGCCGCCGCCGTGCTGCTCACGCTCAATGCACTGGCCCAGCGCAAGGAAGTGATCGTCTCGCGCGGCGAACTGGTCGAGATCGGCGGCGCCTTCCGCATCCCCGACATCATGTCGCGCGCCGGCGCCCGGCTGGTCGAGGTGGGCACCACCAACCGCACCCACGCCAAGGACTACGCCGAGGCCATCACCGACCGCACCGCGCTGCTGATGAAGGTGCACACCAGCAACTACGCCGTCAGCGGCTTCACCAAGGCCGTGAGCGAGGCCGAAGTGGCGGCCATCGCCCACGCGCGCGGCCTGCCGCTGGCGGTGGACCTGGGGTCAGGCACGCTGGTCGACATGGCGCAGTGGGGCTTGCCGCACGAGCCCACCGTGCGCTCGGTGGTGGCCGCCGGCGCCGACCTCGTCACCTTCAGCGGTGACAAGCTGCTCGGCGGCCCGCAGGCCGGCCTGATCGTCGGCCGCCAGGACCTGATCGCCAAAATCAAGAAGAACCCGCTCAAGCGCGCGCTGCGCGTGGGCAAGCTCACCCTGGCCGCGCTGGAGCCGGTGCTGCGCCTGTACCTTGCGCCCGAGCACCTGGCCGAGCGGCTGACCACGCTGCGCCTGTTCACCCGCCCGCGCGCGCGGATGCAGGCGCAGGCCGAACGGCTGCAGCCCCTGGTCCAGCAGGCCGTGGCGCCCGATTTCGACGTGAGCGCCGCGCCCATGTCCAGCCAGATCGGCAGCGGCGCCCTGCCGGTCGAGACGCTGCCCAGCGTCGGCCTGCGCATCGCCCCGCGCGAGGGCAAGCGCGCCGGCCGCCAGCTCGCCCGGCTCGAAGCCGCGCTGCGCAGCCTGCCGCGCCCGGTGATCGGCCGCATCGCCGACCAGTCGCTGTGGCTGGACCTGCGCTGCCTCGAAGCACCCGACGAAGCCGCTTTCGCCGCGCAGCTGAGCGCGTTGCAAGCGGCGCTCGCCCCGGCCTGACGCGAGCGGCGGTTTTCAAGAGAAATCGGCCTTCAGCCAGCGTCATCATTGCGCCAACAGCTATTGATTTTATAGCATTCGGAAGACTGCACGCATGATCATCGGCACCGCCGGCCACATCGACCACGGCAAGACCACGCTGGTGCGCGCGCTCACCGGCGTGGACACCGACCGCCTGAAGGAAGAGAAGGCGCGCGGCATCTCCATCGAGCTGGGCTACGCCTACCTGCCCGTGCCGCCCGAAGGCGGGCAGGGCGGCGAGAGCGCGCAGGTTCTGGGCGTCATCGACGTGCCCGGCCACGAGAAGTTCGTCCACACCATGGCCGCTGGCGCGGCGGGCATCGACCATGCGCTGCTGGTCGTCGCCGCCGACGACGGCGTGATGCCGCAGACGCGCGAGCACCTGGCCATCGCCCTGCTGTTCGGCATCACCCAGGGCACCGTGGCCCTGACCAAGTGCGACCGCGCCGATGCCGACCGCATCGCCGCCGTGCGCGCCGAGATCGCCGCGCTGCTGGCCGCATCACCCCTGCGCGGCGCGCCCCTCTTCGAGACCGCCCTCGCCCCCGAGGTGGACGCCGCCGGCCTCGGCATCGAGGCGCTGCGCGAGCACCTCTTCACCCAGGCCCGCGCCTGGGAGGCGCGGCAGCGCCGCCGCGGCGACGGCCTGTTCCGCCTGGCCGTCGACCGCGTCTTCACCCTGGCCGGCCACGGCACCGTCGTCACCGGCACCGTCTTCGGTGGCAGCGTGCGGGTGGGCGACACGCTCACCCACTCGGCCACCGGCCGCGGCGTGCGCATCCGCGGCCTGCACGCGCAGAACCGCGCCGGCGAGGCCGGCCGCGCCGGCCAGCGCGTCGCCCTCAACCTGGCCGGCATCGACAAGCACGAGATCGCCCGCGGCGACTGGATCGCCGACGCCCGCGTGCTGCAGCCCACCCAGCGCATCGACGTGCGCCTGCGCCTGCTGCCGGGGGCCGCGCCCCTCGGCTCGTGGACGCCGCTGCACGTGCACCTGGGCGCCGCGCACCGGCAGGCGCACGCCGTGCCGCTGCAGGCCGACACGGTCGCCCCCGGCACCGAGGCGCGCGTGCAGCTCGTCTTCGACGTGCCCGTGTTCGTCGTGCCCGGCGACCGCTTCATCGTGCGCAACGCGCAGGGCACGCGCACCGTGGGCGGCGGCGCCGTGCTCGACCCCCTGGCGCCCGAGCGCCGCCGCCGCAGCGCCGAGCGCATGCAGTGGCTCGACGCCCTCGACACCCTGGCGGCCACCGGCGACGCGCGCCCCCTGCTGGCCGTGGTACCGGCCGGCCTCACGCGCAGCGCGCTGGCCCGCTTGCTGGGCCGCCTGCCCGCGCCCGGCTGGGCGGGGGACGATGCGCCTGCGTTCGCCATCGGCCAGCCCGGCCCGCTCGCGGGATCGATAGCCGGCGATGCCGACGAACTGTGGCTGGCCCCCGCCGCCTGGGCCGCCGTGCGCGATCGCATCACCGGCGCGCTGGAGCGCCACCACGCCCGCGCCCCCGACGAACCCGGCCTGAACGGCGCCCGCCTGCAGCGCATGGCCTTCCCGGCCCTCGCGTCACAGTCCGGCGGCGCCCAGGCCAGCTTCGCGCGCCTGCCCGTGCAAGGCTGGCAGGCCTGGATCGACCGCCTGCTGGCCGAACGCGACGCCGAGGGCCGCCCCGTGCTGGAGCGCACCGGCCACTGGCTGCACCTGCCCGGCCACCGCGTCAGCCTGAGCGAGGCCGAACAGGCCCTGGCCGACCGCCTGCACCCGCTGCTGCTGGCTGGCGGCAACGACCCGCCCTGGGTACGCGACCTGGCGCGCCAGACCGGCGCGCGCGAAGACGCCGTGCGCGGCCTGCTGCGCAAGCAGGCCCGGCTGGGCGCGCTCCACCAGGTGGTGAAGGACCTGTTCTACCCGGCCGAACGCATGGCCGAACTGGCGGACACCTTCGCCAGCCTCTCTGCCCAGGCCAGGGACGCCGGGGCGTCGCCCCCGCTCCCCTCGCGGGAGAGGGCTGGGGAGAGGGGGCGACAAGGTCCGCGCTTGCCCCCCGGCGCCGTCGAGGCCCGCGCGTTCCGCGACGCCGTGCAGCTTGGCCGCAAGCGCGCCATCCAGATCCTCGAGTTTTTCGACCGCATCGGCTACACCCGCCGCGTGGGCGACGCGCACCTGTTGCGGCCGAATACGCGTTGGGCGCGGGAGGGGACCGTCACGGGCCCCTAGAATCCGCTTCGTCGCGCCGCACAGGCGCACCCATCTCAGAGCGGCGAAGCCGCCTGGGGTTGGCTTCTTCAGGAGAGCAAACGCACCCGGTGGTGCGCCCGGGCTTCAAACCCGGTAGGGGGCGCCAGCCGCTTCCTGGTCGGTTCGACTCCGGCTGCTTTCCGCCAATACACGCAAAGACGGATTGGGGGCCTGGCCGATACCCGCGCGGTTGATTGGTTGTTGGAGCGCTTGTTTGGAGCAGTGGGAACAAACTTCCGATTTGCAGCGTTTGGAGCCGGTCGCTGGCTGCGGGAGTACTCTTGCTGCCTGGTACCAAGCAGTCGTTTGGGCCTGGTCGCACGAGAAGTCTCGAATGTTGGCTATATGGGGTACAGCGGACATCGGGCACCCTCAACCCGGATGGCGCGGCGCGACTGACCGCTTCCCCATCACCTGGACTGGCGGTGCCGACCCGGAACGGTCGGTCGAACGGGATAGGCTGCGGTAACGGGGTGCTGCCTTCAACCTACAAACGGTTCGTGAACCGCGGGTCTTTTTCACGCAATTGGCGTCCAGAAGGACTCCTTGCACGCGCCGACCTGCGCTACGCTAGGTACAATCCTATTAGCTTGCGCCTTCGACTCCCAGGTGTTCAGGCGGCTGTGCCTCAGGCGCGCACGCCATGGGGCGAGCCATCTCCGAACTAGTCAGGCACCTCTTACGTTTTAACCAAGATGAAGAACACCTTTGTCCTTGCGCTGCTCAGTTGCGCCGTGGCCCCCTCGGTGTTCGCCCAGACGTCCTGGGGCGAGCTAGAACAGCGGTGCTGGAACAGCTACCAGAGCAAGCGCACGGCTGTCTCGCGCGACCTGAGCCGATCCCAGGTGGACTTCTCCAACCTCTGGAACGGTCAGCGCGTGCTCTCGCCGTTCAAGGTCGCGTTTGCCGTGCGCGGCATGGGCGTCGCGCCGGCCAAAGTACCGGTCAACAACACCGGGCACCATCACCTGCTAGTCAACCAGCGCCTTCCTGCCAACATCCAGGGTGATCTGCCCTTCAACGACAACCACCGGCACTTTGGCAAGGGTCAGACCAGCACCGTGCTGGACCTGCCGCCGGGCAAACACCGTTTAAGGTTGCTCTTCGCCGACTCGAACCACGTGCCATTTTTTGTGTTCTCACCTGAAATCACCGTCGAAGTAGTGGGCCGGCGAAGCGAGGTCGCTGCCGCAGATTTGCCACGCGTCACGCGGGACGGCTTCCAAGCCAGCTGCGCCCGCTGGTATGAGAACCAGGTCAGCCGGCCCGACCCGCAAGGCAAGGTGGCTTACTTTCAGAACCTGCGCGAAGGCGACGAGCTGACCTCACCCTTCAAGGTGATGATGGGCGTGGAGGGCTATGGCATCTGCTCTGCCGACACCAAGGTCGATAAGACCGGTCATTTCAATCTTGAAGTGCTGCGCAACGGCGCCCCGGTTCAACAGTGGCCGCTAAAGGGCGGGCAGACGCAGGTGGACGCCGAGCTCGCGCCCGGCGAATACACCATGCGGCTTCAACTCAGGGCTTCCGACGGCACCCCGCTGGGCGATGCAGAGGCGCTCAACGTGACCGTGAGGCGTTGAGTGGATTTCAATGTCCCGCGCGCTCAAGCGACCGGCGGGTTCGATTGAGCGGGTTGTCTCATGCAGTGGTGGCACTTGCTGGCGGGCTGATGTTGGAACTCGTTGGGCGTTATCTGCAGCACATCAGAACGCCTTCAAACAACGGGGCTTAGCTACCTCTGGGCATCGCGTTTTTTTGTTGAACAATGACGGCTCCTGGCCGTGCCGAAAGGCCCGTTCCTGCCATCCCGTCCGTTGCATGTGTTGGTGGAACCCCCCGCAGGTTCGCCCGCAACTTTGGGGCACTGGCGCTGAGCGCGCATGGGGTCGACCTATATTCCCGGGTGACGAGCCGGCGCAATGTGCCACCCAGCGGGGCTGGCGTCGCCTCTTTCAAGCCGGATGTTTGGCAGAAGGGGGCTCATGGAGTGCTCATGTTTACGGGCTGAAGCAGCGAACCGGGCGTGGCTGACGCGTTCAGCGTTCGCGCAGGTCGGCAAAATCGCTGAGGGACGCCTTCATGGAGTCAATCCAGTCGGGTTTGGGTTTGGGCTCATCTCGCGAAGCCAGTGACAGAAAGACGTTGACCAGCAAGAAAACCACCACCCACGCCATGGCCGCGACGAACAACACAAAGGTCAGCGAGACGGTACCGTTCCAGATACGCGCTATGCCCAGAAAAGCGCAGAAAAACCACAGACTGTTGGACAGCGATACGCTGAGCGCCACGGTCAACCAGTCGCGGTGACTCCAACGGGAGACCGGGCGCGAACGCCGGAGGATTGGGAACACCCCACGGTGCAAAACAAAAGCGTTGACGCTCAGCAGCGCCACCAGCACCAGCTTGGCGTGCAGCTTTTCATTGAGTAGGTAGTCGGGGTTGGCGTACCAGCCCAGGTAGATGATCGCCGCGCCGGTGCAATACAGAACCAACAGTGCCGCGCTCACCATGATCGTCTCGAAACGCTCTGGCGGCGGAATCACCACCTTGTAGCCCAGAGCCTTGGCAGCGAGCCGCATGTCGGTAATCACGATAGTGCCGATGGCTGCGCAAGTCGCAATCAAGTGCAGGTAAACAAGCAAGGTTTTGAGCATGGTCAGCAAATGGAGAAGCTACAAAATGGCGGTTACCCGTTACCGTTCCGACAAACGGACTCAATATAAGGGAAGTATCACGCAGTGAGAGCACAAGGGCTTGCCAGGAAGCTGACTTCCGATGCACTAGCCAGTGCCGACCAAGGTCAGCTGCCGAAGAGGGCCGCGAACTGGCGCTGCCGGCCAATACCTACCCTTTACGAGCGGCAGCTATGGATGCTGCCGAGATGGTTCACGGCAGCGATTTCTCGCATCATCTGTACTGCCGAAAGGAGGTACGACTGAGTCGTCTGAACTCTG
>Ga0075163_10004566_pt1 | contig 18563 bp, 34 predicted proteins | sample JI1023141ADNA_FD_71478 | JGI IMG/M metagenome (GOLD analysis project Ga0075163, IMG submission 71478) | Wastewater effluent complex algal communities from Wisconsin, to seasonally profile nutrient transformation and Carbon sequestration -... | ecosystem: Engineered > WWTP > Effluent > Algae...
GCCGACCCAGATTCCAAGGAAGGAAGTTATTTTACGTTTAAATAATTTTATAATGAAAAAAATAGTAATAATTCCTTCGTTTGCCAATAGCCATATTCTTGACCAATGGATTGACAACATGGTCAAATCCATACAACCGACGCATATTATTATAAATGAAGGTCTGTTCCCCCAAGGGCCAGAAAATAAAGGTCACGTTGACAGTAAAGAATTTTTGGACAAATATTTTGTTGAAGGGGAATTTTCAAAAAATAAAAGAAGTTTTGATTGGAGTAAAACCAATGATATTGTTTTTGTAAAGAATCAATTATACAAAAATACTAAAATTTATTTGCATTCCATTGATTACACTGATAATAATGCCAATAAATGTTTTTTACAGGGAATTTCGCATGGGTTAAATTTTATAAATGTAGAACGCGGTGATATTATTTTTCCTTTGGAACCCGATGCTTTTTTGTTGGAATCTGACTTTGAAGTCATTCAACATGAAATCGAAGAATTAAGACCAGGTCATGGTTTAAAATGCCTTTGGAGGGATTTTGTTGGTTCACAATATTATTGCGAAAACGTCAACGAAGTTGCAAGTCCAAAAATTCGTAGATTTTGTTATTGTTTTGACAACATGGATAATTTTTTGCGGGCAATGGACGGGTTTATGTCACAGGATTATCCATTGCTTACAAAAACGGATGTGTTTTGGATACGTCATTACCCGTGGTTTGTTTACGACAAATGGAAGGAATTGCGTTTTGACTTGATTTATCGCAGTAATCCAGATTACTGGAGGGATTTCGACCGTGGATTATTTGAAATAAAAACCCAAAGTCAAATTTATTTGGAAAACGGCTTTGCCACGGATTTAATCACAGTCCGTCCAAGTCGCCAACACCATGATCCGACACGATATGTAAAATTCATTGATTGTCAACATCCCGAAGCAATTAAAACACATCCTTGTTATTTAAAATAAAACAACAACATGAAATTTTTGAAATTTTTATTCATTGCGGTATCTTGCACACTTCCATTTTTAGTGTGGTATTTACTTTTTGCGTTTGTATGTGCAGAATTAAACCCATTTAAATGGGATATATTTGCGCGATTGGTTCTTGTATTTTCTATATTGCTTTATTTGCCAAATTTGGGTTCTTTTATAGAATCTCTTAGTGAATTTTTTAATGACGAATTTTCCAAATAATTTAAAAAACTAAAAATTATGAACCAATTAGTAGTAAACGACGTTGTCCAAGTTTTAGACGATGCTTACATTCCGCTTGCATGGCAAGGTTGTCTTTGTTATGTTGTCAGCGTTGACCATAGTGCCGCCGTAACGGTACGGTCATATTTTCCATATTTAACCACTACAAACGATTCGTATTGTGGTACAGAGGAAATTATACTCCCGACCATTGCGTTACATTTTGTAGGCAGACCTTTAATTACACCAATATAACATGGATATAACACCAACGGGTAAATTTTTTATCCGAATAAGCGTTTTTATTTTGGTATTTTGGGTTATTTCTTCTTATGTGGTTTTAAACCCGAATATCTTGACTTGGACATTGCCACATAGACTGTTGGCATCTTTTTATACGGTGTTTGTATTGGTTTTTTCGTATGATTCATTTAAAACTAAAAATTATGAATAGAATTATTTTTTTGTTGGGTTTGACTTTTGTGTGTTTTCAATGCACTCCCCATTACCCAAGCCAAACCCATGAAGTTGTTTATACAAATGGCCAACCCACAACTGTGGTTGTACACCAACCGGACGGCACATCGTTTTTCATGGCTTACATGTTGTTCAATTCTATGTACAACAATGGCGGTTACACGCAGATAAACAATTATTACAATACCAATCGCGGTCGCGGTGATTTCAGCGACGATTACCAACGCCGTTACCGCAATGAATACGATGCGTATGATCGCGCAAATCCAACGCGGCAACGCCCGCAAGAAAGTCGCGGATTTAACAGACCGTGGTCAACAGGAAGCCCGTCACGGGTAACGCCAAATCAAAGCAATGGATTTAGCAGAGGGTCGGGTCAAACTCCTACAACAAACACCAATTCTCCAAATAACCGCATCGCCCCAACCCGTTCCAGTGGTTTTGGTAGTAGCACACGACCGACATCGGCACCAGTCCAAAAGTCAACGCCTCCACGTTCAACTCCAAGTCGTAGTGGTGGATTCAAACGCAATTAAAAAATAATTAATTACACTTTAAACTTTTTTAAAAATGGGCAGTTGGTCAGTTTATTGCAATTTTAGCAACATAACCATAACATACGGACAAAGGTGCGTCTTAGTTCCATTGGTTGAGTCGAAAAACGGTACGCCTGGGATTGGATACACAACTATCCGTTTATTTACGTTGCCAATTTATGGTGTTTACGATGATTATGGGGGTATTACCGAAATTGAAGAAAGTGAAAACACACAATTAATTGAAAAAATATTCAATTGCAAAATACAGGATTTTGCCAATGCCCTCACAGATGATGATGGATCGGGCATTTTAAAAAAATATGAAAATGTAACTTATTGCTGGGTTAACCGTGACGTTTGGGATTATATTTCGAGTGTGAAAGATGAAGGGGGGTTATATCGTCACCTCGGTACACATAAATTATTGCTTAAACTTGGGTTTAATTATCTTGGCGAAGACCCTACCGTGGAACGGTACAAGCACAAATATGAATTGGGCGGCGCGATTATACATTCGGATGGTGCATGGATACAGGGCCATTGTTATAGCCCAAGTCAATTAAAAGAACTTGCTCCCAATGTTGATTTGTCATTTTTTGATAACAATGATGTGTTTGACCTTTGGCCGCTTTATGATGCTGTAACGGTGATACGGAACTATCATAGTTTAATGGGCATTGGTGAATATATTGGTATATTTTCGGAAACAACCGATGAAGATAACTATGGAACTTTAAACGAATTGTATTCAAACCACCACGAACGTGAATATAAGAAACTTGACAAGGTTCAACGTGCGTATTACGACCAACGTAAAAATCCGGCAATAATGAACGGATTTGCCAATGTTGCACGAATTGTTAGACACGCATATTCATTTTCCAACTACTTTAAACCTTATGTTTTGTTTGTAACCCCACAATGCGGTGAACATGAAACTCATCAATTGTTTTTGGACAAATTCAGTGAAATTAACCGAAACATAGTAAACAAATACCGCACAGAAAATTAAAAACGCCACAATGACTAAAAAACTCATTTATATGGTGGCAATTGACCATGAAAGCAGCCGGATTAAAAACTCGGATTACGCACAATGGTCAATTGCATCATGGGAATTGTATTGTAAAAAATACGGATTTGACTTTGTTGTTATTCGTGAAAGTCAACTAACCCGTCCAATTTGGCAAAAGTCCATGATTTATGAACATGGGCATGGATATGACTTTATTGGAATTGTTGACAGCGATACCATTGTAAGTCCAAACACTCCAGACGTTTCCACTGATAAGGGCAATGGGTTTTACGCTGTTTATGACCTTTGCGATTTTAATTGGGTTATGCAAAGCATCAAGGACAGGCAACGGTTTTTTCCAAATGTGGAACTTGATCTAATGAAATATTTTAATGCAGGAGTGTTGTTTTTTTCGGCGGAATACTTGACTTTATTCAAAGATTTTTTGGATTTTGTTATGCAAAACGAAGCCGAAATTGAAAAAATCCAAGGCGGCGGCAAAGAACAGACGTTATTGAATTTTTTTGTACAAAAACATGGCATAAAGGTCAATTTCTTGCAATCGGAATGGAATTTGATGTCAATTCATAAAAAAAACATGTTCACGCACAATTGGCAACTGAATGTTGACCAAACCCCGCATTTTATAAAATACGCTTATGTTTGGCATTTTACGGGATTTCCCATTGAACAACGTGCCGAAATTATGGAAAAAACTTTTAAATTTGTTTATCCTTCTTAAAATATGAGTATCGGTACAATTTCCACGGATGATTTTATTAATACGGAGCCGTTAAAACCTTTGTTGGTTGAACTTGACTTTTGGGATTTGGGTGAACGGGTATTTATATTTGACGGTTTGTTTGGCGAAAGTCCATACCATTCACCGGATGATTATACAAGTGATTGGCTTTATTTGATTTCAAAATTATCAAAATATAAATTGGAATCCATTCGGGAAAAATTGATTATGCGATTGCAACAACGATATGGACGTTGGTATTATCCAAGTGGGATTGATATTGCACGGGTAAACGGGGTTTATTCGGTTTTGATACATGGTTCGGAATTAAAAGACAACCATCGTTTACACAAAAATTACATGGAATACACATATAACCATGAATTTCAATACGTTGTCAAAACCGTTGCGGAAAGTATTAGGGCTATGGATGAACTTAAAAAGGACGTTGGAACAGAATCTAAAAATGGGAAGTTAATAATTCAGTACAAGGCACATGAACCCGTTACACAAAAAGTTACCGCACATACACGGAGAACGTCAAAATTGTACAAAGTACTTGACTTTGATGATAACGAACTTGAACGCAGTAATGATATAAACGAGTTAAAGTCAACATTCCAGAAAAAATACCCATATTTTAAACCAAAAGACATTGACCCATTTATTTACGAAATTTAAAATTAATTTAAACCATGTCCAATTTAATTAGCATTTGGGAAAATCGCCTCCCCAAAGAAAACACTAATTTCGATAATATAAAATTATTGATTGGTGGAGTTATAGATCATTACGAAAGCCGTATAAATGCGGAAAATGAAAAAAACAAAAACATTCATTTTTTATTAACTGCTGAAACGATGCTAATAAAACAATTGGATAGTAAATTAAACGCATCCAATTATTGGCCGCTTAATAATACGTTCAAATTGACGGAAGATTATATAAATTTGAATTGTGACAACGAAATTAAACGTTTGAACACTGTATTGTTGGAACTGGAACAGGAACATGTGGAAAATTTACCAGCAATTGAAAATAATAAAAAAATATATCAGGGTTTAATGGATATGATGTCCAAATTCAAAATACCTACGTCGCAACAAGTGTATGGGTATGAAAATCCCCGCAGTCGAACAAAAAAATATTACGATCAACATGCCAGTTGGCCGTCGGAAATCGCAGCATCTATTGTCAGAAATGATAATTACGGTACAGTGGTAACGTCAATAAAATTAAAAATAGAAACAATTGAACGTGTTCGTAAAGAAAAGTTGGCCGAAGTTCGTAAACGGGAACAAGATCGGTTGAAACTCGAACGTGAAAAATTTGATGTAATGGAACTTGCCCGATACCAAGTCAAATACAATCTTGACGCAACAGCAACGTGGTACGCAATTTTAGATAAAATTGAATGTATGGATGGGTACTCGGACAATAATGCCGAACTCCAAAAGGATTATGAATTTGTGGAATCTAAAATTTCTGGATATTGATGAACTACGTTTTTATAACCGCCATAGAATCGCCCACAAACGCAGATCGTTCGTATGGGTACAAATACTCCATTGAATCGTGGAAACGATGGTGTGGGGCAAATGGTGCTGAATTAAGGGTATTGGACAGTCCGGTGTGCGATGTCAATTCCCTAAAACCAAATTACCATCGTTATTATTGCTTTGACCTTTTGGTGGATGAACCCGAAGTTGAACAAATTTGTTTGGTTGACGCCGATACTATTGTGCATCCTGATTGCCCAAACTTTTTTGATCTAACCCAAGGTCAATTTACTGTGGTTAAGGAGGACGGGGATTTTGACTGGATTATCCGTAGCATTGAAAATCTACAATACGAATTTCCAGAAAATTTCAAAAAAAGTTTTAAAATTTGGGATTATTTTAACTCCGGTATGATAATTACAAATAAAACGCATAAATGGGTATTTGACCTTTTATTGGAATTTTATTGGAACAATGCAGACAAAATACAAAGTTGTCAAAAAAAATATGGAACCGGAACCGATCAACCGTTGTTGAATTGGCTTGTACAGGAAAATGATATTAAAGTCAACTTCATACCCTATCAATTTAACATGACTTCGTTGCAACGGAAAAATATCTTGGACACCCGTTTTTGGTTTACGGGCATACACGGAATTTATCATTTCAACGCCATTAACGGAGGCCCAATAATAGTTAACCAATGGCTAAAAAATACTTTTGAATATTTGTATGGATGAAAGATTAGTTCAGTTCATTTGTAACTTACTCAATTCCATTGGTACGGATTCTGAACAACAATACAACGATGTTTTAAAAAAAGCGTATGATTGCGAAACTAATATGCTTTCATTAAATTTAGATGGGACATATTTTTTTGTAGATCGAAAACACCTTAGTCGTGTAATTGCACGGCCTGAAAAATACCTTTTGGAAATTAAAAATGGTACATTCTACCTTGATTACGGCCAATACACAAATAAAAAATAAAAAAATGGACATTTCTGAATCTTTTATAATAAACACATGCAATGCCCTTTTAAATCCAAATGATAGGGAAAATGCTATATCGTTAATAATGGAAAATTACGATGCTGAAACACAGACGTATAATTTTGCGAATTGCATGTTGATAAGTAAAGAGTTTATGGATGAGTTAATTAAAAATCCAGAATATTATAAATCCATTTTTATGGGAAATATTGAAGCCCGAAGTCAAAATTTTGGAAATTAACAAATCATTTAATGAATAACCTTGACGTTTTTATGATAAATAACAACATCCCGAGGACAGAAGAAACAACGTACTACGAAAACCAACCATATACACAATTATGGAATTTGGTGGTGGAATCTTTAAATGAAAATATGTTTAGGATTAAACCCCCAAGTCATATAACATTATATTATCACTTGAAACACTTAAACTCGGATTTACGACCATACGGATGGATTGGAAATTCCCAATGGGTAGGTTCAAAAGATGATGGTTATAATATACTTGAATTAAAACCTTTAAACAATTACAATGAAAACGATAGATGAACTTTTACTGGACGTTGCGGAGGATAAACACGAAAATTTTTCTACTACGTCTTTTAAATTTAAACGCGATTTGTGGGAATTTTTTACAGGTTCCCCTAATTTGACGTTTCACCCGCATGAAGCCAATGTAGTGGAATATGGTACGCATAAAGGTCAAACCACACGCATATTGAGCCATATATTCAAGCATGTTTATACGGTTAATTTGCCTGGTCATTTTGACCAAGCAATGGTCAACAATTCGGATTGTAAAAATATAACTTACGTTCCGTTGAATTTGTACCAAAGTCCACTCGACAAATGTTTTACCAACGAACCCGTTAGTGTATTTTTCATTGATGCCGTACATACGTTTGATGCGGTTATGAGTGATTTTAGTCGCTCCATGAATATGAATTTGGACAGTGATGTATATTTTGTATTTGACGATTATGGTACTTATAACGATGTTTATGTTGCAGTCGAGCAATTGATCCGTATTGGTAAATTGGAAAAAATAATGTACATAGGCCACCCACCGAGACATAATTTCGGGGGAAATCCCCCAAGGGTTTTGTCAAATCACGAGGGCGTAATTTGCAGATTAATACCCGAATGACCTGCTGTAAAGAACAAAAAACAAATAAAGGAACTAAAAGTATGTTAGGCGGTTGGAGTTTTGAGCCGGAGGTTTACGATTTCATTGTAAAAAACTTGCCATTTGGCTCTATTATATTTGAACTTGGCAGTGGAGCCGGAACCGGCGTATTGGCACAACATTATACGATGGTATCCGTTGAACACAATAAAAAGTTCGTAGGCAAATACCCGTCCACATACATCCACGCCCCAATGAACGGACATTGGTACGATGTGGGCACGGTGAAGTCAAATCTACCGACAAAATATGATATGATTTTGATAGACGGCCCTATTGGAGACCAAAGTCGCAATCGAATTGGGTTTTACGAAAACATCAATTTATTTGACACGTCCAAAATGATGATCTTTGACGACACCAATCGGGACGGGGAGCGTCAGTTATTTGAATTGGTTCTTGCCAAGGTAGGAACCAATCGCAAAAATCAAGCCTTTAAAACATTTAGCGTAATTTATGGATAAGTACACGCCTGAAAAAATAAAAAAAATAAAACGCAACGAAATTTTCGTATTTGGTTCTAATTTATTGGGCATTCATGGCAGCGGTGCGGCTAAAGATGCTATGTCGTTTGGCGCGGTGCGCGGAATTGGCATTGGGCACGAAGGTCAAACCTATGCACTGCCCACAAAAGATCACAAAATAAAAACACTCCCATTGGAAGAAATACAACATTTTGTAAACGAATTTTACGACTATGTTGTACAGCATCCAGAATTTATATTTTTAATCACTAAAATCGGTTGTGGTTTGGCAGGTTATGAAGTCACTCAAATTGCACCGATGTTTAAAGAATTTGTTAATTTACCAAACGTCCGACTTCCAAAAGAGTTTGTCGAGCATTTGAACTTCCAAAAAACACACGCATGACAGTAAACGAATTGAAGTGCCTACTGAACGAACTCCCAGAAGAATTTGGGGATTTGCCCGTGGTGGCTAACGATGGTCAAATCACTAATATTGCCATTGGGTTATATTTTGAAAGATTTGGTGGGGAATATTATAATCCAGAACAATGGGACATTTTTGAATGGGATTGTTACGTCAACGAAAATCCCGATAACCACGCAGTGATAATCATTTAAAATATTTTATGAAATTAAAAAAAACTTATGTTTTTGGAACATTGGTTCAATTCTATGAAACCGAAATGCTCCAAGAACATTTACACAGTTGCGTCAAAATGCTGGAAGGCATTGAAAACGCGCATACCAACGTAACGTTTGTTTTTTATGTGAGTGCAGATGACCGTTTTGAAAAAATTGATTATGACTATTTCAAGGAAAAATATGATTTAAAATTAAAATTATTCCAAGATGATTTGGGGGTTCAGAACTGCATAGAAAATATTATACACAAGTTTTTTTTAGATAGTCCTTATAGGGATTGTTTAAAAATTCATACCGAATTTCGATATGAACACAATTATAATGGGAATTTCCAAAACATATCTTACTTTAGGCATTACCTTTGTGACCGTTTTTGCACGGAATTTGATTACGTTTGTTGGGGAGAAACCGACAGCCTTTGGCCAAGTCAAACCCTTGTATTGATGGAGGAATTGGATAAAGTAGTTGCCACAAAAACCCCAAAGTTCATTGCCAATTTTGCAGGTAGGTTAAATTGGGATGCGTCTTGGTTACAAATCACGCATCCATTGTTTGAAAACGTCCGAGCATTGGAATCTATGGATTGGGCATTGGAAAACGAAGCCAGTGAAAAGTCGTACATGACTTACGACCGTATGGAAGAAATCAATGCAATGGCGGGTCAACACGTTCAAATCCAAACATTGCACGAACCAAAAGCCGATGGAAGTTGCCTTATAATTTCCAGTCAATTGTTGTTAAGCGGCGCAACGGTTCCCCGTGGAATAATCCATTGTGGGGAGGATGAGGCATTTCTGCAAAACGCCAAACGCATCATGGGCAATGAATTTGTCCAATATAATTTTAAAAATATTTTACGGGTTCACAACCGACGGCATCCCAACAAACGTACCGGAATTTTAAACGAAAACAATCCCCGTGGATTTTGCAATGCAAATGATAAAGGGCAATGGTGGGACGTGTTGGAAAATACCAGCAAAAAGAACCTTGCAAACATGTTCAAACAAAAACACATGTTTGCAGAACAGGACGTTTTTGAGGGATTGTAGTTAATAATATGTTAAAAATTTGCAAAATTCAATAATACATTTTAACTTTGTAAAAAACAATAAAAAACACATGACACCATTTGAAAGATTTTTAGTTGGCCGCACTGGTTTGACTTTTGAAGAATTATTGGTCAAACACGAAAGTAAAAGTTTGGCACAAGTTTCGCACATTTTACAAGTTTTTTTAAACGCATATACAAGTCAATTTGATGGTGCGTTGTTGTACCCAACGGCGGATTTATATGACCGTTATACCATTGAACTTTTGAAAAACGAACGTGCCAATGCCAATAACCAAGAACATATAAATGTCCTTTTTGCCGAAATTAAACGCCGTGGCATTGGATTTAGTTTTCTCAGTGAATTGTACACCGTTAACGGTCAAATTTGGGATTTGGAAAGTGAAATCCGCAACGGTGTTGAACTTGGGTATTTGGAAGTTGGACGACGGGCCATTGAAATTCGCAATTTAAATGCCAAAAGAATTATGGCAAAAAACGACGTTTCCAAACATTTTAACGAATTTAATGAATACAAATACAATCATGCAAGTAAAGTTGACCCAGATGTTGAATAAATTGACCGAAATTGCACATGAATATTTTGGAATTTACATAATTTCGATTTTAATTATTTTGTTTACCTCGGATTATTTTTTTAATCCATTTTGGTTTTTAATTACATCCATTTTTATAATGGCGTTTCATGCGTATTTTTCAAAAAAATACAAAATTACATTGAGTTTTTACATTGCCATTTTGGTAATTGTTTGTGATTTTATCGGCATTTTAAATCATTATTTTCAACAATGAAAAAAACAATAATTTTGACTTTGGTGTGTTTTGCACCATTTTTGACCTTTGCACAAACTTGGGTTCGTACTGTAACGTTGTACGACGCCACTGAAATTCCCCGTGAAGTCAAGCGGGAAATCGTTACCGGAGTAACTTTTAAAAAATACGACCCATCGGGGCAATGTCATTTTCAATTTACAAAAAACGGTGAAGTTACACATACACCATTGGTTCCGTATGCAAGTCGTGAAGATATTGGGCCGAATACAACACGTTACCATTACAACGGTAAAGAAATAAGTTCTGTATTGTTGTTGGTTAAGGGATCAAATGGTATTAATAGGATTTCTTATACTGAACATAATACGACTGATCGAAAAATGAAAGTAAATGTAACCTTTGAAAGGAACCACGACGGGGCAAAATGATGGTAGAATTGTTGGATTATTGGGGCAGTGATGAAATTATTTGTGATGCTGCACGGGTTTCGTTCAATAAACGCGCAAACAATTACACCACGGAACAAAACCGTAAATTATTGCGGTATTTAATTGAACACGGGCATACCAGTCCATTTAGACATTGTTTTTTTAGATTTCGTATAGAATGCCCAATTTATGTGGAACGTCAATTGTTTAAACATCAAATTGGGATTACGGTCAACAGTATAAGCGGACGTTATGTTGATTTTAGTGATAGTTATACGCAAATAACGGAATGGCGCAAGCAAAGCACAAATTCAAAACAAGGCAGTGAAGGGTCAGTTGAAAGTCAAGAACAATGCACAAGTATTGAGCAAAGTGTAATTGAACATTGTAAAAATGCTTATGTGGAATTGTTAAAACTTGGGGTCAGTAAAGAACAGGCCAGAACTATTTTACCGTTAAATTTGAATACCACTTTTATTTGGACGGGTAGTTTACAAGCAGTTTTGCATTTATTTGACCTCCGGTTGAAACCCGATGCACAAATGGAAACACGAATAATTGTAAAACAAATGTACAATTTGCTAAATTCACTTGAAAGTCAACCTTTTAAACACACGTTGGAATTATGGCAAAAATATGGCAAACACACTGGTTTGGACTAACCCCAAATGAGATTTTTAAAATTGTCGGCAACATAAACAGCGACCTTGGGTTAAACAGTCCAGATTATGAATTGGACGTTTTATTGGGCGTTCATTTCGATTCCGGTATTTTCCACTTTACATTTGCTGGCTGCGATATAATGGTTTATGCGCACGACATTTTTCAAGGCAATGTCAGTAACGGGTACAATTACGACCCCAATTTGGGTTATCAAGAAAGTTTGGAATTATCCCTGCGAAATTGTATAAAAAGCCACGTCGAAAAACACAATAAATTAATTGCTCGGTTATGAAAATGCAACTCCGCATTAATATTCATGTCGGGGAGATGTACGTTCCACAAGGTTTTGAAATTATTATAAAACCCGTTAAGGACGTAGAACCGTTAGTCGAATGTTTACTTTACCTTAATTTGTTTGTTGAGTTGTTTGGTTTGGATGATGTTCGGCGGTTAAGCGAAATTTTAATTGGGGAAATAAAACCCCGTTTATCACAATATTATATAGAAAGTCGAAAGTCAATTTATGCTTACGAACTTTTACAAGTTCTTAAATATCTTTATGGTAAAATTCCAAATAAATTCAAGGTCGTTGATTTTAATGATGTTGAAATTGCACAGGTAAAAACCATAAAAGACGCAATTACCGCATTTAAAAATCGTTATCCTTACATGGATAACAACTTAATTAAAAATTTTATTTACGAAATATGAAATTTCCAAGGTTTTTAATTTTCATTTTTAATGATTTCTATCCACAGGGCGGTTTCAATGATTTGGCGTGGTGGGGTGATGATTTGGTTGAGTTTTTGGATTCTGAACCTTATAAAGAATTAATAACAACGACATATTACCAAAATATCCAAATTATTGATACTTTTAAATTGTATCAAGTTTCGCCGCGATTTGTGTATTTAAAAGAACAAATTATATTTTCCATTGAAGGTGGACATGATACAATCCCAAACTGGGTTGAAGGCGAAAACGTAGATGCCTACTTTGCTTCAAAAATCGAAGAATTTATTAATCACTTTAACAAATAATTATGACTGCAAACGAATTTATAGAATTTAAAACGGGTAAGTCTTCCGTTCTTGAACGTTATTCAACCCATACTGTAATTGAATTGATGCGCCAATGGGAAGAATATACTAATGTCCGTAAGATGTTGTATTCGATTAACCCAGTATTGAACCAAGACGAACTTGGAATTTTCAATGATGATGACCTTTTAATTTATTTAAATTCAACAATAACAAATAATGAAACTAATTGAAGTAAGTTCCGATGGTGATTACGGAGCCACAATGTTCGAGCAATCATTCCAAGGAACCAATACAAAAGTCAGTGATTTTATTGCAAATCATTTTGACGAAGACCAAACCGTAATTACCTACGAATTTGAACATTACGATTGTAACACAGTTACGGTTCAAATCGAATTACATGAATTTGGGGACGTTGATCCAAAGTTCATTGAATTTATGCGGCGCGACTTTGTGGATTACGATTACCGCAAACACCATAATTTTTACCTCGAAACTGACATTTTAAATGGTTAAAATAGTATTGAAAAGCGTCCAATGTATATCAATTGATGGCGGGGTCAATATTGTACTTTATGCTGGTTTGGACAATGATGCGGAATGTTTGGAATTTGCAAAAAACCTGTATCCAACTTCCAAGTCCCATGAAATTTTATCAACAACCACATTTACACAACTTAAATCATTTTTTGATATAAGTAATTGGCCGGAATTTCTTAAAAACCATGACGGTGATTATTTTTCCAAAAATGACGAATTAATGGCAACGTCCGTTGTGAAAAATATGGCAATTTCCATTATAAAATATCAATTTCCAAATTCTACACAAATTCCATTGGTTTTTAATAATAATTGAAAATGAAAGACGTAGCCGGAAATGAATTATCAATTGGCGACATGGTTGCATACACGAAGACGCCAAATAAAAACAATGTATTGCAAATTGGATATGTAACTGGATTTACGGTCAAAAAAATAACAATTGCATCAAGTCCAGATGGGCTTAAACATAAACCAAATGTTATAAATGTAAACAATCGTCCACCAGTTCAGTGTAAATTTCCTGAACAAGTAGCCAAAATTTTCATTAATAATGATAACCAAATACAAATTGACCATTGCAATTGACGATGTAAATCCATCGCCAAAATATAGAATTTTGGGAACCGTGGTTGAACCTTGGTTGCGGGATTTGTATTTGACTTTTGGCTGTAAATTTACATTGTTCATTCCATCGTGTTATCACGGAAAATGGCCAATTAGTGCAAATCGTACTTGGGTCAATGAACTTGTAGATTGTGGAATGTTTGAACTTGCCGCGCACGGACATTACCATCAAACGACAAACCCAAAACTTTATGGGGAATGTGAATTTTTGGAATTACAAGCAAAAGATGAAATCAGAACACGATTACATTTGATTTGGGAAGAATGGAACAAATGTTTACATTGGGAAGATGTACCCGTGGGTTGGCGTAATCCAGGTTGGTTATGTTCGCCAACAAGTGCTGAAATCATATCCAGCAAATTTTATAAAACAACATCGCCCAAAAATATTGATAAGCAACCATTGCAAAGAGTATCAATGGTGTCTTATGGGCGTAATTTTGTTGATTACGTTGCCCTACATTATGAACATAACAATAATTTGACATGGAACGAATGTAAAACTTTTTTTGGACACGATGGTATCCAAGTCAGTAACATTAATGTCCATAATACGGATATGTTTATGTTCACGTCACACATTGCGGGGAATCACAACCACAACGTTTGGTCATTGGAAAATTACGAACAATTTAAACTTTCTATGGATTATTTGTTCGGGAAGTTTGACCTTGAACCAAAATTTTTAAAAGAATGTTGACGCAATTCAAATTTACATAGATTTTTACAATTTCATTTATAATAATCAAGTCAAATAAATAAAAAACGTAAAATGAAAACACAAGTAAACTTATATCAAGTCAAATTCCAAAGCACCAACGGTTATATAACAAAATACTTCGTTTCCCGTGAAAGCAACACCGGAACGGGTTTATATCAACGTCTGTTGGATGAAATTGAAGAAATGTTCCCAACACCAGACAAACGGCATTATGAAATTTCGTTGGTTTTATCATTTGCCAAATGCGTTGAATTGTTTGGCACTGACTGGGTTCCATTGCCATTGGAACATTTTGGCGTTGACAAATTTTATATCCACGAAGTTAAAACCGCCGAAGACGCCTTGAAAACACAAATTCCATATTTAACTAAATTTGATAATATCTGTACATGGAACAATACGAATACGACGAATTGACCCGACCTGTCAATTTATTCAAGTCGAATGAAGAAGTCCGACAATTTATAAAAATACGTTTATTTGGGGATTTGAAAACCCATGTCAGGAACCTTGAAAATATGCTCGAATTGTGCGAATATGACGAATGTTACGAATGGTGCGCATTAATCAAAGCAGAAATTGACCTCATAAAACAAAACAAAAATAATTTAATTTTTAAACAATATGAAAGTCAATACTAAAATAAGACGTTATTACAATGAAAACTCTTTGTTCAATTGGTCAATTGTCATTTTTGGAATTAGAATTGGCAAACACGAATACCAATTCCTAATAAACAAAAACATTTATCATCCGCGACATCCGTTATACGACCAACCTTACAGCATTAATATCCATTACACAAATTGGGGCGAAGGCATGAACGTTAAAACCTACGATTGGGACTTTTCCGATTACAGAAAATTTAAACGTGCATTGAAATTTAAATTTCGTTGGATGTTTTTATTTTTTTAATAATGAAAATTGACTTTTTTACAGAAATTGGGCAATCGCACGGATTACAATATCCACGCGATTTTAAAAATATGCGCACGGATGTTGCGTGGGCAGTAGCGTTAAATGCGTATGTTTATGATTTTTCCCCATCCATCGGGGAAGCATTTAAAACAGATTTGGGTATTATAATTGTACCAAAAAACAATCCCAAAAAAGCCATTGACTTCTACGCCGAACATAAATTTAGATGTAAAAAGTGGTCGGTTATGCAAGAGGGGCCAAATAATTTATGGCAGGATTGGGACGTTCCCACACAAATTGAATACATACAATTGTTGCATGACGTTGACTTTGTTTTCTGCCACAATGAATCTGACAAACTCTATTACAATGGCTTGTTAAACGTCACCAAATCGTTTGTGTTGCGTTCTTTGTTTATTTCCGACGCAATACCCCAAAATCTAAAAATAATACAACATAAACGAAATGGCACAGTCATAAACGGCAATTGGGTCAGCTGGTACGCAGCCCAAGATTCGTTTTTTATTGCGCAGGAATTTGAAGAACAAGTTTATGCGCCTTCAATGGGTCGTAAACAGGAGTACGAAGATTATTTGGAAGACATTTGTTATTTTCCGTACATGGATTGGTCAAATTGGATGTCACAATTGAATAAAATGAAGTACGGAGTTAATTTGATGCGTACCTTTGCAGCAGGGACGTTTAGTTTGAATTGCGCCATTTTAGGCATTCCATGCATCGGGTGGAATTATATGGATACGCAAGGGATTTGCTTTCCCGAATTGACCTGTGACGTTGGTAATATGCAAGAAGCCAGACGCATCGCCAAGCATTTGAAAACCAACCGTTTGTTTTATGACCATGTTTCCTCATACGCTCAAAAAATGGCGTATGCCGAATTTGGCGAAGAAACTTTTTTAAAAAATTTTACGGATTTTTGGGCATTTAACGTCCATTGACACATAATTATATTAAACAAAATTTTTAACAAAATGAGCAAAACTAAAAACGAAGATTTGACCGCACAAGCGGCTTTCCCTGTCGGCACAAAGTTACAAGAAATTGGAACCGTGTTTGTTTACACTGTTACGGGCGTGATTGGCGCGTTGGGCGAATTGGTTTATTTTTTGGAACTTGAAAAAGGTGGCAATTTGTTTAGCCGCCCGCAACGCTATGTGACCATTCCAGGCAGTCGAATTACTGCAAAATTTGAAAAACAGCCCGTTGAATAATAGGCTAATTTATGACGCGCCAAAACTTAAACCACACACATTTTTTTAACAATTAAAACATCTTAGGAGTTTTAACCATGAGTTTTAGCAAATTGTATTTTAAAAACGATCCATTTTTCAACGAATTTGATCTTTTGTTGACAGATTTGTTGCGCAACAATTCAACACCGAAAAGTATTTTTGACCACGGTGAACGTTTGCCTTATCCAATTGACATTTATGCGACGGATGAGGCGTGTTACCTCGAAATCCCAATTGTGGACGCCAAGGCATCGGACATAGCAGTTCAAAACGTCAACGGTAAACTTAGGGTCAAATACGAACGCAGTAATCCGGTTCCTCGCGAGGGTCGGATGTATTTCCGCCAATTGGTTGCCCGTCGGGACTTTGACCATTTGTTCACGGTTGGGAGCAGGTTCGACCTTATGGAAGCCACGTCCGAGTACAACAACGGTTTGTTGACCATTCGTGTGCCATTGAGCAAAACGGCGGAACCGAAGCAAATTGAAGTCAAAACCAGTTTGCAATTGAACCAATAATAGTACTTGTGACGTTACCCACCTGAACAACGTACCAGCACAAGTCTTATTTTTTTTTAATCCCATTGGCGCGTCAATTCAACCCTTGGTTTGGAAAAGTCCAGATCGGGGGTTATTTTTTTTTAATTAATTAATTTTTCATATAATGCAAGTTTCTTTTGTTTGCAGTACACGCAACAATTTAAAGTATCTCAAATGGTCGTATGAATCGGTTAGGAAAAACCAAGGCGACCATGAGGTTTGGATGTGTTATGGGGTTGACCATTGTACGGACGGGACTTTGGAATGGTTACAGGATTTGTCCAAAACCGACCCAAAAGTCAAATTCATTGTAAACAATACGGGTGAACGTTTGGGCCATACGGTTATGTACGATAAAATTGTATATGAACTTGTGGAAACTGACCTTGCCATGATCTGGCACAGCGACATGTACCTTTGTGTTGGTGCGTTGGACGCCATAGAACCCCACACCAACCCAAATAGCATAGTTAGCCTAACCCGTATAGAACCGCCATTGCACCCAAGCGGCCCTGAAAAAATTGTAAAGGATTTTGGTACGGAACCGGAAAATTTCAACGAACGCGGGTTAATTGATTTTGTAAAACGTCAACCCCATAAAAATCCAACAAACGGTATATTTGCCCCGTGGTGTTTTTGGGTGGACGAGTTTAAAGAAATGGGCGGGCACGATTGGTTATTTTCACCCACCTCCAAAGAAGATTCAGATTATTTCAATCGTTACCAATTAAAATATGGTAAAAACTGTTTTAAACAAACATGGCAAGGTTTTGTTTACCATTTGACGTGCAGGGGTTCACGCTACAACCCGACGTTAACACAAGTTGGTCAAGATTCCACAGAATGGTCACAACAAAACAATCGCAGTTACAGGAATTTTATCCGTAAATGGCATAGTTTGGTCAAGCACACAGATACATTGGAACCTATTGTTTCCCAAATTTATCATACTACGTTTATAATACACAATTGTAAATTTATTGATAAATTTGAAATCTGGTGCGATAAATTAATACTCCCAAATTGTAATAAAAATGTAATTGAGGCATATATAAAAACGGAACAACCCAACACCGATTTTAATTTAACAGACAAAATACATAATTATAATGTAATTGATAGTGATACGGATGTTATTGTTGAATTTGACTTGAACAGGTTTGGCCAAAGTGATTATGAAAATATTATAAATTTAAGTGATATTATTGGTCAAAGTGGTGAAGT
>Ga0075163_10004568_pt1 | contig 18561 bp, 19 predicted proteins | sample JI1023141ADNA_FD_71478 | JGI IMG/M metagenome (GOLD analysis project Ga0075163, IMG submission 71478) | Wastewater effluent complex algal communities from Wisconsin, to seasonally profile nutrient transformation and Carbon sequestration -... | ecosystem: Engineered > WWTP > Effluent > Algae...
TCAGCCGGCCGGGACGGTGACGTCCGAGCCCGCCCGGACGCAGTCACGGAGCACCTCGTCGGGCCCGACCCGCCCGCCCGGCCACACCACGACTCGATCGATCGATCCCAGGACCTGCGCACCCTCGCCCACCACACTCGCCCCGCCGCTGGCGAGCAGGTTCGCGCGCAGGTAGTCGTGCGGCGTGCCGCAGTCGACGAACGCACCGGTTGCCGCGACGAGGTCGAGCTGCCCCCGGTCCCAGGCAGGCCGCCACACCAGGTCGTGGAGGCTCGCCGGCGCATCCGGCATCGCGGCCACCGAGGCGGCCGGGAGGAGGCAGGCCCCGACGTAGCGCTTCGTGCCGAAGTCGCTGTCTGCACCCGTGTCGACAACGAGCAGGCGCGGACGCTCCCCGTCCCATCCCTCGACCAGTCGAGAGAGGCCGTCGGTCAGGTAGGAGTCCGAGTTGCGCAGCAGCACCGGCCGGCCGCCGATCCACTCCCGCAGGTGGCCGAGGGCGCCACCGCTCTGCAGCAGTCCCGCCGACTCGTCCGAGATGTGCACGCTGGTGCCGTCGAGGTGCGCCCGCACCTGCTCGGCGAGGTGATGGACGTTCACCGCGACATCGGCGGCGTGCGGACGGACGGAGGCGAGGGCGAGGTCCAGGAGTGCCACGTTCCCCACCGGACACAGGGCCTTGGGCCGGATGGCGGTCAGCGGGCGCAGCCGTCGACCGACGCCCGCGGCGAGCACCACCGCGCAGAGGTCGCCTGCCGGGCTCGTCACACGGCGAGGGTATCGACCGGGGCAGCGTTCCGTGACTGCCTCTGAGGTGCGGGCCCAGCCCGGCACGGTTGAATGGGCCCATGTCCCCCACTCCGATCGAAGCGTCCGGCACCTTCACCCTCGCAGCCGACTCCAACGACCCCATGACCGTCAGGCGCCTGGGGTTCGGGGCGATGCGCATCACCGGCGCCGGCATCTGGGGCGATCCGCCCGACCGCGCGACGGCGGTCGCCGTCCTGCGGGAGGCCGTGAGCCAGGGCGTCGACTTCATCGACACTGCCGACTCCTACGGCCCCGGCACGAGCGAGGACCTGATCCGCGAGGCCCTCCACCCCTATGACGGACTGCTCATCGCCACGAAGGGCGGACTCACCCGCCAGGGTCCCGACCTCTGGGCCCCCGTGGGGCGGCCCGAGTACCTGCGCCAGTCCCTGCACATGTCGCTGCGCCGCCTCGGCGTCGAGCGCATCGACCTGTGGCAGCTGCACCGCATCGACCCGCTGGTTCCGACGGCGGAGCAGTTCGGCGCCATCCGGGAGTTCGTCGACGAGGGGCTCGTGCGCCATGTCGGCCTCTCGGAGGTCACCGTCGCCGAGCTCGAGGAGGCCGACGGCATCCTCGACATCGTGAGCGTGCAGAACCTGTACAACGTGGGCGATCGATCGAGCGAGGCACTGGTCGATCACTGCACTCCGCGCGGCATCGGGTTCATCCCGTGGTTCCCGCTCGGCAACCGCGCCCTCGTCTCGACGGACGGGCCGCTGGCCAGCGTCGCGGCCGAGGCGGGGTGCTCGCCCGCGCAGGCGGCGCTCGCGTGGCTGCTTCAGCACTCCCCCGTCATGCTCCCCATCCCCGGCACCGGATCGATCGACCACCTCATCGAGAACTGCGAGGCCGGACGCGTCCGCCTCAGTGCCGAGCAGATGGCGACCCTCGACGCCCTCCCCGCTACCGCGTAGGTCCGTGCCGCTGCGCTACGCGGGCATCGACCTCGCCTGGGGCGAGCGAGCCCGCACGGGCGTGGCGGTGCTCACGGAGGACGGCCGGTTGTTCCGATCGGGCTCGGTGCGCACGGACGACGAGATCTCCGCGGTCCTGGGCCACGCGGCCGGTGAACCCGGCCTCGTCGTCGCCATCGACGCTCCGCTGATCGTGCCCAACGAGGCCGGCCAGCGACCATGCGAGCGCCTCGTCGGCCAGGCCTTCGGCAGGTACCACGCGGGTGCCTACCCCGCCAACCGCGGCATGGCGGCCTTCAACCCCGAGCCGCGCGGGGCCCGCCTCGCACGGCGCTTCGGGTGGGAGTTGGATCCTGCCGCTCGTCCCGCTCCTGACGTGTCGGTCGCCATCGAGGTCTACCCCCACCCGGCCATGGTCTCCCTCTTCGGGCTTGAGCGCGTCCTGCCGTACAAGAGCCGCCGCGGGCGATCGGTGGCATCACGGCAGGCGGCGTTCACCGACCTCATCGCCCACCTGGAGCGGGTGTGCGGCCGGCTCCTGCACCTCGACGAGTCGCCACGGTGGCGCGAGCTGGTCTCCGACGTCGACGGCGCGACGCGGCCGTTCCAACTCGACCGGGCCGAGGACGAGATCGACGCGATCCTGTGCGCCTACCTCGCCTGGCTGTGGGCCAACCAGCCCGGCGCGCTCATAGTGCACGGCGACGCGGACGCCGGCTACATCGTGACGCCGCCCCCTCCGACGGCCGCCAGCTGACCCCGTAGCGCGGCAGCGAACTGGTCAACCGAGCCGGCCAGCACCTCGAGATCCGCTGCCGCCAGCAGCACCTGCGCCGTGCCATCGTCGAGCCGGAGCGCGACGAGCGGTGATCCGCGGTCGACGACCAGCGGAGCGATGTCGGACGGCACCTCGTTCAGGTGGACGAGGTCGAATGGCAGTCCCAGGCCGGCCGCCATGGTGTCCCATGCAGCCTTGCGCCGCAGGGCGCCGTGCGTGATGTCGCAGAGCGAGCAGTGCGCCGTTCCGAGCAGGCGTCCGATGACATAGCGCGTCTCGCCGATCGGTCCGCCGTCCGCGTGGTAGACGCCCACGAGCCCTACCGGCGCAACAGTCACAGCACGTCCCAGGAGTGGACCGGCTCGTTGCTGTGCATGCGCTCGACGTACTCGAGGGTCATGCGACGCAGGGACTCCTGCCGATCCATTCCCGATGCCTCGAACGCCTGAACCGACTCCACCTGCCACGTGGCCCCGTTGCGTCCCGAGGTGCACCGGCCTTCGATGATCCCCAGCAGCCGCTCGCGGATCGCGGGATCGACTCCCCACGACGTGAGCCCCTCATGGGCCAGTGGCACCAGTCGACGGAGCACCAGCTCGGTCACCGGAACGTCGCCCAGTCCTGGCCAGTACACGGGGGCGTCGATGCCGTGGATCGAGGCGACCGTGAAGTTGTCCTCGGCGGCACCGAAGGACATCTGCGACCACACCGGACGCTCCTGCTCGGCGAGGGCGCGCAGCGCGCCGAAGTACAGGGCGCCGTTGGCCAGAACGTCCACGACAGTCGGGCCGGCGGGCAGCACGCGGTTCTCGACGCGGAGGTGGGGCCGATCGTCCACGACGTCGTAGACCGGTCGGTTCCACCGCCACACCGTTCCGTTGTGCAGCCGAAGCTCGTGGAGCGAGGGCGTGTGCCCGGCGGCGAGCACGGCCGCGGGATCCTCGTCGTCGAGCACGGGCAGCAGGGCGGAGAAGTAGGTGGAGTTCTCCTCGAACAGGTCGAAGACGCTCGTGATCCACCGCTCGCCGAACCACACCCGCGGCCGCACGCCCTGGGCCTTGAGCTCCGCGGGGCGGGTGTCGGTCGCCTGCGTGAAGACCGCCACCCGCGTCTCACGCCACAGCTCACGCCCCATGAAGTACGGGGAGTTCGCACCCAGGCCCACCTGCACGGCGGCCAGGCACTGCGCCGCGTTCCACGTCGAGGCGAACTCGTCGGGGCTCACCTGAAGGTGGAACTGCACGCTCGTGCAGGCGGCCTCCGGCGCGATCGAGTCGGCGAACACGTCGAGGGACTCCGGTCCGCCCCGGATGTCGATCTGGAGGTCCTCCCCGCGGGCGAGGAACATCTGCTCGTCCAGGAGCGCGTAGCGCGGGTTGCTGCTGATCGACTCGTGCGTCAGGTGCTCCGAGCCGAGGGTAGGCAGGATCCCGATCATCACCATGCCCGCCCCGACCTCCCGGGCTCGGGCGTCCGCCGCGTTCAGCTGCTCGCGCACCTCGGTCTCGTAGCGCATCGCCCCGTCACCGGTCAGCCCCCGCGGCGGGACGTTGATCTCGAGGTTGAACTGTCCAAGCTCCTCGACGAAGGCCGGATCGTCGATGCGGGCCAGGACCTCCGCGTTGACGAGAGCAGGCCTGCCGTCGGCGTCGATGAGGTTGAGCTCCACCTCCATGCCGGTCATGGGGGTCTCGAAGTCGAATCGCGACTGCTCCAGCATCTGGGCGAAGACGTCGAGGCATCGGTGCACCTTGTCGCGGTAGCGCTGCCGGTCCTCGCGAGTGAAGGCCCGGGGGCCGACTTTCTCTCCCATGTGGTGAGAGTGCCGTATCAGCGCGGTCGACGCGAGGCGTGCACAATGACTCATCATGCGCCATGCCGAGCCGAGGGGATCCCTTGACGAGCGAGCCTGAGGGCCGTCACCGGCAGTCGGACGCCCACAGCTTCGTCCACGTGCCGACGGTCCCCCAGCGATCCGAGGATCCCACCGTGATGTACGGGCGCCTCGTGGTGGCGGTCGTCGTCGCCATCGTGGTCACGATCGGCGCCTTCGCCGCCGCGGTCGGCAACATCTTCGCCGGCACCCAGACGCCCGAGCCTCCCCAGGAGGTGACGATCGGCAGGTACGAGACGCTGGTGTCGATGGAGGGCCCTCCCCGTACCCTCGTGATCGTCGCCCTGTGCGGTATCGCGCTGATCGCGGTGTGCGCCATCGCCTTCGAGGTGATCGCCGCACTCATGTCCATCAGCCCCCGGCGGCGCCTGCTCACCTCGTACCGGGCCGACGTGAACCGGGCCGCCACCGACGGCCGGGTGCGGGTGACGGCGCTCGTGCCGGCCCACAACGAGGAGTTCTCGCTCCCCGTCACCCTGAACGCCCTGCTCCAGCAGACCCGGCCGCCCGACCGCGTCATCGTCGTGGCCGACAACTGCACCGACCGCACTGTCGAGATCGCCCGCGAGATGGGCTTCGAGGCCTTCGAGAGCGTCGGCAACGTCCACAAGAAGGGCGGCGCCCTCAACCAGGCGCTGGCCCGGATCCTGCCCGAGTCCGACGCGAGCGACGTCGTGCTCGTGATGGACGCCGATACGAGCCTCGCTCCGCGGTTCATCGAGGTGGGCGCCGCACGGCTGGAGGCCGACCCGGAGCTCAGCGCCGTCGGCGGGGTCTTCTACGGCGAGGACGGCCACGGGCTGATCGGCCAGTTCCAGCGCAACGAGTACGCGCGCTACTCGCTGCAGATCCGCTCGAGGCACGGCCGGGTCTTCGTACTCACTGGCACGGCGACCATGTTCCGCGCCGATGCCCTGCTCGACGTGGCGGCAGCCCGCGGCGTATTCATCCCCGGCGAGACCGGCAAGGTCTACGACACGGCGGCGCTCACCGAGGACTACGAGCTGACGCTCGCACTGAAGTCGCTCGGCGCGACCATGACGTCACCGATCGAGTGCATGGTCACCACGGAGATCATGCCCGCCTGGAAGAACCTGTGGATCCAGCGCCAGCGATGGCAGCGCGGGGCACTGGAGAACCTCAGTGCCTACGGCATCACCCGGGCGACCATCCGCTACTGGGGGCAGCAGGTCGGGATCGGCTACGGCACCTTCGCCCTCAACCTGGCGCTCCTGCTCATGTTCATCACCATCGTGGCCGTCGACCAGTGGATCTGGTTCCCCTTCTGGCTGGTCATCGGCCTCATCTTCGTCGTCGAGCGTGTGCTGACGGCCTGGAGCGCGGGATGGCGCGGGCGACTGCTCGCCCTGGCACTGTTCCCGGAGCTCGCCTACGACGTCTTCCTGCAGATTGTGTTCTGCAAGTGCCTGCTCGACATCACCCTCGCCCGCCGGGCGACCTGGGGGCACGTCCAGCACCCGACCGCCCCGCTGGGCTCGTGATGCACGCGCCCGCCGGCATCCTGCTCCCCGAGAGCGTGCTCACGTCCAACTGGTTCATCCTCATGGCGACCGTGGTGGCCTTCAACACGATCATCTACATGGGCCTGACGCTGTCGAAGCTCATTCCCATGCCCCGCCAGTTCCATCCGGAGCGCGTCCGCGGCTGGATGCGCAAGATCGGCCTCGACCCCGACAAGGACACCGCCGTGGACGACATCCCCAGGCCCGAGCGGCCGGACAGCGCCGATCCCTACGACCAGATGCGCATGGCCATCGCACGCCGCGACATCCCGCAGGCCTTCGGCCTCGTCGGCGCACTCGTCATCCTCATCTCCACCACATCTCTCATCATCTTTCGCGCCACCCAGGTCCCGATCCACGTCATTCAACTGGCGGTCGGCGTCCTCTTCCTCGTGGTCGCCCAGGTGCTCGGGCGCCGGCACTTTCGCGCGCGTACCGTGATGTGGACCTGGGCGACGAGCTGCGTCCTGCTCGTCCTCCTGATGACGCTCGAAGCCGTCCGGCTGAACAGTCAGTTCCCCGTCGCGTACGGGCTCATCGTGATGACCGCCTTCGCCCCCGTCGTCCTGGCCTGGACGCCGAGCCTCGTCGCCGGCACGGCGATGCTCGCGGCGATGTCGATCGGCGCCGTCACCAGCGACGGCGACGAGGAGCTGCGCCTCATCACGGCTGGCGTCGCCGCGCTCCTCGTCAGCGCCACGCTGCTGCGCCTTCGCCTGACCGCGATCAAGGCCCTCGGCGACGAGCAGGCCCGCTCGGCGGCCCTCGTCACGACCGACGTCCTCACCGGCACCCTCACCCGCCACGGGCTCCTGACCGTCATGCCAACCGTCGCCGGCACCGCGGAGCGCACGGGTGAGCATGTCTGCCTCATGTACTTCGACGTCGAGCACCTGGCGACCGCCAACGAGCAGTACGGCGTGCACTACGGCGACGACGTCCTGCGCGCCGTGGCCTCGGCCATTCAGGGCACCGTGCGGCTGGGCGATCTCGTGGCCCGCTGGAGCGGGGACGAGTTCCTCGTCGCGGGGATCGGCGGCAAGCCGAACGCCGACGACCTCGCGGCCCGCATCCAGGAGGCGGTGCGGATCAGCGGCATCAACCTGGGCAAGTGGCCCACCACCGTGCGCGCGGGCACCGCTGCCGGCGACCCGCGCGAGACCACGTTCGACGCGCTGCTCGAGGTCGCCGTGGCACAGACCGTCGCGCCGGGGACGGCTACGGCAGACCCATCCACTCCCTGATCTCCGGTCCCGCGACGTCGGCTCGGTACACCGTGTCGTGATCCTGTCCGTCCATGACCACGACCGACACGTCGGCACGCGAGCCCCGGAGGGCGTCGGCCAGAAGGCGCGTCTGCTCGAGCGGCACGACGCCATCCGCGTCGCCGTGGACGAGCAGCACCCGGAGCCCCGACGGGATGGCCTCCGAGGACTGCGCCCATGCCAGCGGGCTGCCCTCCGCGAGCAGCTCCGGGTCGGTGCTCCCTCCGAAGAAGCGGTCGAGTGATCCGATCGCCCACGTCGTGTCGTAGACGCCAGCCAGCCCGACGACACCGTCGAGCGCCACGCGCGGCCACGGGCACCCGCCGCCGAATCGCTCCCCGGAGAGCGCCACCAGTGTCGCCAGGTGGCCGCCCGCGGAATGTCCTACGACGATGACAGAAGTCGGTCGGTGCCCCAGGTCCGACGCCTGTGCGGCAGACCACCGCAGCGCGCAGGCGACGTCGTCGACGGGCTGCGGGAACTGGGCGCCCATCGACGTCGTGCTGTACGTGATCGTGACCGTGGTGGCGCCCTGGCGGTTGAGCACGTCCGCGAGGGGCTGCAGGCCCGAAGGATCCGCCGACGCCCATCCTCCCCCGGGAACCAGCACGACGAGCGGAGCCGGTCCCGCGGCAGCGGGGACCCGGATCGTCGCAGGGAGGCCGGGAAGGTAGTCGGCGGTGAGGGGCCCATCGGACGGGGAAGGCGTACTCGTCGGCGTCGACGTCACGGCGGCAGGTACGTCGACGGACGAGGACGTGCCGGAGCCAGGGCCGCAGGCGCTCAGCGCGAGCAGGCACAGCACGACCGGGATCCCGATGATCCGCGGCCGCAATCTGCCTGCGCACTCCCGAACTGCCACCGTCCCATGGTGGCACCTCGGCGTCGCCGTGCGACGCCACCGACAGCACGGTGAGGAATCGGGGAGGTCGGCAGGAGGGCTTCAATCCCGACACCTGGGGCACGGATGCCGCACCGATCACCTTCGCCGTGCCCCTCGCCAATTCGCCGGATAGCAGGCCGTTTCCCCATCCGCGGAGTACCGTCACAACGTGCCTCGCCGCGCCCTCTCCGCCGCCGGCGTCCTTGTCATGGTCGGCGCACTGGCCGTGGCCCTGTCCCCCGGCGGTCAGGCGGCCACCGCGCCCGTGCCCCGTGCCGAGACAGGCGTGTCGGTGCTGTCGCAGCCGGTCCAGCACATCGACGTGGACGGAGCCCGACTCGGCTACCGCGTCGCCGGCCGAGGAATGCCCCTCGTGCTCATCACAGGGTCTTCGAGCACCATGGCCGAGTGGGACCCGAGGCTCATCGATCCCCTCGCCCGGCATCACCGCGTCATCGTCTTCGACAACAGGGGTGCCGGCACGTCGACCGGATCGATCGACAGGCTGACCATCGCCCTGATGGCCCGGGATACCGAGCAGCTGATCGACAAGGTCGCGGGGGGACGCGCCGACGTCCTGGGCTGGTCGATGGGCGGATACGTCGCGCAGAAGGTCGCCATCCGGTATCCCGATCGCGTCCGCCGACTGGTGCTGGCGAGCACCGACTGCGGCGGCGCCGACACGATCCCCCCGAAGGCCTGGGCCCTGGCCATCCTCACCAATCCGGCCGCGACCGAGGAGCAGCGCCTCAGCGTCCTCTTCCCCCCGAACCGCGCGGGCGCCGGCGCCGCCTGGGGCGAGGCGATCGGCGCCGCCTATGCCGCGGGTGGCTACCAGCCCTCGGAAGCGTTCACCGTTGACCCCCACACCGTTGCGGCCCAGAACCGCGCGAGCGGGACTCTCTGGCTGCGTGAGGGCGGTGGCACCTGCCGACACCTCGACCGCATCACGCAGCCGACGTTCGTCGCGGCGGGCAAGGACGACGTGATCGTGCCGTGGCGCAACCTCAGGGCGCTGGTGCACGGAATCGAGGGCAGCACGTCGGCCGTCTACGACCACGCCGGCCATGCCTTCCTGTTCCAGCCCGGACTGCGCTTCGGCGAGGCGGTGCACCGGTTCCTGCGCGAAGGCTGATCGCTGCTGTTGACCGCGGTCAACAGCCCACCCGCCACCCGCGTATGGGCTACGTTCGGCACTCGAAGGTCGCCGCACAGACGAAGGGCAACTCATGACCACCGTCCACCGCGGCCGGGTGTTCCACATCGCCGACGCGCCCGTGCTCGCCGATGTCGTCGACCACCTCGTCTACCATCTCGACGGCGCCCTCGTCGTGTCCGACGACGGGATCATCTCGTGGTGCGGTGCATGGGCTGACCTACCGCCGGAGTTCGCGAACGACCCCGTCGACGACCACTCCGGATGCTTCCTGCTGCCCGGGTTCGTCGACACCCACATGCACTTCCCCCAGGTCAACTGCGGCGACTCCTACGGTGGCGGCCAGCTCCTCGAGTGGCTCACCAATTGCATCTTCCCCTCGGAGGCACGCTTCGCCGACCCGGAGTTCGCACGAGGCGCCGCACGGGAGTGGTGCGACCGCATGATCACGGCCGGCACCACCACGGGCCTGATCTTCGGCTCACAGTTCCCCGTGGCCCAGGACCTCCTGTTCCAGACCGCCCGTGACCGCGGCCTGCGGATCATCGCCGGGCGCACCATCATGACCGTGGGTCCCGACGCCGCCGCGCCACTGCTCACGTCGGAGGCCGACGCGATCGAGCTGACCCGACAGGAGATCGAGAAGTGGCACCCGCTCGACGCGTCCGTGCGCGAGCGCGCCCTCCAGCAGGTCGCGATCGTGCCCCGGTTCTCCCTGTCCGTCACCCCGGAGACGCTGGGGGCGCTCGGCGAGCTGTACGACGACTACCGCGATCGCGGGGTGTACTTCACGTCCCACCTGAACGAGAACAACCGCCCGGGCACCGGCGAGATCGACATGGTCAAGAGCATCTACCAGGTCGACTCCTACCTGGACACGTACGACGGCCGCTTCCTGCCCGGGTCGAAGAAGGGCGGCGCAAGTCTCCTCGGCCCGCGCAGCGTGATGGCGCATGGAGTGCACTGCCAGGATCGCGAGCTGGCCCGCCTGGCCGAGACGCGCACGTCGATCGCCCACTGCCCGACGTCACAGCTGTTCCTCGGCTCGGGCACCATGCCGTGGAAGCGCACGACCTCGGCCGGGGTCAATGTCGCCATCGGCAGCGACTTCTCGGCTGGCGACGAGTGGTTCATCCCGCAGGTTCTCAATGCCGCCTTCAAGGTGCACATCTCCGAGTCGGGCGACGACGGGCTGTCGCTGCATCCCGCCGTGCTGCTGTTCCTGGGCACACTGGCGGGCGCGCGTGCCCTCGACCTCGAGGACCGCATCGGCAACTTCGACACCGGCAAGGAGGCGGACTTCGTGGTCGTCGATCCGTCGCGGTGGAACCAGTACGGCAACACCCTGGAATGGGGATCCCGTCCCGCGGATCCCGTGCTCGAGCGCGATGCCTTCCTGTTCACGACCCTGATGGCGATGCGGGAGGTCACGCTCGTCGAGACCTACGTCCAGGGCCGTCGACTTCGCACCAGCCAGTGGGAGGCCTAGGACATGAGCAGCAACGCCACAGCCATCGCCATCTTCGAGGTCGACTCCGGAGACCGCGAGCGAGTCCTGACCTGGCAGGCCGACCTGGACGCCGCAGCGGCGCGGAGCATCGGCTTCGTGGGGGCCCACTTCACGCGCGGCTTCGACGAGCACGACGACTGGGCGGCGGCCGTCACCTTCAACTCCGCCGCGAACCTGCGCAAGTGGCTCGACTCACCGGAGCGGGCCGGGCTCCTCGAGCAGGGCGCCTCCTACGGAGCGCGCACGGGCACGACCCTCACCCTCCTGCCCGGCGAGCGGCCCCCGGCGGGCGTGGCCGTCTTCCTCCACCGCGTGGCCCCCGAGAACCACGTGGCCTTCATGCAGGTGGAGACGAAGCTCCAGCGGATGTCGAGGGAGTTCCCCGGCTACCTCGGCGGGCTGCTGCTGGCACCGGCGCAGCCCGACGGCCAGTGGATCTCCGTGCTCCGCTTCACCGACGACGCAACCCTCAACGCCTGGCTCACCTCGCCTGAGCGCACCGCCGAGCTGTCGGTCCTGCGCGAGTACCTCGTGCAGGACTTCGAGCAGGTGACGCGCAGCACTCCCTTCGGATCCATCGTGCGCGTCATCGACGGGCAGACGCGCACCACCCCGAACTGGAAGACCGCGATGGTGGTCTTCATGGTGCTGTTCCCGACCGTGATGCTCCTGTCGCGGTTCCTGTCGCCGCTGCTGCACGATCTGGGCCTGGATCCCGGGCTGAGCCTGTGGATGAGCAACATCGTCAGCACGATCCTGCTGACCTACCTGCTGATGCCGACCGCCACCCGCATCTTCCGGTTCTGGCTCGACCCGATCGACGGAGCGCCGCTCAAGCCGACCCTCCTGGGCATCGCCATCATCCTGTTCGTGTACGCACTGACGCTCCTTGCCTTCGCCGTGTTCCGCGACCTGCAGTTCTGGGACTACATGGACTAGACAGGCCAGGATCACCCCCATCCCGGAGCGTCGTGGGCGCGCGTCCGCCTCCATAATCGACGGCAGGGAGGACACCATGCGCCGCACCCGGCGAGCATCACTCACCGCGTCACTCGCAGCATCACTCGTCACGTGTGTGGCGGTGGCGATTCCCCTCACTGCCGTCCCGGCGTCGGCGGCCGAGTACTGGAACGACTACACCGTGTCGGGCCTGCCGGCCTTCGTCACTGCGCCCACGCCGTTCTCCATCACGGTCGACGGGCCCGATGCGGTCTGCGGGATGACCTACGCCGACGTCGCCCTGGCCTCCGCCCCCTGGACCTTCCAGTTCGACCCGTCGAGCAGCGAGCGCCACCCCTACGTGGACATCACGCTGTGCGACGGCGGGAGGGACTACGCCGACGTCGACGCGTCCGTTCCGTTCCGCTTCGCCGATCGCGTCGTCAACGGGAACACCGGGCGCACGGCGAGCGTGTCGGTATCCAACGCCACCGGTGCGCCGGCGACGGCCACGGTCACCGACCCGAGGGGTCGCGTCATCACGACCGCGGACGTGGGCGAGAGCACCACCCTGAAGATCCCCATCAAGGGGCTGAAGCGGACGACGACGTACGCCGTCACGATCAGCGACGGGGCCGGACTGTCGATGACCTCACCCCTGACCGTGTCGAAGGGGTGGGCGCTCTTCAGCTTCGAGAGGGACGGCACGGGAACGTTCGCTCCCTGCTCGCGCATCACCTGGTCGTACAACGCCAAGGGCCAGCCGGCTTCCGCCAAGACCCTGCCCCGCGACATCGCCGCCGGGCTTGCCCGCATCGCCGCGATCACCGGCCTCGAGTTCGTGCGGGTCGACTCGCCGTCAGACGCGCAGATCCGCTATGGCTGGCGCAACCTCGGGGCGCATGGGCCGTCGGGGCTCGGAAGCACGGGCGGTGCGGTCACCTTCAACCGCGTGAACTTCTGGCCCCGCGACACCAACGCCGGCTTCGGGCTCATCCGCGGCTACCTTCCCGGTCGCGGGTGGCTGGTCATCCACGAGACGCTGCACGTCATGGGCTTCGACCATGTGAATGACCGCACGCAGGTCATGAATCCGGTCGGGTACATGCACTCGTTCGGCAAGGGCGACCTGCAGGGACTGCACGCCGTCTACCCCAAGGCGGGCTGCGCACGCGCCGCCGCCTAGCTGCGGCTAGTCCTCAATCGACCAGGCGATGCTGAGCGACACGGACACCTGCGTGGTCCCCGCCTCGACAGGTGTCGGGACCTTCTCGGCACCGGCCACGGCATCGGCCATGGCCATCGGCGCTGGCAGGCTCGTCGTGCTCGACTCGGTCACGGAGGCCACGGGTCCGAGGCTGAAGCCGAGGAGCTGGGCGTACTGCTCGGCCTGCGCACGAGCGATGCCGACTGCCTGGGCGCGTGCCTGGTCAAGGGCGACGCTTGGGTCGGTCACGAACGTGCTCAGCGAGTCCACGCGAGCGGCATTTCCCCCGGCCGCCACCACGGCATCGAGCGTCGCCCCAGCCGTGGTCAGGTCGCGGAGGGTGACGGTGAGCGACTGCGACGCCTGGAACCCGGTCGGCGTCTGCCCGCCGTCGGCGGTGTAGGTGTACGTGGGGCCCACATTGACCGACTGCGTTGCGATGTCGGCATCCGCGACTCCTGCCGCCTTCAGGGCGTCGAGGACCTCGGTCGTGGCGATCGCTGCGGCCTCCTGGGCGGCCTGAGCCGAGGCGGGGTCGTTCGTCACCACGCTGAGCGACGCGCGCGCCGCATCTGGCGTCGCATCAGCGGTTCCGGTGGCCGACAGGCTGACGAGGCGCGGTGACTCGCTGCTCGAGTTCACCGTTGTCGCCGGCGAGCAGGCGCTCAGCAGCACCGCGGTGGAGGCGGCGAGTACGAGAAGGGCAGCGGATCCGCGACGGCTCATGGCTCAATAGTGCGCCTTCGAGCAGCCGAAGCCGCCGCTGGGTGCGCAGAAGCCCGCCGGTCGCATGCCGGGGATCCGGCTCCCTGGCCCCTATCGGGTGCGGCGCAGCCACCAGAGCCCGACGAAGGGCAGCAGCAGCGGGATCAGCCCGTAGCCGAGGCCGAACCGCGACCAGACCGACGCGGCAGGGAACTGGTCGGGCAGCAGCAGGCTCGCCGTGCCGATGGCGAGGACGCCCACCAGCTCGATGACGATGGCGACCGTGGCCACCTTCCGCGACGTCCGATCGCCGCGGGCCAGCGCGATGGTGGCCACGATGTAGACGACCGCGGCGAACGCCGAGAGCAGGTAGGCCACCGGCGCCTGCTCGAACTTCGTCGCGATCTGGATCCCCGAACGCGCAGTGGCGGCCACAGCGAAGACCGCATACACGACGACAAGGACGCGCCCGAACCCTCGATTGACCTGGCGTCTAGTGTCCGGGCCGATCTCGCCGCCCGCAGTCGCGTCAGACACCGGCACCCGCCCATACCTGCTGCACGCGCACGACGAGGATGGGGACGACGACGAAGACCACGGCGAGGACGCCCGACGCCGCGCGCGTCTTCTCATCCTTCATCCACCACACGGCAGCAGGAACGATGGCGACGCAGGCGAGCAGGTAGCCCACGAACTCAGCGCGGGCGAACTCCCGGTCGGTGCCCAGCATCTGCACGATCCCGCCGACGGCGAAGCCGACGAGGACCAGTTCGAGGACCGCAGCAGCGCCGATCAGGGCCGCACCGGGAGGACGGTTGACGATGAGAAGGACCACCGCCCATCCGGCCAGCGTGAGGGCGAGCACGATGAGGGCCGTCGCGTAGATACCGGTCACACGGCGATTCTTGCATCCGGCAGCGGGTGAGCCGCCGGTCGAGGAGCAGCTCAGGTCATCCCGTGGATGCCGGAGCCTCCTTGACCTTGACGATGATGTACATGATCACCTGGGCGCTCTTGTCCTTCGGCTTGCCGTCCCACACCGTGATGCGGGTGCGACCGGGGGCGAGCCCGGAGAAGCCCGCGTTGCTGTTCTTCGTCGCCTGAGTGATCTCGACGACGCCCTTCTTCTTGGCGCGCAGCACGATCTTGTTGTCCGCGTCCTCGGCGGGCAGGTCGCTGAAGACCGCCACCTGGCCGACCACGATCTTGACCTTCTCGCCGTTCATCGCCTGGGTGACATCGACCGGGGTCCACGTGCTCGGGTCGCCGCCCACGAGGGGGCCGGTCTCCGACGGAGTGGGGGTCGGGGTCGGGGCGACGCTCTCGACCGAGGCGGACGCGGACGCGCTCGTCTCCTCGGTGCTCGAGCTGCCGCAGGCCGCCAGGACCGGGGCTGCGAGCAGGGCGATGGACGCCAGTGCGATGACGTTCGTACGAGCCTTCACGTCGGACCTCGATTCCCCGAGCCACTGCGGCAGCGGTACTCCTATGGATGGTAGGCGAGGAATCGCCTCAGCGGAGCCTTCCCACGCGTCTCTGACGGACTTTTCGCTTCGCGTCCGGCAGCCGCGTGGAGCACACTGGAGATGCACGTGCGATCGACCGCAGCATCTGCTGCCGCGCACGTGGAGGGAGCCGACATGACGATCGAGCAGTTCGAGAAGATGCAGACCGGACACGGCTTCATCGCGGCCCTCGACCAGAGCGGCGGCAGCACCCCCCACGCACTGGAGCTCTACGGCCTCGACGCGACGTCGTACTCCGGAGACGCGGAGATGTTCGACCGCATCCATGAGATGCGGACGAGGATCATCACCGACGCGGCATTCGACGGTGACCGGATCCTGGGCGCCATCCTGTTCGAGATGACGATGGAGCGCCAGATCGACGGCCTGGGCACCGCGGAGTACCTGTGGGAGCGCAAGGAGGTCGTCCCGTTCCTCAAGGTCGACAAGGGACTGGCGGAGTCGACGGACGGCGCTCGGCTCATGCGTCCGATGCCGGACCTCGAGCACGTGCTCGTGAAGGCGGTCCTGCACGGGATGTTCGGCACGAAGATGCGCTCGGTCATCGAGCTGGCCAATCCCGCGGGAGTCGAGGCCGTCGTGGCGCAGCAGTTCGACGTCGGGCACCAGATCCTCGACGCGGGGCTGGTCCCGATCATCGAGCCCGAAGTCGACATCCACAGCCCGGAGAAGGCCGCCGCGGAGCAGCTCCTGAAGCCGGCACTGCTCGACCGGCTGGCGGGACTGGCCGCGGACGAGTACGTGATGCTCAAGCTCACCCTGCCCGACGAGGACGGCTTCTACACCGACCTGGTGGAGCACCCGCGGGTGCTGCGCGTGGTGGCGCTGTCGGGCGGGTACAGCCGAGACGACGCCAATGCCCTCCTGTCCCGGAATCCGGGCGTCGTCGCCAGCTTCTCGCGCGCGCTCACCGAGGGCCTCACGGCGCAGATGACCGACGAGCAGTTCACGGCGAGGCTCGATGAGTCGATCGCGTCGATCTACGCGGCGTCCCTCACCTGAGGTCGGACGCCTTCTCCTCGGCGGACGTCAGCGGAGTCTCGGCAGGGTGCGTGAACCGGCCATCGCTGTAGTAGTCGGTCGGGATCATGAGGTCCAGTTGCGGCGGTGACGCGAAGCCGCCCATCATCGCCGGCCCGCGGTCGGGCGTGCTTCGATGCCCGTGCATGACGCCGCAGGGAGCCATGGCCACGTCGTTGGCGTCCGCGTCGACCCAGCCCAGCCCCTGCACATAGAGCTGGCCGGACCCCGACCACATGACGAGGAACTCGTCGGACACCGGATGCCGGTGGATGGTGTCCTGGACCCCAACGCCGCAGTAGGCGTAGTTGAAGCCCACCATGCGGGTGCCGGCACCGGGCCACATCACCAGCCGCATCGGCAGGCCGATGCCGGTGAAGGCGGCACCCTCCAGCACGTTGAAGAGGGCGCCCTGACGGCGCACGTCGTCCGGGGCGAGGTTCTGCGCCCGCGCCTCCGGCTGATCGTCGCGGTACTCCATCTCGTCCAACTCGCCCGGCGGTGCGACGGGGACCGCATTGACGATGGCCTTGGCGGCCGCGGCCTCGTCGATCACCCCGAAAGCGGCGTTGTACAGGCCCGACGCCGCGTAGAGGTCGAACTGCGGAGGGCAGATCTGATTGACCAGGATCGCCTGACCCGTGGCCTCGGCAGGCATGCGCCAACGTCGCTCGACTCCCTCCGGGAAGTAGGCCATGTCGCCGGCGCGCAGCGTGATCCAGCCACCGCGCAGCCACACATCGACGCTGCCGTGCCGGCACAGCACTGCCTCCTCCGCGAGGTCGTAGGCATAGGGCTCGCTCTCGTCGCCGGGCGACAGCGTCGTGACGTGCACCGACTCCGTCTGGTATCCCGTGGCCGGCCATGCCAGCAGTCTCGTGCTCAGACCGTGCACGCTGATCTCGACACCGTCGAACAGATTGCCAATGGCCCCGTCCTGGCGTATCTGCTGTGCCGTGCGATACCGGGCGCGGAAGTCGTCAGGGATGAGGGCCACGCCGACATGCTTCCCTCGCCGCAAAGGACAGTCAAGAGGCAGCGCCTCCGCTACGTTGACCCGCATGATGTTCTCGATGTTCGTCCTGTGGATGATCGCCTTCATCGGCATCTTCCTGCGGCGACGCTGGACCATCGCCGTGGTCCTCATCGCGCTGGCCTGGACCGGGGTGCTTCTCAGGCTCCACATGTCCTCCGACATCCCGCTGAACTTCTGAGGTGCCGGACATGACGACGACCGCCTCGACTCCCACCACGCAGGACCGCAGCGTCCAGATCGCTCGGGTCATCAACATCCTGGCCCTCTTCGCCCTCATCGGCGTGCTCGCCGGATCGCTGCACCTGCAGTTCGGCGTCGGCGAGCAGCCGTGCCCGCTGTGCCTGGTCCAGCGCTCGGCGATGATCGGCCTCGCCGTCGGGCCCCTGATGAACCTCCTGTGGGGAATGCGGCCCGCGCACTACGCCCTGAGCATCCTCGCCGCCGTCGTCGGAGGTGCGGCGAGCACGCGCCAGATCCTGCTGCACATCGCCACCCCCGGCGATCCCGGCTACGGGCCCGCCTTCGCCGGGCTGCACCTCTACACGTGGGCCTTCGTGACGTTCACCGTCGCGGTGGTGGGCTGCGCCCTGCTGCTGCTGTGGGACGCGCCGTTCCGTGCCGGCGACACCGGCATCCGGCACCAGCCCGGAATCCTGCGGATCCTCGCCTTCACGGCCATCAACTGGGTGGCCCTCGACCTGCTCGTCATCGGCTTCTCGGTGCTGCCGGAGTGCGGGCTGGGCATGTGCCCGGACGATCCCACCAACACGGCGGCGCTCGGCGACACGCTCGGCTGGGCCGCCGTGCTCTCGGTCGGGCTGCTGGCGCTGGCCATCGCGGCCGCCGTCGTCATGGACCGACGGCTGAGGCCTGCTACCGCCTCGGGAACGCGAACGACGCCTTGACCATCTGGTGGTCGGAGGCCTGGTAGTCCCGGTCGAAAGCCCCCGAGCGCGTGAGGTGCATGACCACCTCGTACGTGACGGGGGTGACCCCGCGCCCGAAGATGTAGTCGATGCGGCTCGCGTCGCCTGAGTACTTCACCGGCCGCGGAGGGAACCCGTTGAACTGAAGGTTGCTCGAGTGCAGGTTGATGGTGGAGTACGACGTGTTCCTGCGCACCGGCGCCGTCCACGCGTCGACCCAGCCTCCCCGCTTGAGCACGGTCTGCGCGCCCTTCGGGTTCTGGAAGCTGTTGCTGTTGAGGTCGGCCATGAGCACGGCCGGAGCAGTGGGGATCCCCCGCTCGCGGTTCTTGGCATCGACCCACGGGCCCAGTGCTGCGGCGACGGCCCGCCGGGCCGCCTCGTGGGCCGGCTCCTTGTCGTTGTCCATGTGGATGGCGATGGCGAGGAAGGGACCGGTGCCGTTGCCGCCCTGCAGGTACGCCCA
>Ga0075163_10004569_pt1 | contig 18559 bp, 13 predicted proteins | sample JI1023141ADNA_FD_71478 | JGI IMG/M metagenome (GOLD analysis project Ga0075163, IMG submission 71478) | Wastewater effluent complex algal communities from Wisconsin, to seasonally profile nutrient transformation and Carbon sequestration -... | ecosystem: Engineered > WWTP > Effluent > Algae...
TCGAGCAGCGGCTGGTCGGCGCGGCCCTGGTCCGCGCCCAGGGCCGGCTCGGCTACAACGTGCCGTCGCTGTACGGCCTCGCGGTCGGCGCGCCCTACCTCCACCACGGCGGCGCCGCCGATCTCGCCGACCTCCTCGACAACCCGGCCTGGCAGGCCCACGCCACCGCCGGCAACCCGGTGTGGCTGGCGTCGGGCACGCCGGCCGAGATCGCGGCGCGCAAGGCCGACCTCGCCGCGTTCCTGCTGTCGATCGACGCCGCGACCGCCGAGCAGCCGCTGCCGGCCGGCTTCGACGGCTGCCCCTGAGGCTCCGAGCGAAGCGAGGAGCCGAAGGAACAAGGAGCGCCACCGTGGCCGCGTAAGGGCCCGCCGCGCCTTCGCCGCCGCTGCTCTCCTGATGCCGTGATCGCGGCGGTCGCTCGGGCGGGCGACTACGCGTCGCCGTCGGCGTCGTCGCCGTCGCCGGCCGCGCTGTCGCCGGCCGCGCTGTCGCCGGTCGTGAGCGCGGCGGCGTCGGGGTGCTTGCCGAGGTAGCGGCGGAGCTGGTTGCGGTGGACGCCGAGCCGGCGCGCGGTCCGGCTGACATTGCCGCCCTCGGCCCGCAGCGCGGCCAGGATCGCGTCGTCGTCGGGCAGCTTGATCGCGCGCGGCGGGGCCAGCGCCGGATCGGCGGCGGCGACCTCGGCCGGGCCGTGGCTGCGGCCGGCCAGCTCGTCGAGGTCCTCGGCCCGCACCGCCGGTCGGCCGCCCTCGGCGGCGGCGTGGGCGGCGCGGCCGACCTCGGCCATCAGCTCGCGGACGTTGCCGGGCCACGGCCGGAGCAGGCAGGCCTCGATCAGCGACGGGTGGGCGGGCAGCCCGCGGGCCGCGATCGCGCGGGCGATCAGCCACGGGATCTCCTCGCGCCGCTCGCGCAGCGCCGGCACCCGCACCTCGGGCCGACCGATCCGGTAGTAGAGGTCGTCGCGGAAGCGGCCGGCGGCGACCGCGCCGCGCAGGTCGCGCAGGGTGGCGGCGACGATGCGGAGCGCGACCGGTCGCGGCCGCGACGCGCCGAGCGCGAGCAGCTCGCCGGTCTCGAGGACCCGCAGGAGCTTGGCCTGGACCTCGAGCTCGAGCTCGGCGACCTCGTCGAGGAACAGGGTGCCGCCGTCGGCCGCCGCCAGGTAGCCGTCGGCGTCGCGATCGGCGCCCGAGTAGGCGCCCTTGCGGGTGCCGAACAGCAGCCGCTCGGCCAGGCCGGCCGGGATGGCCGCGCAGTTGACCGCGGTCAGCGGGCCGCCGACGCCCGAGGCGCGGTGGAAGGCGCGCGCGGCCAGCTCCTTGCCGACCCCGCTCTCGCCGGTGACCAGCAGCGCGCCGCCGCCGCGGGCGGCGCGCTCGACCGCGGTCCACGCCGCCCGCAGGGTCGGGCCGACCACGCCGTCGTCGGTGACCACGGTCGCGCCCTCGAAGCCGCGGACGTCGTCGACCGCGATCGCCACCGTCCGGCCGACCCGGATCACCACCGGGGCCGGCGCGGTCACCTCGATCGACGCGATCTGCCGGCCGCCGACGTGGGTGCCGTTGCGGCTGCCGAGGTCGGCGACCCGGATCTGCTCGCCGGTCCACGACACCCGGGCGTGCTGCCGGCTCATCCGGTCGTCGTGGGCCTCGGCCAGGGTCTCGCGGCCGAGCACCAGGCCGGCGGGCCCGATCCGCAGCGCGATCAGCCGCGGCGAGCGATCGCTCCAGACCACCACCACGCCGGGTACCGGCGCGCTGTCATGGCCGGATTCGACCTCGCTGTCGCGAGCGGTCTCCCACATGCTTCGCCTTCATACCAAGGTCGGCGCCGTCGTCGCCAGCGGCGCGGCCCCGCCTCGCAAGCGCGGTGCGAGGACGCGCACGATCGCGGGCTCGATCGGCTCGCCGCCGCCGGCGTGGTGGCGGGCGGCGCGCGCGTGCAGCGGCATGGCGCAGGCCTCGCACGCGGCGGCGGCCGCCGCCCACCCGGCGTCGGCGGCGTCGGCGGCGCCGGCGTCGAGCAGGGCGGCGAGCGCGTCGCCCCAGGCCACCCGCTCGCGGCGGATGCGGGCGGCGGCGGCCCGGGCGATCGCCGGCCGGCCGCTGGCGATCGCGGCCCGGCCGCGCAGCGACTGCATCTCGACCAGGACGTTCTGGGCCCGCAGCAGGTACGACCGGGCGAGCGCGGGCCAGGCGCGATCGAGCCGGTCCCAGGCCGCCGCGCCGGCGCCGTCGGCGAGCAGGGCCTGGGTCTCGGCCAGCAGCGCCAGCAGGTGGGGGACGTGGAAGCCGGTCGCCGGCAGGTCGGCCGATGTCGTCCGGATCTCGGACAGCGCACGGGCCGGCTGGCCGGCCGCGATCCAGCGGAACGACGCCGGGCCGGCGCGGAGGGCGGCGAGGGCGTAGGCGTCGCCGCGGGCGGCGGCGTCGTCGAGCAGGCGGGGCACGGCCGCGGCCAGGGTGGCGACGTCGCCGAGGTAGATCAGGGCCTCGAGCCAGAACAGGTTGGCGTTGGTCAGCTCGAAGAACGCGCCCGGGATCGCGGTCAGCGCGGCGATCGCGTCGGCGCAGCGATCGCGGGCCAGCCGCCACTCGCCGGCCTGGTGGGCGCACACCCCCTCGGCCATCGTCACCACCGCCCCGGCCAGCGGATCGGCGGTGCGCGCGGCCAGCTCGGCGGCCCGCGCGATCAGCGCCCGGCTGCGCGCGCGCCCGCGGCCGCCGGCGGTGGCCGAGTAGATCGCCTCGAGCGCGAGCGAGCGCGACAGCCGGATCGGGTCGCCGCCGGCCAGTGCGGCGCGGAGGTTGCGCACCTGCAGCTCGGCGCCGCGCAGGTGATCGGTCATCGACAGCGCGCCGGCCAGGCCCCACAGCGCGTCGATGCGCTCGAGCTCGGTCGCCGACGCCGGCGCCGGGCGGGCGCGGGGCCGGCCGTCGAGGGCGAGCCGGGCCCGTTGCCACAGCAGCGACGCGATCACCCGGCGCGGGCTGGCCGGCCACGGCACGCCGTGCTCGGCGAGGACGGCGGCGGCCGCCGCCCGGCCGGCGTCGAGGTGGCCACCGCGCAGCAGCAGCTCGGCCGCCCGCCGGCGCAGCACCAGGGCCACGGCCGGCGCCGCGCCCGCGGTCGCCTCGGCGAAGGCGGTGGCGGCGTCGGCGCCGCGGCCGGCGGCGTTGAGCGCCTCGGCGCGGGCGATGGTCAGCGCCCGCCGCTCGTCGTCGTCGTCGGCGAGCTCGGCGGCCAGCGCGTACAGCGCCGCGGCCCGGTCGGGCGTCTCGGCGATCGCCGCGGCCTGGCGCGCGGTCGCGCGGGCGTCGGCGCGCAGGCCGCCGTCGCGCTGGTGGCGGGCGACGCGCTCGAGGTCACCGCCGGCCGCGGTCAGCGCCGCGGCCAGCCGGCGGTGGCCGGCCTGGCGGGCGTCGGCGTCGAGCCCGGCCAGCACCGCCTCGCGCACCCGGTCGTGATAGGTGTCGAGCTCGTCGTCGTCGATCGACGAGCGGGCGGTGGTCCGGATCAGGCCGGCGGCCCGCAGCCGGTCGACGTCGGCGCGCGGGACCGCCGCGCCATCGGCCGCGGCGCACGCGCAGGTCCGGGCCACCGGCCCGCCGGCGATCGCGACCGCCACCAGCAGCGCGCGGCAGGTCGGCGACAGGGCGGCGGCGCGGCCGCGGACCAGCTCGTCGACCGAGATCGCGCGGCCGCGGGCGGCGGCGTCGACCAGCGCCAGCTCGCGCAGCAGGAACGGGCTGCCGCCGGCCTCGCGTGCGATCGCCTCGGCGTCGTGATCGCGGCCGAGCGCGCGGGCCAGCGCCAGCCCGGCGTCGGCGGCCAGCGGGGCCAGCTCGAGCTCGCGGACGGTGATCGCGCCGGCCCGCAGCGCGGCCAGCACCGGGCTGGTGTCGACGTCGGCCCGGCGGCAGCTCGCCAGCAGCAGCAGCGGCGGCCCGTCGGCGCCGGCGAGCAGCTCGGCCAGCAGCGCGCCGCTGTCGGGGTCGCTCCACTGCAGGTCGTCGAGCCAGATCACCACCCGGGCGTGGCCGGCGAGCCGGGCGAACAGCGCCCGCGCGGCGGCCCGGGCCCGGGGCCGGACCTCGGCCGGCGCCCCGTCGTCGCTGCTGCCGGCCAGCGCACGCAGCACCGGGAACAGCCGGGCCAGCGGCCCGACGTCGTCGACGCGCAGGGCGGCGCGCGCCGGAGCGGGCAGGGCGGCCAGCCGCGCCGCCAGCGCGTCGATCACCGGATCGAGCGCGCGCAGCGGCATGTGCTCGCGGTCGTAGCAGCGCCCGGTCAGCGCCCAGACCTCGGGCGGCAGGCCGGCCAGCCAGGTCCGGCACAGCGCGGTCTTGCCGATCCCCGAGTCACCGGTGACCCGGACCACCACCGGTCCGCGCCCGGCCGCGGCCCACGCCTCGTCGAGCCGCGCGAGCTCGCTGGCGCGGCCGAGCAGCGGCGCCTCGGCCGGCGCCGGCGGCGGCCCGGTGACGTCGCGCCCGCCGAGCGCGCGAGCCGCCGCGCGCACCGCCGCGCCGTCGGGGCGGTGGGCGGCGGCGCGGGCGAGCAGGCCATCGATCAGGTTTGCGATCACCGGCGGGACGTCGGCGACCACGGTCGCGATCGCCGGCGCCGGCTCGGCGCACTTGCGGGCCCGGACCTCGGCCGGGTCGCCGACGAACGGCGGCCGGCCGGCGTAGAGCTCGAACAGCAGCGCGCCGACCGCGTACCAGTCGGTCGCGGCCGACAGCGGCGCCAGGTCGACCTGCTCGGGGGCCATGAACCACGGCGTGCCGAGGTCGCAGCGATCGCCGAGGTCGGCGACCAGGCCGAAGTCGCAGACGTGGATCTGGCCGGCGCGGTCGACCAGGATGTTGCCGGGCTTGAGGTCGCAGTGGAGGCGACCGGCGGCGTGGACGACGGTGAGGGCGTCGGCGAGCTGGATGAGCACGTCGGCCAGCCGGCCGACGTCGATCGCGGCCGGCGCGGCCGGCGCGGCCGGCGCGGCCGGCGCGGCCAACGCGGCCAACGCGGCCGACCCGATCGGTCGCGGCGTCGGCCCCGCCGCGCTGACCGGCTCGTCGTCGCCGCTCGCCACCGTCGTCCGCGCCGCCGCGCCGCCGCCCAGCCAGGCGGTGACGTCGACGCCGTCGATGAGCTCCATCGTGTAGAACCAGCCGTCATCGCCGCCGCCGAGCTCGTACAGCCGGATCAGGTGGCGGTGGGTCAGATCGCGCAACGCGCGGAACTCGCGCTTGAACCGCGCGATCGCGGCCGGCCCGGCCCGCTTGAGCAGCTTGAGCGCGACCCGCTCGCCCGACGTCGGATCGACGGCCTCGTGGACATCGCCGAAGGCGCCGCTGCCGAGCCGGGCGCCGAGCTCGAAGCGCCCGATCCGCTCGGCCATCCCCGCCATCCTAGCGTGGGCCGGCGCGGGTGACGACCGCGTCGGCGGCGCGTCGACCGCCGGCGCGCCGGCCGCAGGTCGCCCGGGTCGGTGGTGCGTTGGTAGCGCGATGCGATCGCGCCGCCAGCCCCTGGTGCTCGCCCTCGTCCTCGCCGGGGCGGGGATCGGCACCGCGTGCCACCGCGTCGATCGCGGCGAGCCGGCCGTCGGCCCGGCGGTCGCGCCGCCACCGGCGATCGCGGCGCCGGCCACCGCGCTGGTGCCGGCGCCGCTGGCCTGGAGCCAGTCGCCGGCCGAGGCCTTCGATCGCCTCGCCGGCGCCGGCATGGCCCCGGTCGCCGACGAGCAGCGCGCCTACTACACCACGCCCGAGCAGTTCCACGCCGCGCCCGGCACGATCGAGGTCGCGCACACCGTCGAGCCGATGGTGCGGTTCACCCCGCGGCCGGGCTGGACCGGCACCGCCCACTTCCCGACCGTCGGCGGCGCGCTCGACGTGATCGCGCTGACCGCCCGGCTGCCGCCGCCGGCCGCCGCCGCCGCCCTGGCCGAGCTCGAGCGGCGCCACGGCCCGCCCACCGATCGGCGCACCGCCGACACCGACCGGGCGCTGGCCGCCGGCGCCGCCCGCTTGATCTGGGTGCGCGGCGGGGTCTGGCTGGTCGCCGCCGCCGATCCCGACGGCGCGGTCACCGTCACCTACCGGCGCGACGATCGGCCGGCGTCGGCGATCGCCCACTGACCGCGGTCAGAGACTGTGAATGAATCGGCGGCGCGGCCGGGCTGCCCTTACGAGGCCGCGGTGGCGCTCCTTGTTCCTTCGGACCCTCGCTGCGCTCGGGTCCTCAGTGGCGGCCGGGCCGGGCCGGCGTCGCCCAGCGCCGGAACGCGCCGCACTCGGCCAGGATCTCCCGGTAGTAGGCGGTGTCGGCGAAGGTCTTGACGATCGGGTACCAGGTGGTCGGCACCGGCAGGACGTCGACGTTGTCGTACGGGCTGAAGCCGGCGGCGGTGATCAGCCCGTGCAGCTCGGCCTTGGCGGCGTAGAACGCGGCCCGGGCCTTGAGCTCGCGGCTGGCGGCGAGGTCGAACGCGCGCTTGTACCAGCGCTCGGCCAGCTTGGTGTCGCTGGTCGCCTGGTGGGTACCCTCGAGGACGATGCGGGCGTTGCCGTACCAGGTCATGTTGTAGAGGCCGGTGCCGAGGTCGAGCGCGGCCTGGGCGGCGGCGTCGCCCTTGCCGGCGGCCTGGCGCGACAGCGCCGCCAGGCGGGCGACGAAGCTGGCGTGGGTCCACGGCGCGCTGCCGTACTGGGCGTGATCGCAGTCGTGGCAGTCGACGACGTGGGTGACGAACGGGTCGGTGCCGAGCGAGGTCGACGCCGCCGGGCTGCCGGCCAGGGTCTTGCTGCCGCCGGCGAAGTCGCCGGTCATCACCTGGCGCATCGCCAGCTCGAGCTCGAGCTGGGGCCGGCTGTAGGTCCCGGCCAGGACGAAGCGATCGAACGCGGTCTTGTCCTTGCCGGCGCGGGCGATCATCTCGCGCAGGAACGCCAGGTCGGCCCACTTCGACACCGGCGACACCGGCTTGCCGGTGGCGGGATCGATCGGATCGACGGTGCCGTTGCGGAGGAACTCGGCGTCGACGATCCGGCCGGCCTTGGCGTAGGCCGCGGCCAGCCGGCCGCGGACGTCGAGCGTCACCGGGCCGAGCCGGCTGAAGCCGGGATCGATCGCGGTCATGGTCCGCGCGATCTCGTCCTCGCGCGCGGCGTCGAGCTTGCCCTCGATCACCAGGGCCAGCGCCAGGCTGGCCTTGGCCTGGCTCGCGACCCGGACGTCGCCGGGCCGGGCGGTCACCGCCGCCTGGAGCTGGACGCGCGCGGTGGCGAGGTCGCCGCGCCGCGCCGCCAGGTGGCCGATCACCAGCCGCATCAACCACGGCCGGTCGGCGCCCTTGCTGCCGGCGATCTTGGTCGCGACCGCCTCGAGCGCGGCGTAGGCCTTCTGCTGGGCGGCGAGCCGGGTCGGGTCGACCGAGCCCGCCCACAGATCGACGCCGCTGGTCTCGGCCCGGGCCAGCTCGCGGGTCACCAGCAGGCCGAGCAGGTCCGACGTCGGATCGATCTTGACGATCTCCTGGGCGGCGGTGAGGCCGTCCTGGGTCACGCCGACCAGGCGCCAGAGCTGAGCCTGCTCGCGCGCGCCCCGGGCCAGCCGCAGCGCCTCCTTCCAGTCGGCGTCCTCCATCGGCTGGAAGTCCTGGGCCGCCGCGCCGGCCAGCGCCGGTGAGCCGGCGTGGATGCGGGCCAGCTCGAGGTTGGCGCGGGCCCGGTTGCCGCTGCGGCGCAGCGCGCCGGCGACGTAGTAGCGGGCCCGCCACGCCAGATCGGCCGACGGCTTCTCGAGCCGCGCGCTGTTCTTGTCGAAGAAGGCGGTCAGCGCCGCCCAGTCGCGCTGGTAGAACAGCACCCGGACCACCTGGAAGGCGTAGCGCTGGGCGAGGAACGGCGCCTTGGCCGCCTTGAGCCCGGCCCGGGCGTCGGCGAGCAGCGCGCTCAGCTCGGCCGGGGTCACCGCGCCGCTGTCGTAGCTGGCGACGCGCTCGGCCCGGCGGGCGAGCTTGACGTAGTCGAGGCCGCTCTGGATGGTGGCCTTGGCCGACAGCTTCCAGCCGCCGACATCGATGCCGTAGGGCAGGGGCGCCAGCGCGCCGGCGGCGGGTCCGCCGCGGGTCCGCGGCGTCATCCGCGCGCCGATCCGGCCGAGCTCGTCGATCGAGGCCGAGAACAGGACCTTCTCCCAGTCGGCCCGCGGCACCGCGCCGCCCAGGTAGCCGTTCCAGTCGGCCAGCATGGCGTCGCGACCGCAGTCGTCGCACGCGCCGCCGTAGCCGGCGACGTACGGGTCGAACTGCAGCCCGGCCGGCGCCCGGTCGGCCGCGACCAGCGGGTCGAACGTGGTCAGCTCCTCGACGGTCGGGGCCGACCAGCCGCAGGCGTCGGCGCGCTGGTCGCGCAGCCCGACCGCTCCGAGCACCGCGGCGGCGGCCAGCGCCGCGCCGCTAACGAACCGTGCGAAAGACGTGGTCGAGATCGTCCGTGGCATGACGTTTCAGGTTCCTTTCCGACAGGTCGAACAGCGCGATCGTGCGGGCGGTGGTGGCGGTCGCCAGGTGGGGCGCGAGCATACGCGCGGCGGCGAGGGTTTCTTCCGGGCCGGTGACCTCGATCTTGAGGATGTCGTCCTTGCGCAGGAGCGTGCCGTGGAGGAACGCCGAGCGCGCGACCTGGAACCGACCGCCGTCGAGCGGGCGGAGGAAGTCGAGCTTGGGCAGCTCGTCGGGGTCGGTGCTCTGCAGCAGGCCCTCGACCACGTCGTCGCGGAGCAGCAGGGTCCACGACCAGATCGGCAGCGCGGCGTCGAGCGGCAGCGGGTAGTCGGCGATCCGATCGAGGTAGGGCCGGGCCGACGCGGCGTCGAAGATCGCGCGGGCCTCGGGATCGGCGCTGAACTTGCCCATGTTGTAGAACATCAGCATCCCGCGCTCGACCGGCGGCACGCCGGTGCGCTCGCGGTACTTGATCTGGTGGAGGCGGATGGTCGCCGACAGCGCGACCCCGCGCGGCTCGGCCAGCCGGCGCGTCGCCTCGATGAAGGCGAAGAACCGGTCGCGGGTCGAGTCGGTCCAGTCGCAGTCGAGCTGCAGCTCGTGCAGCTCGACGCCGAGGGCGGCGGCGCGCTGGCCGACCTCGTTCCAGACGAAGCGGGCGGCCTCGTCGGTGCGTTCGGCGGCGAGCTGCTGGAACACCTGGTTGCGCAGGTACACCACCGGCACCACCTCGAGCCCGGTCAGGTCGGGCGCCGGCGTGCCGGCGTTGATCGGCCCGACCGTCGACGGCGCGGACAGGGCCGGGCTCCACTCGACGTCGAACATCCGGACGTACAGCCGGGTCACGCCGAGCTCGGTCAGCGCCCGCCGCTCGGCCGGCGACTGGGTGAAGGTGGTCCGCCAGTAGTAGAAGGCGCGGCGCGGCGGCGGCCCGCGATCGCGCGCTCGGTGACCGCAGGCGGCGAGGGCGAGGGTGGCGACCACCAGGCCCACCAGGGCCACCAGGACCGGGTCCAGCCGGATGCGGCGCATGCCGCCCGTGGGTACCACGGCGGACGCCTCGCCGCCGACCGCGACCGCCGCCGGGCGATCGCCGGGTGCTCGCGGCCGGCCCGGGGCGGTGCAGCGCCCGGGCTTTGCGCTTATGCTGCGGCCGTGCTGCCGGCACGTCCCGTCGGACCTCGCTTCGCGCTCGCTGCCGCGCCCCGTGGCGTCGACCGGCGCGGCCGTGGAGGCGCGCGCCGGTGAGGCCGTCGATCATCGCCGCCGGCCAGAGCGACGTCGGCAAGATCCGCGACCACAACGAGGACTCGTTCCTGGTCGAGCCCGACGACGGCATCTTCATCGTCTGCGACGGCATGGGCGGCCACGCCGCCGGCGAGGTCGCGTCGGCGATCGGGGTCCGCGTCACCCACGACCGCTGGATCGATCAGACCACCCGGCGGGCGATGCTCGACTGGGCCGAGACCGGCACCCTGGCCGCGCGCCGCACCCTGCTGCAGACGGTCAAGGCCGGGGTGCTGGCCGCCCACCAGATGATCTGCAGCCAGGCCGACAGCGATCTCGGCAAGCGCGGCATGGGCACCACCTTCACCGGCGTGGTCATCGCCGGCGGCGACGCGGTGGTCGCCCACGCCGGCGACTCGCGCGCCTACCTGGTCCGCGGCGGCATCGCGATGCAGCTCACCGAGGACCACACCCTCCTGGCCCGCCTGCTCGCCGCCGGCATGCCGGTCGATCGGGTCGACGAGAGCCACCGCTGGAAGGGCGTCATCACCAACGCGCTCGGCTTCGGCGACGAGACCAAGGTCGTCACCTTCCTGGTCCCGCTGTCGGACGGCGATCGCCTGCTCCTGTGCTCCGACGGGGTCAGCGAGTACGTGCGCGAGGACGAGGTCGGCGAGGTGCTGTGCTCGCAGCCGAGCCCGGCCCGGGCGGCGCAGCGGCTGATCGAGCTCGCCCTCGATCGCGGCGGCGAGGACAACGCGACCGCGCTGGTGATCAAGGTGCTCGAGGTCGGCGCCACCCCGATCCCGGCCGAGCAGCGCCGACGCGACGACGAGGCGCTGGCGCTGTGCCCGCTGCTGGCGCCGCTGTCGCCGCAGCAGCGGCTGCGCGCGCTGCGGGTCGCGACCGGCCGCGACTTCGCCGCCGGCGACGTCATGCCCGAGGCCAGCCTCGAGAGCCGGGTCGCCTGGATCGTGGTCGAGGGCGAGGTGCTGATCGGCGGCGTGGTCCGCGGCGCCGGCACGCTCCTGTACCCCGAGGCGCTGATCGGCCAGGGCCCGCCGCGCCGGGCCGACAACCTCGCCCTCGCCCTCGGCGAGCTGCGCGCGCTGGTGATCCGCGCCGACGACTTCGCCGAGCTGTGTGAAGAGGATCCCGACCTCGCCGAGCCGATGTACGACGCGCTCGGCGCGCTGGTCGCCTCCGCTCGCTGAGGACCCGAACGCAGTGAGGGTCCGAAGTGACAAGGAGCGCTGTCGAGGCGGCGCAAGGGCGTGCCGCCCCATCGCCGATTCACTCACCGGCGCTGCTCTCAGGCTCTACGATCGCTGGTAGTCGACCAGATCGATCGAGACGTCGCCCAGCTCGGTGTGAGCGACGATCTTGAGCGGGACCCGGTCGGCGTCGTCGGACACCCAGACCGAGAACGTCCGCGGCGGCCGCGCGCTGTCGATGGTCAGGTCGGGCCGGGCCCGGGCCGACACGCCGTCGAACCGGAGCGCGGCCTGGTTGCCGAGCGCGGTGCCGATCACCTCGCGGCCGGTGACCTCGATCTCGGCCCGCCAGATCCGCCGACCGCCCAGCACCCACAGCACCCGCCGCGCGCCGAGCTCGGCCGGCCAGATCCGCATCGCCGCCATCGCGCTGTGGGCGTCGTGCACGGTCTCGCCGTGGAAGTCGTAGATCAGGGTCCGGGTCGGCTGGTTGGCGAGGGTGTGCAGCACCGTCGCCTTGCCGGCGCCGTAGGTCGCCTCGGTGTGGCCGACCTTGTCGCCGAACCGGGTGTCGCCGGTGGTGGTGATCGGCCGCAGGGTGTCGAGGTCGATGACCGACGTCGCGTCGTCCTGGATGTTCTTGATCAGCGCGAACGCCCCGGCGGTGCCGACCCGCGACGACATCGCGATCGCGTGGCGACCGTCGACCAGCCCGGGCTCGCCGGTCGAGAACGCGGCCTCGCCGGCGAGGACGCCGGCCATCCGCACCTCGAACCGCATCGTCTCGCCCGGGAACACCGCGGTCAGCGTCGGGTCGACCGCGGCGACGCCGGTGGCGGTCGGCTCGCTCGCCATCGGCGCCGGGTCGGGATCGAAGACCCCGGCCGCGGCACCGCCGCAGCCGACGGCGGCGGACAGGAGGGCGACGGCGAGCCAGCGACCCATGACGTCATGATGGACGAGGATCGGGCGCGAAGCTTCAACTTCGCGTGCGGCGGCGGTCACAGCCGCCGCCGCCGGGCTAGGCTGCGGCATGATCGGCGTGACGCTCGGCGACCCGGCCGGGGTAGGGCCCGAGGTGGTGGCGTGGGCGCTGGCGCACGCGCCTGACGCGGTGCGCGACCAGGTGATCGTGTTCGGCGATCCGGCGGTGCTGGCCCGCGGCGCCCGGGCGATCGGCGTGGCCGTCGACGTCGCCTGCGAGGGTGAGCCGTGCTCGACCGCCCCCGGCCGGCCCGACCTCGCCGGTGGCGTCGCCCAGGTCGCCTGGCTCGAGGCGGCGATCGCCGCCGCCCGGGCCGGCCGGATCGACGGCCTGGTCACCGCGCCCATCTCCAAGACCTGGGCCCGGGCCGCCGGCCTGGCCTTCCCCGGCCACACCGAGCTGCTCGCCGAACGGCTCGGCGCCGCCGACGTCGCCATGACCTTCGTCGGCCCGCGGCTGGTGGTGGCGCTGGCCACCATCCACGTCCCGCTGGCGGCGGTGCCCGGCCTGCTCGACCAGGGCCGGATCGTCCGGGTCGGCGCGCTGCTCGCGGCCGCGCTCGCCGACGACCTCGGCCGGCCGGCGCCGGTCCGGCTCGGCGTGGTCGGCCTCAACCCGCACGCCGGCGAGGGCGGCCTGCTCGGCGGCGAGGAGCAGGCGGTGATCGCGCCGGCGGTGGCGACCCTGGCCGCGCAGCTCGGTGACCGCGCGGTGGTCCGCGGCCCGCTGGTGCCCGACGCCGCGTTCCGCCAGGCGGTCGACGGCGGCTTCGACGGCCTGGTCGCGATGTATCACGACCAGGGGCTGATCGCGGTCAAGCTCGTCGACTTCGAGGACGCGGTCAACGTCACCCTCGGCCTGCCGATCGTCCGGACCTCGCCCGATCACGGCACCGCCTACGACCTCGCCGGCACCGGTCGGGCGCGGCCGACCAGCACCGCGCGCGCGCTCGAGCTGGCGGTGGCGATGACCGCGCGCCGTCGCGCCCGCCGCTAGAACAGCGCCTTGAGCGCGTCGAGGTCGGAGAGGATGACCTTGCGGCCCTCGGTGACGATCAGCTTCTTGCGCTTGAACTGCGACAGGGTCAACGACACCGTCTCGCGGGTCGAGCCGATCAGGTTGGCCAGCTCCTGGTGGGTGATCTTGAGCGCCACCAGCGTGCCGCGGGCGTCGTCGATGCCGAACTCGTCGCCCAGCTTGATGAGCTGCTCGGCCAGCTTGGAGCTGACGTCGCGGAACACCAGCGCCTCGATCTTGTTCTCGAGCTCGTGGCGGCGGGTGATCATCAGCCGGGCGATGCCGGCGGCGAGGCCGGCGTTGCTGGCGATCAGCCGCTCGAGGTCGGCGCGCTCGATCTCGGTGAGCAGCACGTTCTCGACCGCCTCGGCCATCTCGGCCCGCGGCCCGGCGCCGACCAGCGCGGCGTCGCCGAACATCTCCGACGGGCCGCAGTAGCCGAGCGTGAGCGACTTGCCGTCGCGGGTGACCTTGCAGATCTTGACCCGCCCGCCGTTGACGAAGAACACGCTCTTGCCTGGATCGCCGGGCAGGTAGACGACCTCGCGGCGGCGGACCTCGCGCATCTCGACGCGCTCGGCGAGTCGGGCGAGGACCTCGGGACCCAGCTCGGCGAGCAGCTCGATCTTCTTGAGGTACCAGAGGGTGCGCTTCGCGTCGTTCACCCTCGAAACGTAGCAGAGGTCGCAAGACCTTGGCAGCGTGTCACGCGGCTTACGTTCGCTGTCTCCCGATCCAGGCGAGCAAGAGGCCGATCCCCACCAGGCCCACCGCCACCGCCAGCGCCGGATCGGGGTGGCGGCCGACCGCCTGGCCGAACCCGACCGGCCACAACCGGAGGCCGAGGCCGAGGACGATGGTGTTGTTGACCAGGTGGACGACGATCGCCGGGCCGACCGAGCGGCTCCAGGTCGCCAGCAGGCCGGCGACCAGCCCGACCAGGCCGCTGGCGACCATGCGGGCCGGCTCCTGGTGCATGACCGCGAACAGCGCCGCGACGACGACGATCGCGAGCGCGCGGCCCAGCCGCGGGCTCAGCGCGCCGAGCAGGAGGCCGCGGTGCAAGAGCTCCTCGCACACCGCCGGCACCAGCGCCCGCGCGCCGAGCACGATGATGACGTCGCCGGCCAGCAGATCGCGCGAGATCGCCCGCAGCGTCGGCCCGGCGTGGGTGGCGTGGGCGACCGGCGCGGCCAGGCGGTGCGCGACCAGCCAGATGCCGGCGCCGGCGATCACCGCGCCGACGACGCCGAGCAGCGGCGGCGCCACCAGGCCGAGGTCGGCGCGGCCGCCGCCGTGCAGCCGGACCAGCAGCACCGGCACCCCGGCCAGCGCCAGGAGCTCGGCGATCGTCGCCGGCCCGGGCCCGCCACCGATCATGAGGCCGATCGAGAAGAAGCAGGCCACCGCCAGCGCGTAGCCGCCGAGCGCCACCCCGGGCGTCAGCGGCGTGCCCGGCCCGTGGAACAGGCGGTCGGGATCGCTCATAGTCGGGCGGTCATGAAGTTCTGGCTGGGGCTCGGCATCGGCGTCGCGATCGGCGCAGCCGCAACCTACCTCGCCCTCGAGCGGCCGTGGGCGCACCCGGCCCGGCCGGCGCCGGCGGTGGCCGCGGTCACCTCGCCGCCGCCCGACGCCGGGGTCGCCCCGCGCAAGGGCAAGCGGCGCACCAGCCGCACCACCACCGCCGCCGGCACGGTCGAGCGCGAGATCGACGACGACGTGGTCGTCACCGACGCCGACCGCGCGCTCGAGTGGCGCGGCGACGCGGTGGCGCTGCCGCCGCGTACCGTCGACATGGCCGGCGGCGACGACGGCCGCCCGCTCGACGACGGCGAGATCCAGGGCGCGGTGGCGTCGGGCTCGGGGCCGATGATCACCTGCATCACCGACGCGGTCGGCGGCGCGCCGTTGTCGGGCGCGGTCACGCTGTCGCTCCTGGTCGGCGCCGACGGCAAGGCCGACAAGGTGCGGGTGCGGGCGCCGCGCTACCTGCACGAGCATGGCCTCTTGGCCTGCGCCCGCCGCGCCGCCCGCGGCCTGCCGTTCCCGGCGACCGGCGCCCCGACGGTCGTCACGGTTCCGTACGAGCTGAACTGACGCTCCGAGCGCAGCGAGGGCCTCGGAGCCTGTGAGCGAATCGGCGCTTGCGGCGGCTGCCCTTACGACGCCGCAGTGGCGCTCCTTGATCCACTGAGGACCCTCGCTGCGCTCGGGATCCTCAGTGCACGACGCGGTCGACGTCGCCGGCGTCGGCGTGCTCGCCCAGCTCGTCCTGGTACAGCTCGCACACCCCGCGCTCGATGAACGTCTCGATCAGGTCGGGATCGAACATCGCGCCGGCCTGCTTGCGCAGCGCCTTCTTGCACTCGGGCAGCGGCAGCCCGGCCTTGTACGGCCGGTCGGTGATCATCGCGTCGAAGGCGTCGGCGATCGCCACCATCCGCGCCGCCAGCGGGATCGCGTCACCCTTCATCTTGTCGGGGTAGCCGGTGCCGTCCCAGCGCTCGTGGTGGTTGCGGACCGCGCTCATGATCGGCTTGAGCATCTCGATCTTCGACGCGATCTCGTAGCCCTTCACCGGGTGCTCGCGCATGTGCACCCACTCGGCGTCGTCGAGCGGGCCGGGCTTGAGCAGCACCGCGTCGCGGATGCCGATCTTGCCGATGTCGTGGAGGAAGGCGCCGAACTCGAGCGTCTCGAGGCCGTCGTCGGGGTAGCCGGCCTCGCGCGCCAGCACCAGCGTGTAGGCGGCGACCCGGCCGCAGTGGCCCTTGGTGTACGGATCCTTGGCCTCGATCGCCTCGGCCAGCCCGAACAGCGCCTGCCGGTTGGCGGCCTTGAGCTTCTGGTAGCTGTCCTCGAGCTCGTTGGTCCGCTCCTTGACCACGACGTCGAGCAAGGTCTGCCGGCGCTGGAGCTGCTTCTGCTCGACGGCGAGCCGGCGGGTCAGCACCCGGCTCTCCTCGATCAGCCCGGCCAGCTTGACCACCTCGCCGATCAGCGCCCGCAGCCGGCTGCGCTCGTGGGCGCGGGCGACGAAGCGGATGATGGTGCCGGTGTGGGCCGGGCGGAAGTCGAGCTCGACCGCGTCGTCGGGGCTGTCGACCAGCGCGATCCGCAGCGCCTCGGGCGCGGCGGCGATGGTCGCCTCGAGGAACGCGGGGGCGTCGAGATCGGGTGGGTGGTGGCCGGCGATGATGACGTGCGGCACCCGCTGGCGGATCCGGCGCATCGCGTCGGTGCCGTTGGTCGCGATCTCGACGCCGAGCTCGAGCCCGCGCAGCAGGCCGACCAGCTGCTGGGTCGCCTCGCGCTGCGGGTGCAGCACCAACGCGCGGAATCGCGGCTCCACGGCGGCAGTATACGTCTCGATCGCGACCGCGGATCGTCGCGGGCGCGCGATGGTCGGTCGGGTCGACGCCGCGTGAGGTCGGGCCACCTCGCTCCCGGCGGCGGCACGGCGGATGCACCGACCGCGGGCATGCGTGTCCTCGTCTGCGGTATGGCCCTGTTCGTCGCATGTTCCGACACCGGCGGCGGTCCGGTCGACGCGAACCGCGACGCGCCGCCGCAGCCCACCGACGCGGATCCCGACGGTCCGCCGCCGTGCCCGGTCGCCGACGTCGTCGATCCCGCCACCGCGACCGAGGTCGTGGTCGCCGGCGACGTCCCGACGCCGATGGGCATCTTCGACCCGTCCATCGTCTACCCGGCCGGCGCGCCGGCCGGGGCGATGGCGTACTCGGCGGTGCCCGATCAGCTCACCATCCGGACCCGGATCGCGGTCTCGGCCGACGGCGGCGCGACCTGGACCCGGGTGGCGGAGGTCAACCAGCCGGAGGCGGCGACCTTGCCGTCGACGGACGCGGGCGAGTGCCCGGGCGGCGCCTGCACCGGCAACCTGATCTCCGAGGTGTCGTCGCTGGTCTACGACGCCGACGACCCCGATCCGGCGCGGCGGTGGAAGCTGTTCGCCCACCGCTACCTGATCGGCGCCGGGGTCGCGCTCCACTACCGTATCGGCACCATCGCGCTGCAGACCGCGGCCCAGGTCGAGGGCCCGTGGACCGCGCCGCGCAAGCTCGTCGGCTGGACCTCGCCGGCGCCGTACTCGTCGGCCGGCGTGGTCACCAGCGCCACCGATCTGCCGACCACCGCCGATTGCCTCGCCTTGACCGAGCCGAGCGCGCTGTGGCGGCCGGGCGCCCTGTATCTCGCGGTCGGGTGCGTCTACCTCGAGGGCGCCGCGGCCCGGATCCGGATCGAGCTGTTGCGGTCGACCGACCACGCCGGGTCGTGGCACGGCCTGGGCACGTTGCTCCGGCCCGACGACGCGGCCTGCCTGCGGCCGGGGGCGTCGATCAACGCCGCCGAGCTGTTCGCGGTCGGCGACGCGGTCCGGGTCGCGGCCACGCCGTCGGACGACGCCGGCTACCACGGCTGCATGGTGTTCCCGGTCGCCGACCTCGCCACCGCGCGGATCGCGCGCGCCGCCGACGGCCGGGCGCTGCCGACCCGGACCATCGTCACCGCGCCGACTCGCTTCGCCGGCGCGTGCGCCTTCGCCGCTGGCGCCCACGGCTACCACCTGCCGATCGGGTTCCTCGCCAGCGACCGGCCGTTCCGCATCTTCCGCGCCGGTCTCGACGGGCCGTAGCCTCGCGGCTATGGTGGGGCCGCGTGAACCAGGAAGTCACCGGCAACGTCTCGGGCCTCAAGGCGAGCGAGCTCAAGGCGCTCGAGCGGGTCTACCGGCGGCGGGTCGCCCCGACCGAGGTGGTCAGCGCCGAGCTGGCCAGCTACCTCGCCGAGGTGTCGGCGGCGATGCACCGTCAGGTCGGCGTGCTCATCGATCGGCGCGGCGAGATCACCCACGTCTTCGTCGGCGACGCGTCGAAGATCGTCCTGCCCGACGTCGGTCGTCTGCGCGGCGCCGCCGGCCGCTTCCGCGGCCTGCGCCTGGTCCACACCCACCTGCGCGGCGAGGCCCTCACCCGCGACGACCTCACCGACCTGGCGCTGCTCCGCCTCGATCTGGTCGCCGCCATCGTGGTCGACGCCGGCGGCCGCGCCGGCAAGCTCCACATCGGCCACCTCCTGCCCGACGGGCCGCCCGACCGGCCGTGGCGCGAGCTGCCGGCCGAGTCGAGCCACGCCCCGGTCACCGACGTCGTCCAGCTCCTGTCGGGGCTCGAGGCCGCCTACGGCCGCGGCCGGCGGGTCGCCGCCACCGATCAGGGCAAGGACAAGGCGCTGGTGGTCCACGTCGCGATCGGTCGGGTCACCGACGGCGAGGCGCGGATCGCCGAGATCCGCGAGCTGTGCCGCACCGCCGGGGTCAAGGTCCTCGACGTCCTGGTCCAGCGGCGGCCGGCGGTCGATCCCAAGTTCCTGGTCGGGCGCGGCAAGCTCGACGAGGTGCTGCTGCGGGCGATGCAGCTCGGCGCCGAGGTCGTCATCTTCGATCACGATCTGAGCCCCGGCCAGGCCCGGGCGATCAGCGAGGCGACCGAGCTCAAGGTCGTCGATCGGACGATGCTGATCCTCGACATCTTCGCCCAGCACGCGATCAGCCGCGACGGCAAGCTGCAGGTC
>Ga0075163_10004570_pt1 | contig 18559 bp, 17 predicted proteins | sample JI1023141ADNA_FD_71478 | JGI IMG/M metagenome (GOLD analysis project Ga0075163, IMG submission 71478) | Wastewater effluent complex algal communities from Wisconsin, to seasonally profile nutrient transformation and Carbon sequestration -... | ecosystem: Engineered > WWTP > Effluent > Algae...
TCAATGTCCCCTGCATCGTTTGGTGCATGGTCGTCGGGCGCTTGTTGTGTCGCAACCCCAGGTAACCACGCCCTCAGCGCCAAACGATGCTCTTTTTAACTTCGGTATTCGGGATTAAAATAGTTCGCCGTGCTCGGCGTCGCCAAATCCGTGCCCGGCATCATCAATGCGGTGCCCGGAATGATGCTAAACGCAGCGTCCCCCGGCTGCTTCCAACCCACCGACCAATGATCCGCCCCGGTGTCCTCCTTGTGCAGCAACTCCACATAATACCGCTGCCCCGCCACCAGCGTGCGAGCCGCCGAAGTTTGCGATGCATTGGCCGCAAAGTCCCGAAACGCCGTCGCCGTCGTCGTGCTCGCAATGAGCGCCTTGTTTGCCGAAGTCGCATCCGTGCTCAAATAAAGCTGCACCACCTCATCACCACTCACCGCGAAGGTATAGCTCCCCGAAACCGGTGCCCGAATGAACCCCGTCACCCGCGTGCCAAAGCCATCTTCCCAATCCTTCGCCAAGCACTCAAACGAGGTCAAAAACTCGCGAGAAGCCGGTTTGTTCGGGTAGTTCGCATTCGACGTCATCGTGCTGGTGCTCGCCCCCGCCAGCCCATGCCACACCTCCCGCATCACCGCCCCGCCATTCGGCACCTCCGTCGTCGGATACAGCCGAATCGTCGGAATCACCTGCCGCGCCTGTGAAGCCGAAGCCCACTCCAGCTTCACCTTCGCCGCCCCCGTCTGCTGGATGAACTCCAGCCGCACATTCGCCCTGCGCCCCGCCTTCAGCCGCGTTTGACCCCGCATCTCCCCCGTCCCCTGCGCAAAAGTGCGCTCCACGATCAACTCATCATTCACCCAAAGCCGCGCCCCATCATCCGCCGTCACAAAAAACGTATAAAGCTCCGAAAAAGCCCCCTCCACCTGCCCCGACCAAGCAATCGAATAAGTATCCCCCGCCGTAATCGCCGTCCCCGATGGAATCGCCGTCCCAAAATCAAAATTCACCGCCGCATCCGTCCGCGTCGTCACCGCCGTCGTGAAAGTCGTGTTATCATAATACTTCCCCGTCAGCCCCGTGCCCGTCTGGGCGAAGGCGGAGCTGGCGAGCAACAAAAGGGCGGCAGCCCCCGGACTGCGGCAGCCCGCTGCCGCTCGACGTAGCCAGCCCTGCTGGCGGAAAGGCCCAAAGACCTCCCTCAACACCCCAAAGCTCCGCCCATGCGGCAGCGCCTCAGCTTCGCAAACCCCATGGACTCCCCCGGCAGCAGGGCTGCCTACCACCAGCGGCAGCAGGCTGCCGCATTCCAAGGCTACGCCACCCTGACGACGGGCCGTTCTCACGGCAAAGAGCCAAGCTAAAAAAGAGAGTTTCATCACAAAGCAGCAAAATCAGGCCCACAAGCCCCCTCCAGTCCGCCGGAGACGCTCAAATTGGACAGGATTTCTGCTTTGTGCAGTCCACCCTCTACCGCCGCAGCGCGTTGATCAGCTCATCCAGCTTGTTCAGCACGTCCTGCATCTGACTCTGGTTGTAGCTGCCATCGGCCCCTTGGCTCAGGGTGCCCACGCTGTTGCTGTTGTTGCTCGTTTGAGCCAAAGCATTCGCGATGGCGTTGTTGAGGTCGTTGATTGTCGCACGCTGCTGGATGTCGGCATTGAGTGACGTGAGTTGACTGCGCATCTCCGCGCTGGAAGCAGGCGAGTTGTTCGCGGGTTTGGTGGGGTCGAAAGGCATGGGCGTAAAGAGGCTGAGTTTTGAATGACGAAAAGACTTCGCTGCGGCGGCAGCAAAGTAGCCATCTCGCTCCTGCGAGATGAGCCGTGGGCGTTGCCAGCCGAGCAAATCACCGATCAATCGAAGACGTGGCCTGCTGACGAAGCGCTCGGCTCATCACGCGGAGCGTGATGGCTACTATGGACTGACCGTCACCTTCACCACATCGGTCCAGTCGCCGTTGGGGGTGCCTTTGTCCCAGAATCTCATGCGGTATTCGCGGACTTCGGGCACTCCGGCGGCGAGCAGCGGGCGCTCGTCCATGTAGGGGCTTTCGGTGTCGATGGCTTGGAACTCCCAGGCTCCGGTGCCGCGTCGGCTCTCGATATAGACGCCCATGTGGTTGTATTTATAAAAGCTGAGCTTCACACACTGGCAGCCCGCGCCTTGCAGCAACTCGGCGCTGAACTTGGGCAGGGCTTTCTCAGTTTCGGCGGAGCCGACGATGCCGAGGTCGGTGCCGATGGCTTCGGTGTAGCCTGCGCTGAGTTTCATCTTGGCGATGAGGGCGAAGATGCGCGTCAATGTGCCGGGCAACGCGGCGGTGACACCCGCAGGCAATGCAGGTGCGGTGAAGCTGGGCAGCACCATGGCGCTGCTGCCGCTACCAGCGAGCACATCGTCCACGGCATCGGTGGTGCTGGGGGAGAAGTTGCGCACGGCGCTGAGCCAGGTGCCGAGGACGTAATTGGCATACTTTGCGTCATTCACGCTCGCGGTGATGTCACCCGCCACGACGCCGAGGGCGGCTCCGTGGATGGGGAGTTTCACGGCGTAGTTGTCGAGCCAGTTGACCTGGTCGCCGATGCGGCTGGGGTAGTAGGTTTGTCTTCTCATTTTGGTGCGGTTGTTCGATTTGGTTTGGGGTGAAAAGTAGTCGGACGGCTGGTCCCAAGTTCCGCTGTCCCAGGTGCCTTGGTCCCAGTTCATGGCGGTGAGGTTCTTGGTTCCTTGTTCTTGGTGCTTGGTTGGGGTTCCATACCGCGTGTCGCGGGCTTGATACCGCACGCGGCGGGGTGGCGGTTCTTTGCTGGGGTATGGATACCGATCGCGGCGGTAGCGATACCCTTCGGCGTGGTAGGGCTACCATTTCGTCCGGGGAGCCATCCCATTGGGTTCGGTATGGATACCGTGCCGCTGGGTAGAGCTACCTTTTGCGCTGGTATGGCTACCGCATGGCGCGGGGTGGCTACCCTGACGGCCACCCGCGCTACCGGAGCGTCCGGTAGCCATACCCTTTGGCGCGGTAGGGCGGTTTGGGCGCAAAAACGGCCTCCCAGGGCGGAAAAGCGTGTTTTGGAGGTCAGCGGGAGATTCATGGCAGGCGTCGGGTGTGACGCCGCCAAGAAGAGCACAGACCCCGCGCAGGCCGTTAGTCAATCATAGGTGACGGTGCCGTAGCTTCGGTTGCCAACCGAAGTTCCCTGCTCCCAAGCCACTTCGATTGCCAATCGAAGCTACTCATCTTCCAGCCGCTCGGAGAACTCAGTCAATGTCAGGCCGAATCCATGACTGAGCTGCGCCGTCACAGGCAGCGTGGGGTTCGCTTTACCGCGCTCGATCTTGCCGATGTATTCACGGCTGATGCCACTCTCACGGGCCAGACCATACTTGGTGAAGCCCGCTGCTTCGCGAATCTCCTGCAAGCGCCTTGGAAGACGCTCACGGAGGCGTTCGGCGTAGTCGTGCGCTTCGTGGTTGGTGGAAACAACCGACATCTGCGGTGCAATCCAACTGCCTAGCTAGTTACTTGAGTTTGGCGAGGTATTTGGCCTGATTGGCCTCGAACTTCTTCACGCAGGGTTTGCAGCAGAATTTGATCTCCTGGCCGTTGTAAACTTTGCTAACGGGGCCGCCCATGCTGTCCAAGTCGTTGCCGCTGACGAGGCACTTTTGGAGAGGATAAGGCTTGGCTTTGTCTGCTGCCTGGACCGGCTCGGGGGAGCTGCAAGCGGCGAGGGTGAGGCCGAGAAGGGCGGTGGTGAGGAAGGAGCGGAGGGTCGTTTTCATGGTGTCTGTTTTTGTGTTTCTGTTTGGGTTTCGGATGACGGGGCGTCATCAAAAGCGGATGAGCACGCCGGCACCGAGGCCGTAGGCGCTGTGGTAGCTGGCGGTGAGGGAGGCGTGGCGGGTGAGGGTGTAGTCGGCTCCGGCGCTCCATTCCCATTTGGTTCCGGTGTCGTAGAATACATCTCCCCACACGCCGAGACGCGGGGTGAGCTGGAATCGCTTGGCGAGGCTGAATCGGGCATCGCCCTCGGTATCGAGGCTGACATTGAGCCAGGCCATGAGTGGCAGGCGGTAGTTGATGCCAATAAGGCCACGGTCCTCCGCATCGGCGTCGTTGGTGAGGCGATACCCGGCGAAGGCTTGGAAGTTCATGTTGAAGTAGCGCTGGTAGAGAAAGTCGATCTCGTATTCGGGGTTATCGACACCTTCCCAGCCAACCTCCCAGGCGAGCATGAGGTCGTTCTTGGGATTCATCCAGGTGAGCAGTCCCTCGCTCATGTTGGTCTGGAGGGAGGCGGCTCCCCACACATAGCTCATGTCGTGCGCGTGCTCGCCTAGGCCGCTGGCGTGCGAGAGGCTGTGGTCAGTGGCGTTGGCTGCGGGAGCTGTGCTGTCGCGGGAAGGAGTGTCCGCGTCACTCTCATAGCGAAACACCCGGGCCATGCCGCTCATCATGTGGTAGAGGATGTGGCAGTGGAACATCCAGTCGTGAGCTTCGTTGGCCTCAAACTCGACGGTGCGTTTGCTCATGGGCGGCACATCAACGGTGTGTTTCAGCGGTGATCGGGTGCCCTGTCCCATGAGTAGGCGGAAGAAGTGGCCGTGCAGATGAATGGGGTGGTGCATCATGCTGTCGTTGATGAGTTCCAGCTCGATGATCTCGCCTTTTTTAATGAGCACATAAGGCTGCTCGGCGATGGTTTTGCCATCAAAGCTCCAGATGTAGCGGTTCATGTCGCCAGTCAGATGGAGGCTGATTTTTCGACGCGGGAGGTTCTTTGGCAGGGAGGTATCGTGAGTGGATTTGAGCAGCCGGTAGGGCGATCCGGGGCGCGGCAGGCGCAGAGAGGCCATGGGATCGTCTTCTTGCTCTTCGAGGGCGAGATTGAGCATCTCATCCATTTGATAAAGGTTCGGTTTCGGCGGCACGGGGGCTGCGTGGGGTGCTCCGCTGCCAAAAAAGGCGCTGCTGTGGCCGCTGCCATCCTGCGTGGTGAAGCGCAGCTCGTGCTGGCCGTTTTCCGGGATGGTCAAAAGGAGGTCGTAGGTCTCGGCGATGCCCATGAGGAACATCGGCACGCTCACAGGCTGCACTGGCGGCCCGTCGGCGGCGATGATGGTGAGCGGTCCGGCGGAGGAGCTGAGGTGGTAGTAGCTGGCGGCGGAGGCATTGATGATGCGCAGTCGCACCCGCTCGCCCGGACGCCCCTCGATGCGGGTCTGGCGCTGTCCATTGATGAGGAAGGCATGGTAGCCCACGTCGGAGACATCCATGGGCATCATGCGGTCCCACTCACGCTTGAAGTAGTCCCTCAAATTCCCACGCTGCCAGGCCCCGAGGATGGACTGTGAGTTCCGCCGCATGAGGCCGAAGTAGTCGCTACCGCGCATCAGCATGCGCATGACCTCCATGGGATCGGTGTCCGTCCAGTCGGAGAGAATGAGCACCTGCTCGCGGTCTGCCTTCACCGGCTCGCCGCCGCGTGGCTCGACGACGATGCCGCCAAAGACACCGCTCTGCTCCTGCAAATGCGTGTGGGAGTGGAACCAATAGGTGCCGCTGTGGCGGAGCGTGAACTGAAAGGTGTGTGTCGTTCCCGGCTTGATCGGCGGCGTGGTGATGTGTGGCACGCCGTCTTCCTTGTTGGGCAAAAGCAGCCCGTGCCAGTGCGTGGAGGTGTCTTCGTCCTTGAGGTCATTGTGAACGCGGATGCGGGCGAAGTCGCCCTCACGGAAACGCAGCACCGGCCCCGGAATGCTGCCATTGATGGCGAGCACGCGGACGGGTTTGCCCGCAGGACTCTGCGTGTGCTCAGCGATGTGCAGGTCGTATTCGACGACACGCTGCCCGGGCGCTGGGCGAGTCTTTTGGCACGAATCGCATGCCATCACCGCCGCTGGCAAAACCAAGAAGCAGGCAGCGAGTAGCCGGAAAAATGAAAAGGAAGAGCGCATCCAAGATGCCGAACACCAGCCCGGCCTAAACCCCGCAAAGTTTTTGTGAGGGATTCCTGTGCGCTCGGTGTTTGGCAGTCATGGGAGGCTCGCGTATGCATCGTGACATCTCCTCATCACCGCCATGAACGACGACGAACTCCACCGCCTGCTCCGCCAACACCCAGCCCAGGTGCCGCTGGCCTCCTCGTTTGACCGCGAGGTCTGGTCACGCATCGAAGCGGAGAGCACCCGCACGCTCGGCAACCTCGTGGCGGAGCTTTTTGAGCGCACGCTGGGACTCTTTGCCCGTCCACTGGCCGCAGCCATGACTCTGACGCTCTTTGCCACCGGCGGGCTGGCCCTCGGCTGGCAGTGGCACCGCCATGACATCGAGGAGCATTTTGCCGTGGCCTATCAGCAGGCCATCAATCCACTCTACCGCGCCGGAGAGGAGGCAGGTCGATGAAGAAGGGCGCGCTCATCCTGCTGACAGCACTGGCGCTGGGCCTCTGCATGCTTTTTTGCACCCGCCTCATGCTGCGGCATCTGGACACACGCGCCATGCCCACGGAGCATGGCAGCCGCCTCCCCGAGCTGAGCTGGCTGCGCCACTCCTTCAAACTCACCGATGCCCAGTTTGAAAAAATCACCCGCCTGCATGCCGCCTACCTTCCCACCTGTGAGAAGCTTTGCGAACGCGTGCGCGAATCGGACGCACGGGTGCTGCACCTCGGCCTCACACCGGGAGAACCCGTGAGCACCGAGCTGTCCGCTGCCCTGCGTGAGCGCAGCCAGCTCGCGACGGAGTGCCAGGAGGCGCTGCTGAAGCACATCCATGAAATCGCCGCCTGCATGGATGCACAGCAGGCCGCCCTCTACCGCGCTCGCATGATCCCCCACGCCCTCGGCGTGAGCTGCTGCGCCAATCCTAAAGCTCATGAGCACTGATTTCCGAGGATGAGCGAAAGCGCACCAGATGCCGACATTGAGGCCATGCGCCGCCTCAGCGCAGGGGAAGACCTCGCGCTCAACGGCATCATGCACCGCTGGCGAGACAGACTGGCCGCTTTCCTCTACCGCAGCACCGGCAGCCATGAGGCCGCGTGCGATCTCGCGCAGGAGACCTTTGTGAAGCTCTATCAAAGCCGTCACCGCTACCAGCCGGGAGCTTCGTTTGGCAGTTACCTCTTCCGCATCGCCGCCAATCTCGCACGCAATCATGCCCGTTGGCGCAAACGGCATCCCGCCATCTCGCTCGACAGCGACGAAGGCCAAGCCGCCGCCAGCCTGACCGATGATGCACAAACGCCAGAGCAGGCGCTGCAAGCCCATGAACTGCATCAGCGCATCGAAAAAGCCCTCGCCACTCTACCCCAAGACCTGCGGGAGCCGCTTCATCTCTTCACCTATGAGGAAATGAATCAGGCAGACATCGCCGCCGCGCTGGGATGCAGCGTCAAAGCCGTGGAGACACGCATCTACCGCGCCCGGCAGATGCTGCGCAGCCTTCTCGGCGAAGAGGGCCGCTGAGCGTGGATTGCGCGTGATAGGGCGTAGATTGGCATTCATCAGGGAATGCCCTGCCGGTGGTGTTTGGCATCGTGAAGGGCAAGCCCCTCTCCAAAACCAAACCAACAAACACACACCATGAAAACGATCCAACGCCTCCTCCTCACCACGGGCCTCATCGCCTCCGCCATGCTGCTCGCCTCCTGCCAGAGTCCCTCGCACCCGACCAGTGCGGTGACCTGCGACAAGTGCAAAACCATCTACTTCAAAGCCCCCGCAGCGGTCACTCCCGGCAACAAAGGCTTTGTCACCCTGCAAGACGCCTCGCGAATGGACTGCCCCGACTGCGAAAATCAAGTCATCGCCTGGATGAAGACTGGCAGCCTCACCAAGCATGTCTGCAAGTCCTGCGGCGGCGGTCTTCACCACTGCACGCAGCATTGATGCCCTGAGTTCGGAACGTCAGGCCGGTGTCCCACAAAGGCACCGGCCTTTTTCATTTGTTTGAACTCAAGAGTCCACTGGTAAGTAAGGAAGGGCGCGGGGCGGGCGTGAGTGGGAATCATTAGGTCTGGCGATGCTGCCATAGGCGCATGACGTTTGGGAGGGGAAAGGCAGCGTGAATTGCTCATGCTCAAGAATCGCTGGGGCATTTAAGCCCTCTTTCCTCGGCATCGGCCAGTCGTCGCACTCCGGGGACATTCGGCTAAAGCCGAAGCTAGTTTCTCAGCGCAACACCTCGTTCTTCGCGGGATCGCCGGGGAGGTCGAGCACTGGCACTTGGTTGAGGCGGGTGAAGCGGGCGTGGTCGGTGAACGGGCGGACGGTGTGCTTTGGCTCGTCTCAAGGCACGCTGGGTGGCGGCCAGAAGGTGCCCTCGATGCAGCGATGCTCTTCACGCGGGCCGTTGTAGTAATACGCGGTGAAGAGCCGACTATCGGGCCGCACGAGGGCGCGGGGGTAACCGAGGTCGCCATCGAAGCCGTCATCGCGGATCACGATCTCGGGTTGCCAGGTCTTGCCTTCATCGGTGCTGATGCGAGCTCTCATGCCGGTGGGCTTGCGACGATAGCCATAGGTTACGCACAGGTGGCCATCGGGCAGCAGCGACCGCGAATACGTCCGCAGCGCCGGTTCATTCCGCATCAGCAGCCGCACAAAGTCAGCCTGGCTGGGGCGATTCGGAGTTGGTTCGGAGGAAGGCATTCGTCATCTTATTTGCCAACCCGCAGCAACCTGCCGATTTTTTTCAATCCCTCGTTCTTTTGTCCGCTCAAGAGATCACCATGCGACCATTCGGCTCGCTTTCGTTTAGCTCATGTCCTCCAGGCGGGCATGGGACGGCAGCTCGTCCGAGGAAACGGCGAAAAGGGGACAACTCACTTCTCGCACTTGTTTAAGGCCGCTGGGAAACTAATCGCCCACCCGCCTCAATACGGCTGATCGTATCCCGCGAGACGCCGCACTTCATCCACAGCGCCTACATGCTGAGCTTCATGCTTTCCCGCAGCTCCTGATGCAGACACGGCAACCGCTCGCTGATGCGTTCGGCGTAATCATGAGCTTCGTGATTGTCCGACGATGGGGGCATCGTTCGTCACGCCATGATCTCTTTCACCACGTTCCGCTTTAAACCGCCAAATGGGGACAAACTATTTTTGCGAAGCGTGATAAGGCGTGAATCACTCAACCTCCGCACCATCCGCAAGCACCAGCAGCACCAGCTTCTTAAACTGAAACCGCTAACCGGCCTTCACCGCCTTGCGATAAAGGCTCACGCGATTGATCTCGCCGGGGAAGAGTTGCGTCTCTGGCACACCGACCTTGGTGAAACCGGCTTTTTGCAGGGCTTCCTCCTGACTGGCGGCTTTCGGGCGAATGGTCGGTGTGAGCGCGAAGAGGGTGCCGGGCTTGGTGACGGTCACGTCGAGCTTTTCGATGCTGGTGTCGATCTTTTCGGTCTTCATCCCGAGCCCATGACTGAGCTGCGCGGTCACGGGCAGCGTCGGGTTCGCTTTGCCACGTTCGATCTTGCCGATGTATTCACGGCTCACGCCACTCTCACGGGCCAGACCATACTTGGTGAAGCCTGCCGCCTCGCGAATCTCCTGCAAGCGTCTCGGCAGTCGATCTCGAATGCGTTCGCCGTAGTCGTGGGCTTCGTGGTTTTCCGGCGCGGTGGGCATGGAGGTTCATGCCAGAAGGTCCTTGATGACTCGCCCATGCACGTCGGTGAGGCGCATGTCGCGTCCTCCGTGGCGGAAGGTGAGCCGCTCGTGGTCGAGTCCCATTTGATGGAGAATGGTGGCGTGGATGTCGTGGACGCTGACGGGATTTACGACGGCGTTGGCTCCGAACTCGTCCGTCTCGCCATAGGCGGTGCCGCCTTTGAAGCCGCCGCCAGCCATGAAGAGACTGTAGCCGCTGACGTGGTGGTCGCGGCCTGCGGCGGCGGTGATGGCAGGTGTGTGCGGGGTGCGTCCCATTTCACCGGCCCAGAGGACGATGGTCTCATCCAGCATTCCCCGCTGGTGCAGATCGGTGATGAGAGCGGCGACGGACTGCTCGGTGATGCGGGCGTTCTTTTCGTGATTGGCCTTGATATGAACGTGCTGGTCCCAGGGGGAGTTGTTGCCATCGAAACTCGGGCAGGTGATCTCGACGAAGCGGACTCCGGCCTCGACGAGCCGGCGTGCGCGGAGTGCCTGCGTGGCGTAGAGGCGCTGGTGCTCGTCGGTGGAGTCGAGGCCGTAGAGTTTGCGGATGTGCTCGGGCTCGCGGGTGATGTCGGCGATGTCGGGCACGGTGCTCTGCATGAGGAAGGCGGTCTCGTAGTTGGCGATGGCGGCTTCGATGCTCTGTGAGTCGGAGCTTTGCGCAGCGAAGGCGGTGTTTTGTCTGGCGAGCAGGGCGAGTTTGCGGCGCTGGATCGCGGCGGCATCGCCGGGTGTAATGTTGTCCACAGGAGTGCCTTTGGCACGCATGGTGGTGGCTTGATGGCTGGCAGGCAGGAAGGAGCTGCCGAAGTTTTCCAGCCCGCCATTGGGCACCCAATCATTGTTGAGCAGCACGTAGCCGGGCAGGTTTTTGTTTTCGGTGCCGAGGCCGTAGGACAACCAGGCACCGAGGCTGGGAGCCTGTCCGCCGATGCGCCCGGTGTGGAGCAGGAGGTTCGACTGACCATGCAGCGGAATCTCGCCGACCATGGAGCGGACGACGCAGAGATGGTCCGCCACGCTGGCGAGATGCGGAAACAGATCGCTGACCCACAGCCCGCTCTGCCCACGCTGCCGGAACTCCCACGGACTGCCCAGCCACACGCGTCCCGCGCTGGAGTCGGAACGCTTCGAGGTCCAGCTCGTGCCGATGGGCTGCCCCTGATGCTTCTTGAGCATGGGCTTGTGATCAAAGGTGTCCACATGGCTCGGTCCGCCGTCCATGAAGCAGAAGATAACGTTTTTTGCCTTCGCCGTGTAGTGTGTGGCCGCGCTGGAGTCGCGGGAAAACAATCCATTCAGCGCCAGCATGCCAAAGCCTGCGGAGGCCTGCTGGAGAAAGCCGCGCCGGGTGTAGGCAGGAGCGATGGAGCCGGGGCAGGTGGGATGTTTCATGAGCTTAGCGGAAGTGGATGAACTCTTGGGTGTTGAAGAGGGAGTGGGCGAGTTGTGTCCAGGCGGCTCCGTCGTGCAGGAGGTCTGGCGTGGTGGCGAACTCGCGGGCGGCAGCGGTCCACTGCTGCAGCTCTCCCGGTTGCGGGGCACGGGCGAAGGCTGCGATGAACATGGTGGTGATGCGCTCCTCGGCGGTGGCGTGCGGAGTTTTGACGAGCTGGGCGGCCCAGTGCTTGGCGAGGGTGCTGACGAGCGGGTCGTTGAGCATCATGAGGGACTGCGAGGGCACGTTGGTGACGTTGCGCTTGCCGTTGGGGAGCTTGAGGTCGGGCAGGTCGAAGGCGGTGAGAAATGTCGGCGGGGCCATGATGGACATTTTCAGGTAGAGCGAGCGGCGTCCGTCGCCATCGAGCGGACCGGAGAAGAGGCGACGGTCGGGGAGTTCGCTGGCGCGGTGGGGATTGATGGGGCGACCATAAAGCGTGGCATCGAGCCGACCCGAGACGGCGAGCAGGGCATCGCGGATGCCCTCGGCCTCAAGGCGTCGCGTGGGGTAGTAATGGCGGAGGCGATTGGCCGGATCACGGTCGCGAGCGGCAGTGCTGACGAGGCCGGACTGGCGGAAGGTTTCGCTGAGCACGAGTCGCCGCACGAGTTTCTTGGTGGACCAGCCTTCGCGGATGAACTCACGAGCGAGCCAGTCAAGCAACTCGGGATGTGAGGGCTTGTCCCCGAGGCGGCCAAAATCATCCGGCGTGGCGACAAGGCCTGCGCCGAAAATCCACTGCCAAACGCGGTTCACATAGACACGGGAGGTCAGCGGATGCTCGGGGTGCAGGATCGAATCAGCGAGTTCCAACCGCCCGCTGCCGCTGCTTTTCGCCACGGCATTCCGACCTGCGAACATCTGCAAAAAGTCCGGCATCACGACTTCGCCGAGTGAGTCCACATTGCCGCGCACATTGAAATGCAGGCCTGCCTTGGCGGTGCTACGCTCGTCCATGCTGTTGACGGTGCGGGGAAAGGCGATGCTCTGCTCGATGCGCCGATATTCCGCAACAAGCGCCGGGAGCGGGCTGCCAGGTTCGGCTTTGTTGGGTAGCAATTGATGTGCGAGCAACCAGTCGAGCACCGGACCGTCCCCGGCCTGCGTGTGGTCTGCACACCAGCGCTGCACGGCACCGGAGAGCCACGCGGCGAGGCGGGCATTGGCTTCCTCCACGGTCCTCGGTGCTGCACCGGTGTAGAGTGTAGTGAAGGCATCCAGCGTGTCCTGCGGCGTGCCGCCTGCGTCATGCGTGACGATGCCGGTGATGCTCAGCCAACTGCGCTTTTCGTGGCCGGTATCCGTGGCGGGCAGGCCGGGTGCAACGCCATGCCGCGGCGGGAAATTGGGGTTCAGCGCGGCAGTGGCGAAATCCAGCGTGACCCGCGTGACGCCATTTTTCAGCGGCGTGTCGCCAAAGGTTTTCCACGCTGGATTCACTTCATTGAGGAAGGTGACGCGTTCATTGAGGAACGTGTTTTCATCCATCATGAGATGCCCGCCGAAGTCACCGCCAGCGAGACGCAGGCTGGTGAAAGCTCCTCCCACAAGATGCTGCGGGGGCATGTGCAGTGCGCCGGGCAGTTTGGATGAAAGCGCATGGGTGTGATAGCCGCGAGGCAGGAGTCGAGCGATGACCGCATCGCCATCGAGAGCCACGAGAGGCGTGGCCTCAGCCACCCATCCGTGCGCGATGCCATCACCATCAGCCGTCCAACCAGGGGGCAGGCTAGGCTGGGAAAAATCTGCCAGCACGGTGAAGGCCGCATTCGCCTGAAGGCGGGCGGAGCGGGTGTCGGTCCATTCCTTGACCAGTGCATTCCAGGTGGCCTCGATGCCACCCTCGGCCTTCGTCAGCTTTGCCAGCGGATAGGTGATGTCTTCGAGCTTCGGAGCCGGTGCGTCCTTCACCTCCAGCGGCTTGCGCCAGCCTTCCGGTGTGATGGGCGCTGCCTTCCAGCTAGCTGCGAGTGCGCTGCGGATGGCGGTGCGCAGCTCTTTGAGTTTCGCGATGGCGGCCTCGTTTTTTCCAGGCGCATCCACGGGCCGCGTCGTCCAGCGTGGCGTCATGAAGACCGCGCCGAGCGCATAATAGTCGCGCTGCGAAACGGCCTCCAGCTTGTGATTGTGGCAGCGGGCACAGGCGACGGTGGTGGCGAGGAAGACTTTTGAAAAAGCGTCGATTTTGTTATTCACCATCTCCTGATGCACACCATTCGCATCGAGACTGCTGCCATGGCGGTGCTCGCCGAGATGATAAAACATGGGGCCGATGAGGCTCTCATTGATCTGCATGGTAGCATCCACACGCGGCTGAACGAGCAGATCACCGGCGATTTGTTCGCGTAGAAACTGGTCGTAGCCCACATCGCCATTGAAGGCACGGATGAGGTAGTCGCGGTATTCGTGGGAACCCTTCGCTGGCACATCCCATTCGTAGCCATAGGTGTCTGTATAGCGCACCGCATCCATCCAGTGACGGGCGAACTGCTCGCCAAAATGCGCTGAGCCGAGCAACTCATCCACCAGCGCTGAATAGGCCGCCCCGGCATCCCTTTGGCTGGCTGCCATGAAACGAGAACGCAGCTCCGGGGTGGGTGGCAGTCCTGTGAGCACCAACGAAAGACGCCGCAGCAATACCTCCGCCGCAGCTCTCGGTGCAGGTGTCAGACCCGCGGCATCCAGACTGGCACGAATGAAGCGGTCCACAGGCTGCTGATTCCATGCCGCATCCGCCACCGTGGGCGGCTCTGCCTTTTGCATCGGCTTCAGGCTCCACCAGTCGAGTCGCTTTTGAAACTCCGCTGCCCAATCGTCGGAAGCGGGTTGTGCTGCGGCAGGTGCATCGTTGCGCGGGTCCACCGCCCCCTGCTCGATCCATTCGACGAGCAGTGCCACCTCCTCGGGCCGCAGGACTTTCTTGGGCGGCATCTGCAAATCCTTGTCCGCATACCGCACGGCCTTGATGAGCAGGCTTTCGCTCGGCTGGCCTGGCACGATGGCTTTTCCCGTGTCACCACCAGCCTGCCACGCGGCCCGTGAGTCGAGCCGCAGCCCGCCTTTCTGCTTTTTGTCACCGTGGCACTCGATGCAGCGAGCCACGAGCAGTGGGCGAATATTCTCCTCAAAGAACGCCACCTTCTCCGCAGATTCGCCACCCGCAGCGGCGGGAGCTTTCATCACGAACTCCGGCCCGCGCTGCGCTTTGGTGAATACGAGGCTGATCGGCTCCTTCATCTCCGGCCCACCGATCACCCGCAGGGGTGCGCCGGGATTTGGCGCGTCTGTATTCCAAACCGTCACCTGTCCATGCAGGCTTGCCGTGTAGAGCTTCCCATCCGGTCCGAGCGCCAGGCCGATCGGGATATTCAGCCCGCCACCGCCACCCGCCCACTCGACATTCGTTTTGCCATCGAAGCGATGAATGCGGTTCGCCGCTGTGCTCCAATACGCCCGCCCCTCCGCATCAAAGACCAGCCCCCACGGTGCCTGCGCCGCGTGCTGCGCCCACGGTTCGCTCATCGTGCCATCTAGCATCTCCGGCGCACGCCGCACCACCTGTGCGGCAAAGTCGGTGATGAACAAACGCCCGCCATGCATCGCGATCTGCGTCATGCCACCGGGCGATGCCAGCGCCACGTCCGCCTTCCATTCGCCAGTCTTGCCATCGAAGCGTTTCACCTTTCCATCGCCCTGACTCGCCACCAGCAAGTCTCCATCAAGCCACGCCATGCCCGTCGCCCGAAACAAACGCCCGCCATAGCCCTCCGGCACATCCAGCCACGTCTCCATCTTGCCACCACCGCGCGGGTCAAAGCGCAGCACATTTCCCACAGCGCCCGGCGCACCCGCGGAAATGAGCAGCCGACCATTCGCATCCAGAATGATTTCATTCGAGTGTGGTAGCCCGCTGATGACCGTCCCCACATGTGCCCCGGTCGCCACATCGTAGCGCTCCACTTTTCCAGAGCCATTCATCAGCACCAGCAAGTCCGCAGCTGATACAACTACCGGCAACCCGGCCAGCATTAGCAAGGCTCCCAGCAAGCGAAGTCGGAAAATGGGACGCTCTTGGAACATGGTGACACTCTAGCCAGCCAGTGCACACAAAGCTATGGCTCGACCGCCAAAAATTGGTAACATCCTCTTATGACAGCGAATCGACTCCAGAAGACCTTTTTTGACGAAGTGGCAGACACCACACAGCTCCTGCAAGCCCTGGAGCACCTGCCAGAGGCGCTTTTCATGATCAAGAACCGTGAATCCCGCTACATCCACATGAGCAGCGCGCTAAGGGATGCCATCAACCTGCCGCCCGAGGAGGATGTCGTGGGCAAAACGGACTTCGACCTCTTCCCCAAAATCATCGCCGAAAGCTTCCGTCAGAACGACCTGCTTGTCTTCAAACACGGCAGGCCACTGGTAAATGAAGTGCATGCCGCCAGCTTTCTGGCTCAGGCACCCCAGTGGTATTTCTCCAGCAAATACCCGATCCACAACAGAGCTGGAAAAATCATCGGCCTCATCACCATCAATCGTCGATACAGCGAAGTCATGGGTCACGATGCCGAACTCAACCGCTTGCTGCCAGCCATCGAGCATGTCTTTCGCAACTACCCCGACGCCATCACCATCGCCACACTCGCCAAGCTGTGCAGTCTGTCTGAAAGCCAGTTCATGCGCGTCTTCCGCCAGGGTATGAAAATGACCGCGCAAGTCTTCGTCGAACAGGTGCGAATGTTTCACGCCATTGATGCCATCAAGCACACCGCCCACAGCATCGCCCGAATCGCCCAGGACAACGGCTTTTATGACCACAGCTCCTTCGTGAAGCGCTTCAAAAAATTCACCGGCACCACCCCGCTCACCTACCGGAGAGAACAGCAAATGAAGATGAAAGCAGAACGCGCCATCGCCTTGCCAAAAGTGCTTTAGTGGCAAGTCGCATTCAAGCCTGCTGGATCACATCCTCCGCTGCGTGGGCATCCCTCAGCAGTCCTCACTTCTTCGTAATCGGCCAGTCGTCGCTGCGGAAGGGGATGTCGGGGAGGACTTCGCGGTTGTAGAGGTTGCGGCGTGGGGCGTTCGCCGTAGCCAGCCTGCTGGCAGGTAGGCCGATGAATATTCTTCAGAGCGTGAAGGCTCCGCCCACGCGGTAGCGGTTCAGCGTTGCAAATCCCATGGACTCTCCCGGCAGCAGGCTGCCGCAGTCCGGGTGGCCACTCACGGAAGCACCTCCTCGCTGCTCAGGGTCACTCGGACTTCATCGACGAACTGCCCGGAAAAAGCCGCCTCACCGGGCACCGCCGACAGACGATAGGCACCGATGCCGATGATGAGTGTCTTCGCACTGGCGGGCACTCGCAGCACTACTTCTCCTTGTTCCCAGGTCGTGGGATTGGCATCGACAAAGGTCATGCTACGAGCCGCAGCGGGCACCGAGTTCGCCTCCAAGTAGCGGGCTTTCCAGACGCTCGGAGCCGAGGTCGCATCCGCATCACTCGCCATGGCCATGAGGTGAAATCGGGCGGGTTGGGTTGTCTCCGCGTTAAACCAAGCCGAGATGATGACATCACGCGGGCCGTCTCCGGGTAGATCCATGACCTGCCAGACATCGCTGGACATATTCTTGGGATTGGTTCCCCCGAGATTGTCCGCAGCCAGGAACTTCAGCATTTTTGAACCCGAGCGCGGCTTCACCGCTGCGTGGTCGCTCACGAATGAAACGGGATCACCCGACCAACGGCCAATCTCATCCGGCACACTCGCGCCACGATGAATCCCCGACTCAAAACTCGCATCCACCAACGGCAAAGCCACGCTGGGGCGGCTTTTCGGCAGCGCATACGCCCACACCGCACTGACCGCGACACCGCCGAGCACCACACCCGCCGCCATTTGTCGCAAAGCCGGAATCCAGCTCCAGAGGCGGAGAGCGGCAGGTTTTGTCAGAACCGGCCGCAACGTCTCATCCGCCGAAAGTGCCGCGTGCAGCTCCGCCAGCGCCAGATAGCGCGTCCGCATATCCGCGTCCGTCTCGATGAGCTGCGAAAGCTCGTCTGCTTCCGCCTGAGTGGCGGTGCCGTCGAGGTAGTGATGAATGAGGTCGTCGTGATTCATACTCGGGAGAGTTTGAGGTTGATGCAGTCCAGCAGTGCAGCCCGCAGGCGTTGCAAAATCTTGTAAATGGCTTCCACGCTGCGTCCATGGCTCTGCGCTAGCTGCTCCACCGTGCGTTCATCAAAGTAGTAACCCGTCAGGACATCGCGCGAGTGCGGCGGGAGCTGCTCCAGGCATTCCCGCAGTGCCGCATCGCGCTTCTCTTTGTCCGCGGCACGATCATCTTGCGCCTGCTCCAGCAGCACCGCCGCCCGCTCGGTCAAACTGGCCCGCCGCGAGCCACTGCGCAGAAAACGCCGCATCTGAATCCGCGCATAGCCCAGAGCCCAGTTCGCGAAAGGTCGCGTAGAGTCATACTGCTCAAAGTGCTTCCAAAGCGCCACTGCCGTCTCCTGCACGATGTCCCGCGCATCCGCCCGCTCTGGAATGATCACCATCACCGCCCGAAGAATCTCCGGCTCGTGTTCGAGCAGCAGGCGGGTAAATTGTTCGTAGCGATCGGGTCCGGGCATGGTGGCGTTCTACCATGTCCGCCGCCAGGAAGGGAATTGGACAAAAATCTTTGGCACTCCGTTAGGCGTCGAAGTGTGGTGGTCGCTACTTCTCTTGAAGAGCACGCTGTTGCTCGGCTTCGCGGAGACGTTGCACCTTAGGCTTGTAGCCAGCGGAGAGGTTCGTTTGGGTGGAGCGGAGATGCGTGAGCAGTTTTTCGCGCATGAGATTCAGCGTTTCGCGATGCTCGGGCGACTTGGAGAGGTCGGTTTGCTCCAGTGGATCGGTTTCGAGGTCGAAGAGGTATTCGCGATCCTCATCGGCCCAGTATTTGAAGCGCTCATCTCGGGCCATCATGCGCAGCGGGGCTTTGTCGCCGATCTCGCTGATGGCGATGGGGCGGATGCGCTCTTTTTGGCCGGTGGCGATGGGGAGGAGCGACTTGGCAAAGCGTCCGGGTGTGAGTTCACCGCCGATGGCCTCGACCACGGTCGGATAGAGATCCATCATCTGCACGGGCGCCTTGCTACGGCCGGTTTTGACGTGACCAGGCCAGCGCAGCACGAGCGGCACGCGGGCGGATTCCTCATAGAAGCGGCCTTTGGTGAGATAACCGTGCGCGCCCATCATCTCGCCATGATCGGCGGTGATGGCGACGAAGGCGCTGTCCCAGGTGCCGCGGGCTTTCAGTGCCTCGACGAGCCGCGCGACGCAGTCATCGACGAGCGCGAGCTTGCCGAGGTAGTTCGCGAGCATGCGCTTCGTCTCCGCGTGATCGAGCGCACGGCCTTCACGCAGATACTTCGGCGGCACGCTGGCAGGCAGCGTGAGCTTTTCGGGA
>Ga0075163_10004571_pt1 | contig 18558 bp, 16 predicted proteins | sample JI1023141ADNA_FD_71478 | JGI IMG/M metagenome (GOLD analysis project Ga0075163, IMG submission 71478) | Wastewater effluent complex algal communities from Wisconsin, to seasonally profile nutrient transformation and Carbon sequestration -... | ecosystem: Engineered > WWTP > Effluent > Algae...
ATTCATGCCAGCTTTGCACAGGCCACGGGGCAGAGGCTGGTCTATGAGCGTGTGCTGTCGCCGATGGATGCCTTCGAGGCCACCTTGCGCCGCTTTGCCGCCGAAGGCGGTCGCGGCTGCAACGTGACCGTGCCCTTCAAGTTCGACGCTGCGGCCATCTGCCCTCGCCTGAGCGACCGGGCCAGGCTCGCCGGTGCAGCCAACGTGATCCGGTTCGACGCCGAGGGTTGGTACGGCGACAACACCGACGGCATTGGCCTGAGGATCGACATCGAGGCGAACGCCGGCCAGCCGATCGCCGGGCGGCGCGTGCTGCTGATCGGCGCCGGCGGCGCTGCGGCCGGGGTGCTGGGCCCCCTGCTGGAGCACGCACCCGGCGAGGTGGTGGTGGCCAACCGCAGCATCGACAAGGCCCTGGCGCTGTGCGAACGCCACGCCGGCTGGGCCCGGCAGCACGGGAGCGCCTTGCGCGCCAGCTCATTGGCCGAACCGGGCCAATCCTTCGACATCGTGCTCAACGCCAGCGCAAGCAGCCTGGCCGGAAGCGGTGTGCCAGTGCCCGACAGCGTGCTGCGCACCGACGCCTTGGCGGTGGACCTGATGTATGGGCCGGCCGCTGCGGGCTTTCTGCATTGGGCGCGGGTGCGTGGCGCACGGGCCCAAGACGGCCTGGGCATGCTGCTGGAGCAGGCGGCTGAAGCCTTCTTGCTGTGGCGTGGCCTGCGGCCGTCCACCGCGCCGGTGCTGGCGGCGCTTCGGGCCCAGTTGGCTGCCGAGGCGGCGGCGGGATGAACATGCTCTGGCGTCAGGCAGGGCGCTTGCTGGCGCTGATGTTGCTTTGCGGCCTGGCCCTGCAGTTGTACTTCGTGGCACGCATCGCGCTGATGGCCGTGGTCGATCCGGAGTCCACCAGTTTCCAGCGCAGCGAGGCCTGGCGGCTGGCGGTGGAGAAGCAGCAGATTCTCTGGAGCCAGGATTGGGTGGCGGATGAACGCATCGCTGCACATCTGAAGCGCGCCGTCGTCGCCAGCGAGGACGCCGGCTTCGTCGACCACAGCGGGGTCGAGTGGGACGCGATCGAGGCAGCCTACGACAAGAACCAGAAGGCCGAGGCGCGCGCCGCCAGAATCAACGAGCAGTTGGCCAAGGGTCAGGTGCAGCGCCCAGGCACCGCGCCGGCCAGGCCGCCGGTCAGCCCCAAGCTGGTCGGTGGCTCGACCATCACCCAGCAACTGGCCAAGAACCTGTTCCTGTCGGGCGAGAGAACCGCCATGCGCAAGGCCCAGGAGATCGTGTTGGCGTACATGCTCGAGGCCCTGCTGGACAAGCGCCGCATCCTGACCATCTACCTGAACAGTGTGGAGTGGGGCGAAGGCATCTTCGGCGCCCAGGCCGCCGCACGGCACTACTTCCATGTCGACGCATCACAGCTTGGCGCCATGCAGGCCGCGCGGCTGGCTGTGATGCTGCCGGCACCCAAGCGGTTCGAAAAGAACCCTGGGTCTGCCTATGTCTCCGGCCGCGCTGGCACCATCGTGTCCCGCATGGGTGGTGTCGAACTGCCCTGAACACACATGAACCCCGACACACTCGCTGAGCTCACCGGCCGCGCCGCCCGTCTGGTGGTCGAGGAAGGCCTGGACTACGGTGCCGCCAAGCGCCGCGCCTTGCGCGACCTCGGCTCCGCCGCCAGCCGCAGTGTCACCTTGCCCAGCAATGAGATGGTGGAAGACGAGGTGCGCGAATACCTGGCCCTCTTCTGTGCGGACACCCAGCCCGCTGAACTGCGCGCGCTGCGCGAGTTGGCGGCACGCTGGATGGGCCGGCTGGCTGCGTTTCGCCCGCACCTGTACGGCGCAACCTGGCGTGGCACAGCCACCCGCCTGTCGCCGGTGCTGATCGACCTCTTCTGTGACGATCCCAAATCCGCTGAGATCGAGTTCCTCAATCTCGGCATCGCCTTCGACAGCCACAGCGAGCCAGGCGCAGGTGAGGACACCGTGTTGAGCGTACTGGACCGCTGCCCGGAACTAGGAGAAGTTGTGAGTGTTCACTTCATCGTCCATGACCACGACGTGTTGCGCGGCGCCCTGAAACCGGACAGCCGGGGCCAAACCTGGCGGGGCAATCTGGCCGCGCTTCGCCAACGCCTGGCGGCCAGCGGAGCCTCTTCATGAACCGCCGGCAGTTGGGCTGGGCCGGCTTGGGCCTGGGTGCCCTGGCGGCGGGCGTGGGTGTCGGCCTCAGCCGGCGATCTGAGCAACTGGCGACCGACGATCCCATGGAAGCTTTCTGGGCTTTGGAACTGGCAACCCCCTCTGGGGCCCAGCTTCCCGTGCGATCCCTGCGGGGCCGGCCTTTGGTACTCAACTTCTGGGCCACATGGTGCCCTCCCTGCGTGAAGGAAATGCCCGAGTTGGACCGGTTCGCCCGTGAGTTCTCGAACCGCGGCTGGCAGGTGCTGGGAGTGGCCATTGACCAGGCCGAGCCTGTGCGGGCCTTTCTGAAAGTCACCCCGGTGGGCTTTCCAGTGGTGCTGGCCGGGGCAGACGGTCTGGGCTGGGTACGGCGCCTCGGCAACCCGGCCGGGGGGCTTCCATTCAGTGTGGTACTTTCGGCCCCCGGCCAGATCGTCCAACGCAAGCTCGGCGCCACCGACTTCGACGAACTCGCACGGTGGGCGGCCCCGACTTGACCCGGTTGCATTTGGTTGCCACTCGCCCGCTGGGCTGTCAATAGGTTCTGCCTACTTAAATTTGCGTCTAGCTGCATTTAACTGCAGTCAAAGAGCGTAAAGTTCGCGACTTTGCAAGACCTGCCGACCGGCCTCGCGCCCACCGATGCACCCAGGAATGATTGTGCTTGTCCTTCGTGAGCCAAGTCAGAATCGGCTGGGCACCTGCGCATCGGGCGGATGTAGGTGGGCTGAATCGGCGATGATCGGCGCTATTGTGTGCAAGATCACGCCAGACACCGCCTCGCGGCGGCACGCTGTACAGAAGCACCAAGCCGGAGAGCCTGCCGTCGAATTTGCCCCCACTCGGGGCTGACCGGCGACAGTCAGTCGGCCTCCCTGGCACCAGATTTTCTGTTGGAGAGTTCTCAGACATGGACCTGCGCAAGCTCAAGACCCTCATCGACCTCGTGTCGGACTCGAACATCGCCGAGCTCGAAATCACCGAGGCAGACGGCAAGGTTCGAATTGTCAAGTCGGGTGGTGCGGTACACGCCGCGCCCGCGGCCATGGCACCGGTGATGAGCCCCGCCATGTCCCCGCCGCCGGCCGCCGTGACCCCACCGCCTGAGTTGCCTGCTGCACCCGCGGCCGTGACGGGCCATGTGGTCAAGTCGCCTATGGTTGGAACCTTCTATGGCTCGTCCACCCCAGGCGGCAAGGCCTTCGTCGATGTCGGCACTGTGGTCAAGGAGGGTGACCCGATCTGCATCATCGAGGCCATGAAGATCATGAACGAGATCGAAGCCGACAAGGCCGGCACGATCACCCAGGTCCTGGTCGAAAACGGCCAAGCCGTCGAATACGGACAACCGCTGTTCATCATCGAATAAGCGGCGCGCGCCATGTTCAAGAAAACTCTCACCGCCCACCGCGGCGACAACGCCAGTGGCGTTGCGGCAAAGCCAAATTGCGCCGCGGGCGCAGCCCGCCAGGGCGATTGAGCCGAGGCACCATGTTCAAGAAAATTCTCATCGCCAACCGAGGCGAAATCGCCCTGCGGATCCAGCGGGCCTGCAAGGAAATGGGCATCAAGGCCGTGGTGGTCTATTCCGAGGCGGACCGCGACGCGAAGTATGTGCGGCTGGCCGAGGAGTCGGTGTGCATCGGCCCGGCGCCGTCGGCACAGAGCTACCTCAACATGCCGGCCATCATCTCGACAGCGGAAGTCACTGACGCAGAGGCCATCCACCCTGGCTACGGCTTCCTGTCGGAGAACGCCGATTTCGCCGAGCGTGTCGAACAAAGCGGCTTCACCTTCATCGGCCCGACGCCCGACGCCATCCGCATCATGGGCGACAAAGTCGCGGCCAAGCAGGCCATGATCAAGTCGGGCGTGCCGTGCGTGCCCGGCTCCGAAGGAGCGCTGCCCGACGACCCGAAGGAGATCATCAAGATCGCCCGCACCGTCGGCTACCCGGTGATCATCAAGGCAGCTGGCGGTGGCGGCGGGCGTGGCATGCGGGTGGTTCACACCGAGGCCGCACTGATCCATGCGGTACAGACCACTCGTGCCGAGGCCGGCGCCGCGTTCAACAACTCCGCCGTCTACATGGAGAAGTTCCTCGAGAACCCGCGCCATGTGGAGATCCAGATCCTCGCCGACGAGCACCGCAATGCAGTCTGGCTCGGCGAGAGAGACTGCTCCATGCAGCGGCGTCACCAGAAGGTCATCGAGGAAGCGCCGGCCCCGGGCATCCCGCGCCGTGTGATCGAGAAGATCGGCGAGCGATGTGCGGCCGCCTGCAAGAAGATCGGCTACCGCGGCGCCGGCACCTTCGAGTTCCTGTTCGAGAACGGTGAGTTCTACTTCATCGAGATGAACACCCGCGTGCAGGTCGAGCACCCTGTGACCGAGATGGTGACCGGTGTGGACATCGTGCAGATGCAGATCCGGATCGCCGCTGGCGAGAAGTTGCCGTTCACGCAGCGCCAGATCGAAATGCGTGGCCATGCGATCGAGTGCCGCATCAACGCCGAAGACCCGTACAAGTTCACGCCGTCGCCGGGGCGCATCACCATGTGGCACGCGCCCGGCGGCCCTGGGGTGCGGGTGGATTCGCACGCCTACACGAACTATTTCGTGCCGCCGAACTACGACTCGATGATCGGCAAGATCATCGTGCACGGAGACACCCGCGAGCAGGCCCTGGCGCGGATGCGCACTGCACTGTCGGAGACCGTGGTCGAAGGCATCCAGACCAACATTCCACTGCACCGCGAACTGATGGTCGACGCCAAGTTCATCAGCGGGGGTACCAGCATCCACTACCTCGAAGGCTGGCTGGCCGAACACCGGCGCTGAAGGCACCCCGATGTACGAGTTGGGATTGAGCGCGCCTCAGTCGCTGGTGGAGCCGGTGTCGGAGGCACTGATGAACGAGCTCTCGGCGCTGTCGGTTTCGGTCGAGGACGCCGATGCCGACACCGACGCCGAGCGCGCCCTGTTCGGCGAGCCGGGGATGCCGGCGCCGCAACCGGGCTGGGCGCGCTCGACGCTGAAGGCCCTGTTCGAGACCGAGGCCGCCGCGACCGACGCCATGACCTTGCTGTTGGCGCAAGACTGGGCCGAAGGCCTGGCGGTGCAAGGCCTGCAGGCGGTGCAGGAGCAGGATTGGGTGAGGCTGACCCAATCGCAGTTCTCCCCGGTCGAGATCACGGCCAACTTCTGGATCGTGCCGAGCTGGCATCAACCGCCCGCCCAGGCAACCCGGGTGATCCGCCTCGACCCGGGGCTGGCATTCGGCACCGGCACCCACCCGACCACGCGGATGTGCCTGCGCTGGATCGCGCACCAGTCTCTCGAAGGCCAGCGTGTGCTCGACTACGGCTGTGGCTCGGGCATCCTGGCCATTGGCGCGGCCCTGCATGGCGCCGCCTCGGTGGACGCCGTCGACATCGACCCGGCGGCGGTCGAGGCCACGCTTTACAACGCCACGGCGAACAGCGTCAAACTGCGAGCAGGCTTGGCCGACCTCGCACAAGGGGCCTACGGCATCGTGCTGGCCAACATCCTGGCGACGCCGTTGAAGCTGCTGGCGCCATTGCTGTGCGGCCACCTCGCACCGCGCGGCCAGGTGCTGCTGGCGGGAATCCTGGAGCGACAGGCCGAGGAGTTGCAGCAGGCCTATGCACCGTGGTGCAGGATCGAGGTGCTCGACCGTGAGGACGGATGGGTCCTGATGGGCGGCACGCGACGGGTCGGCTGAACCGCCACACGGCGGCTGCATGGCATCATCGCAGCCGATGAGCCTGGCCACGCGTTGCCCCGCCTGCAGCACCGTCTTCCGTGTGGTGCAGGATCAACTGCGTGTGTCCGAGGGCTGGGTACGCTGTGGTCAGTGCCAAGAGGTCTTCAATGCGCTGGAGACCTTGTTCGACCTGGGCCCGCCGGGGCAGAACCCGGCACCCGAACCCGAGCCCGCCCCCGCCAAGTTCACCGACGTGGCCGGGCCGCCCGACGAGGCACCACCAGCGGATCCGGTGGCGGCGGCAACTGAAGCTGACGATTGGGTGGCCTCGGCGCCAGATCCCGTCCACACCCAGCATGCAGATGCGAGCGTGGAAGTATCTGCTGAGAATGAGCCGGCAGAAGGCGCGCAGGCCGCATTTGTCACCGATCCGGCGGAGCCGGAGCAAGAGCCCAGCACCTCACGTTTCATGGGGCCCGTGCCGGACTGGTCGCGCCGTCCGGCAGCCCGCCGGCGCAAGAAGGCCAAGCCGGCCACCGGCACGATGGGAGAAGCCCATGCACATGCGACCCAGGGCGCCCGGCGTCGCCGGCGACAGCCGAGTTTCGTCCGCCAGGCCGAGCATGCTGCGTTCTGGCGCCGCCCCTGGGTGCGGGCTGGTCTTGGCACCATGGCTGGTGCGCTGATCGTCCTGTTGGGGGCCCAGGCGGCTTACCAATACCGCGACGACCTGGCTGCACGGGCACCTGCGCTGGAGCCTGCCCTGCATGCCGGTTGCGCTTGGCTCGGCTGCAGGCTGGCTGCCCCGCTGGCGCTGGAACGAATTCGGCTGGACAGCAGTGACCTGACCCGCACCGAGCGCGAACAGGTGCTCCGCTTCACCGCCGAACTGCACAACACCGCCGACCACGCAGTGCGCCGGCCCGCCCTGGAGGTCACTTTCACCGATTCGCAGGGCCAGTTGCTCGCCCGGAAGGTGATGCTTCCGGCTGCGCTGGCGGTGCGAGGCGATGCGATCGATGCAGACGCGTCATGGCGTGTCGATGCGCGCCTGGCCGTGGGCAGCCTTCAGATTTCCGGCTACACCGTCGAAGTCTTCTATCCCTGAGGGCCACGCAGCCCTCGTCACCTGGAAAGCCCCCCATGGCCTGTCTCGTCAGCGGCTCGCTTGCCTTCGACACCATCACCAATTTCCCGGGTCGCTTCGCCGATCAGATACTGCCCGATCAGGTCCACATCCTGAACGTGTCGTTCCTGGTGCCGACACTCCGGCGGGAGTACGGCGGTTGCGCCGGCAACATCGCCTACACGCTGAGCCAACTGGGCAGCACCGCCGTCGTCGCCGCGGCGCTCGGCAATGACGGTGGCGGCTACCTGGATCGCATGCAGCAATTGGGCATCGACACGCGCCAAGTGCTGCAGGTGCAGGACACCTACACCGCCCAGGCGATCATCATCACCGACGCCGACAACAACCAGATCACGGCCTTTCACCCGGGCGCGATGATGGAGGCGCACCACATCGGCCTGCCCGAGCGAGACGACATCCGGCTGGCCATCATCGGCCCCGACGGCCGCGAGGCGATGTTGCGCCGAGCCGCAGACCTGGCAGATGCCGGCATCCCGTTCGTCTTCGACCCGGGCCAGGGCCTGCCCATGTTCGACGGCAACGATCTCAGGGCCTTCCTGGCACAAGCCACATGGGTCGCAGTCAATGACTACGAGGCGCGCATGCTGTGCGACCGCACCGGCTTGACGCTCGAGGCGATGTCACGTTCGCATCTGCAGGGCCTGATCGTCACGCTGGGAGCCGATGGCTGCGATGTGTGGGTGCAGGGTGTGTGCGAACGCGTGCCCGGCGTGCCCGCCGAGCAGGTGGTGGACCCGACCGGTTGCGGAGACGCATTTCGCGGCGCCTTGTTGCATGGCCTGGAACTCGGCTGGCCGCTGACGGAATGCGTAGCCCTTGGGAACCGGTTGGGCGCCTTGAAGATCGCTCAACGTGGCGGGCAGAACCACCGGGTCGACCGGGGCGCGCTGGGCCTCAGCCAGGCGACGGGCGGCCCACAGGCTGGCTGAGCACCCGCTGGGCAGGGTGGGGGCCCGGGTGCGCCGGCACCGGGCGCTGCCATTCAACTGGCCGGGCAGCGCTGGGCGAGCCACAGCACCAATCGAGCCAAGGGCAGGTCGATCTCAACCTGCTTGTGGCGCGCCGCCACGCCACGGCGCAGCCGCAGATCGCGCTTGGGGATATCGAGTTCCTCGGCCAACCACTGCAGCAGTGCGGTGTTCGCCTGGCCTTCGACTGGCATTGCTGCAAGACGCAGCTTCAGCGCGCCATCGTGAAGGCCCTGCACTTCGGTGCGGCGGGCGTTGGGCGACACCGCCAGGGTCAGCACGCAACGGTGTGCGCCGTCCGCGCGCAGGCAAGGCCACGCCGTATCGGCATGCACTGATCGGGGTGGTGTCGACGCCATGTTCGGCCAAGAAAGAAAAAGCCCGGCCGAGGCCGGGCTGATCCAACGTGCGGGGTGCCGGACAGACACCCCGCCAACGTCGTCAGGGCTTGTTGCCCGTCGGGAACGGCCAAGCGGCCGCAGGGCTCAGGGCCGTCTTTGCCGCAGGGGCCGCAGGCGCCGCAGGGGCAGCGGGGGTTGCAGGCTTCTTGGCGGCCGCCTTCTTGGCAGCAGGCTTCTTGGCCGCCGGCTTCTTGGCCGCAGCGGCCTTCTTTGCCGGTGCGGCCTTCTTCGCAGCAGCCTTCTTCGCAGCTGGCTTGGCAGCCGGCTTCGCAGCAGCCTTCTTGGCGACAGGCTTCTTCGCAGCGGCCTTCTTGGCCGGTGCAGCCTTCTTCGCCGGAGCCGCCTTCTTGGCCGGTGCAGCCTTCTTCGCCGGAGCCGCCTTCTTCGCGGGCGCCTTCTTGGCCGGAGCGGCCTTCTTTGCAGTTGCCATTTCAATCTCCTTGATCAAGTTGCAAAAACACCAGGCTGCTCGAGGTACAGCCCGGCGATTCATCGCCAAGGGTCGCTCCTGTCACGGTCTTCAGCCGTTTCAGGCCACCCCCGTTCTCGATGAATGGGGTAGCGGTTCGCCGCTTCGCTTCGTGGTGGCGAAGCTGGCGAACCACGGATCTTGATCTCTCACATCGCTGGCACGAAACTCCGGCGCCCGGGTGAGCGCGCGGTGTTCAGTCCCAGCTCAATGCGCCACCGGATTGGTACTCGATGACGCGGGTTTCAAAAAAGTTGCGTTCCTTCTTCAGGTCGATCATCTCGCTCATCCAGGGGAACGGGTTTTCCTCGTTCGGGAAGAGCGCTTCGAGCCCGATCTGCGTGGCGCGCCGGTTGGCGATGTAGCGCAGGTAGCCCTTGAACATCGACGCGTTCATGCCCAGCACGCCACGCGGCATGGTGTCTTCGGCGTAGCGGTACTCCAACTCGACGGCCTGGGTGAACAGCGCGCGGATCTCGGATTTGAAATCGGCTGTCCAAAGGTGCGGGTTCTCGAGCTTGATCTGGTTGATCAGGTCGATGCCGAAATTGCAGTGCATCGACTCATCGCGCAGGATGTACTGGTACTGCTCGGCCGCACCGGTCATCTTGTTCTGCCGGCCCAACGCGAGGATCTGCGTGAAGCCGACGTAGAAGAACAGGCCCTCCATCAGGCAGGCGAAGACGATCAGACTCTTCAGCAAGGTCTGGTCGGCCTCGGGGGTGCCAGTGACAAAGTGCGGATCCATGATCGCGTCGATGAACGGGATCAGGAACTCGTCCTTGTCGCGGATGGATTGGACCTCGTGGTATGCGTTGAAGATCTCGCTTTCGTCCAGCCCGAGCGACTCGACGATGTACTGATAGGCGTGCGTGTGGATCGCTTCTTCGAAGGCCTGGCGCAGCAGGAACTGGCGCGCCTCAGGGGCGGTGATGTGGCGGTAGGTGCCCAGCACGATGTTGTTGGCAGCCAGCGAATCGGCGGTGACAAAGAAGCCGAGGTTGCGCTTGATGATGCGGCGCTCGTCTTCGGTCAAACCGTTCGGGTCTTTCCACGTCGCGATGTCGCGCGACATGTTGACCTCTTGCGGCATCCAGTGGTTGGCACAGGTGGCGAGGTACTTCTCCCAGGCCCACTTGTACTTGAACGGCACCAGTTGATTCACATCGGTCTGGCCGTTGATGATGCGCTTGTCGGCCGCATTGACGCGTCGATCACTGCGCGCAACCACCGAGACTGCGGCTGCCTGCAAGGGGGCCGTCGACGATGCCGCAGATTGCGTCAATGACGCTGCGGCAGATTGATTCTGAAGGGGCGACGGGGCCACTGCCTGCACGCCGCGAATGGGTTCGGGCGTGTGGCGTTGAGGAGGAGTCGGCGGGGTACGAAGGTCGTCTTCCCAGACCAGCATGTGCATGTTTCCTATGGCTCGGAATTATCGGAGTGTTGTGTCGAAACACCAAGCACTTCTTGACATCAAAGCGTCGTCGTTGTTGCAGGCCTGCATCGATGCGCGGCCTTCACAACGACATGCCTGCGCATCACGCGAACACCCGTGTGTGTTCGTGCGATGCACATGCCGCTCACCTTATTGACAAGCCTCGCAGGTCGGGTCGTCCACGCCGCAGAACTTGATGTCGGTGGCCGGCGTGGCCGACAACATCGCCTGCGCTTGCGCGGCCACGGCGTCGAGCGCGGACATGCCGCCGCCCATGCCACCCGAGTTCGGCACCGAGTTCAGCTGGCCCGCGGAGATGGTCGACTTCTCGGCGTGCGTGGCACCGACGGTGCGGAGGTAATAGGTGGTCTTCAGCCCGCGCAGCCAGGCCAGCTTGTAGGTGTCGTCGAGCTTCTTGCCCGAAGCGCCGGCCATGTAGATGTTCAACGACTGCGCCTGATCGATCCACTTCTGGCGGCGGGCTGCGGCTTCCACAAGCCACTGCGTCTCGACCTCGAAGGCCGTGGCATAGAGCGCCTTCAACTCCTCTGGCACGCGGTCGATGCGGCGCAGCGAACCGTCGTAGTGCTTGAGATCCATCACCATCACGCTGTCCCACAGGCCCAGCTTCTTCAGGTCACGCACCAGGTACTCGTTGACGACGGTGAACTCGCCCGACAGGTTGCTCTTGACCGACAGGTTGCCGAAGCAGGGTTCGATCGACGCATCGACACCGATGATGTTGGAGATGGTGGCCGTCGGCGCGATGGCGACGCAGTTGCTGTTGCGCATGCCGTGGGTGGCGATGCGCTGACGCAGAGCGGCCCAGTCCATGGTGGTGCTGCGGTCGACCTCGACAAAGCCGCCGCGGTGCTGGGCCAGCAGGTCCAGCGTGTCCTGCGGCAGGACGCCCTGGTCCCACAACGAACCACGGTAGCTGGAGTAGCGGCCGCGCTCAGCTGCCAGTTCGGTGGAGGCCCAGTACGCGTAGTAGCAGACGGCCTCCATCGAGCGGTCAGCGAATTCGACTGCAGCGTCGCTGGCGTAGGGCGTGCGCAGTTGGTACAGCGCATCCTGGAAGCCCATGATGCCCAGACCGACCGGGCGATGACGCAGGTTCGAATCGCGCGCCTTCTTGACCGCGTAGTAGTTGATGTCGATGACGTTGTCGAGCATCCGCATGGCGGTGGCGATGGTGCGCTTCAGCTTCTCGTGGTCGACCGCGCCATTCTTCAGGTGCTGGGCCAGGTTGACCGAGCCGAGGTTGCAGACCGCGATCTCGTCCGGTCCGGTGTTGAGCGTGATCTCGGTGCACAGGTTGCTCGAGTGCACCACACCCACATGCTGCTGCGGCGAGCGCACGTTGCAGGCGTCCTTGAAGGTGATCCAGGGATGGCCGGTCTCGAACAGCATCGAGAGCATCTTGCGCCACAGATCCTTGGCCTGCATGCGCTTGAAAAGCTTGATTTCGCCGCGGTCCACCTTGGCTTCGTAGGCGACGTAGGCCTTCTCGAACTCGACGCCCATCTTGTCGTGCAGGTCCGGGCAGGTGCTGGGCGAGAACAGGGTCCAGTCACCGCCCTCGACGACACGCTTCATGAAGAGATCCGGAATCCAGTTCGCGGTGTTCATGTCGTGGGTACGGCGGCGGTCGTCACCGGTGTTCTTTCGCAGCTCGAGAAACTCCTCGATGTCCAGGTGCCAGGTCTCCAGGTAGGCGCAGACCGCGCCCTTGCGCTTGCCACCCTGATTGACCGCCACGGCGGTGTCGTTGACCACCTTCAGGAACGGCACCACACCCTGGCTCTTGCCGTTGGTGCCCTTGATGTAGGAACCCAGCGCGCGCACCTGTGTCCAGTCGTTGCCCAGGCCACCGGCGAACTTGGACAGCAGCGCGTTCTCTTTCAGTGCTTCGTAGATGCCGTCCAGGTCATCGGCCACAGTCGTCAGATAGCAGCTCGACAGCTGCGAGCGGCGCGTGCCGGCATTGAACAGGGTGGGGGTGGACGACATGAAGTCGAACGTCGACAGCACGTTGTAGAACTCGATCGCGCGGGTCTCGCGGTCGATCTCACCGAGTGCCAGGCCCATGGCCACGCGCATGAAGAAGGCCTGCGGCATCTCGATGCGGGTCTCGTCGATGTGCAGGAAGTAGCGGTCGTACAGGGTCTGCAGGCCGAGATAGTCGAACTGCAGGTCGCGGTCCGCGTTCAATGCAGCACCCAGCTTGGCCAGGTCGAACTGCATCAGCTTCTCGTCCAGCAGTTCGGCCTCGACGCCCTTCTTGATGAACTTCGGGAAGTACTCGGCATACCGGCTGGCCATCTCGCCGTGCATCACCTCGCCGCCGATGATTTCGCGGCGAATGGTGTGCATCAACAGGCGGGCGGTGGCGCGGGTATAGGCCGGGTCCTTCTCGATCAGAGTGCGTGCGGCCAGGATGGCGGCCTTGTAGACCTCGTCGATCGGTACCCCGTCGTACAGGTTTCGGCGGGTTTCGGCCAGGATGGGGTCGGGTCGGACGTCCTCGCCCAGGCCGGCACACGCCGACTCGACCAGCGCCTGAAGCCGCGCCTCATCGAGCGGCACACGCAGGCCGTTGTCGATCACATGAAGGCCAGAGGCCGGCAGCACGCTGGCCGGTGGTGCCTGGCGGGCACGTTCCTGCGCCCGGCGCTCGCGGTACAGCACATAGGCGCGCGCCACTTCGTGATGGCCCCCGCGCATCAAGCCCAGTTCGACCTGATCCTGCACATCCTCGATGTGAAAGGTGCCGCCGCCGGGGCGCGAGCGCAACAGCGCACGGACCACCGTTTCAGTCAATTCGTCGACCGTCTCACGTACGCTGGCCGAGGCGGCACCTTGCGTGCCATGCACCGCCAGGAAGGCTTTCATCAGCGCCACAGCGATCTTGTTGGGCTCGAAAGCCACGACCGCGCCATTGCGACGAATAGTCTGGTAGCCCTGATAGGCACTTGCGGCGGCGGGCGCTGTCGGCGTGATGGCCAGCCGCGACGTGGCGGCGGATTCGATGCTGCTGGATGCAAGGGCTTGCATGGATTCCCCTCTCTGGATTGGTTGTCGTCGTTGATTTGTCGCGCCAACGGCGCACTGCGCTGCCCGTAAGCTCAGGGCCCGGGTCGTCGTCGAGGCAGTGGGCTCCGGCCCGTCGTCGCGATGCGCCGCAACGTGTCCAACAATGCCTTGGCGTGGGGCTTGGCGGGAGCGAGGAACAAGCCGGGCAATGCAGACATGGGCGTTTGGGAGTGCCTGGAGATTAGCACGAAAGGACACTATATCTGGGGGTCAAGCGCCCTTCAAGCACTACCCGTAGTGTGATTCACCCTCTTGACACAAAGCGTCGGCATGCTCCTGCTGCCGGCGCCAAGCAGCCCAGTGCAGGGCCGTCAGAGCGCCAGACCGCATGGCACCGACGCCGCTTGTGACGGATCACGGATTCATGCGCCCTGGCAGGCCGAAACTGGCCGCCAGAGCGCATCAGCCGGTCATCGTGAGATGTCGGGCAGGCGGCCCGCGCTCCAGCGCAGACGCGCCGCGAGATGCGGCCAGTCGAAGCCCGCGCCGGGATCGCCCTTGCGGCCAGGGGCCACATGCTCGTGGCCGGCCAACGACACACCGGGATGGCGGCGCGCGATCGCCCGCAGGAGCGTGGCAAGCTGCTCGTACTGCGCTGGCTCAAAGGCCTCGCCCTCCAGGCCCTCCAGTTCGATGCCCACCGAGTAGTCGTTGCAGTTGTCCCGCCCGCACCAGCTCGACACGCCCGCGTGCCAGGCCCGCTGATCACAGGACACGAACTGCAGGATCGACCCGGCGCGGCGGATGAAGAAGTGCGCGGAGACCCGTAGTCCCTGCAGCGACGCAAAGTACGGATGTGCACCGTTGTCCAACTGGTTCATGAACAGACGCTCGACATCGTCGCCGCCGTAGTGGCCCGGCGGCAGGCTGATCGAGTGAATCACCACCAAGTTCACCGAAGTGCCGGAGGGCCGCTCGCCGAAATTCGGGGACGGCACGGCCCTCGCCAGTGCCCACCACCCGTCATGCCAGCGCTTCATCCGTCGCCGCCCGCTCCGCCTTCAGTGATGCCCAGGCGCGCCATGCGGTAGCGCATCTGGCGCAATGACAGCCCCAAACGCGCTCCCGCCGCCGTGCGGTTGAAGCCGTGCTGCTCCAACGCTCGAACCAGGATGGCTCGCTCGACGTCGTCGAGGTGGCTGGCAAGGTCAGCGGGCAACGGTGCTTCGCCAGGAAGCGGCGCCGGCAGCGGCAGGTTGGCCAGCGCACCATGTTCGCTGTCGGGCGGGTTGTCGTGCAAAAGCACCTCGGGAAGACCCAGGTCCTCCGGGGCAATCAGGTCACTGGAGGCCAGGGCCACCGAGCGATGCAGAAGATTCTCCAACTCACGCACATTGCCCGGAAACGCATAGCGCGTCAGGCGATCGAAGGCGGCCATCGACAGGCGCGGTGCTGGGCTGACGCCTGCATCGCGCGCGATGCGCTCCAGCAGCGCGAGGCACAGGGCCTCGAGGTCATCGCGCCGCTCGCGCAGTGGCGGAACCGCAATGCAGATGACGTTGAGCCGGTAATACAGGTCCTGCCTGAAGCGCCCGGCGGCCACCTCGGCGACCAGATCCTTGTGGGTGGCGCTGACGATGCGGACGTTGAGCGCCACCTCGGCCACCGCGCCGACTGCGCGCACGGCGCGCTCCTGGATTGCCCGCAGCAGTTTGCTCTGCATGGCCAGCGGCAGGTCGCCGATCTCGTCGAGGAACAAGGTGCCCCCGTTGGCTGCCTGGAAGAAACCGGCCCGATCTTCGACTGCACCGGTGAACGCACCCTTGCGGTAACCGAAGAACTCTGCCTCCAGAAGGTTCTCAGGGATGGCCCCGCAGTTGACCGCCACGAAGGGCTGCCCGGCGCGGGCGCTGACCTCGTGGATGGCGCGCGCCACCAGTTCCTTGCCTGTACCAGACTCACCCTGCACCAGCGCTGGCGCCATGCTGCGGGCAACCTTCTCGATCAGTTCGCGCACCTGCCGCATGGATTCGGAGCCGCCAACCAGGCGCGTCAGCGGTGCGCTCCGCGAAGGGCTGGCCAGGGCCGGCGCGGCCGACGGTGCAACTCGCCCGAGCGCACCGGCCACGACCGCGCGAAACTGCCGCAGGTCGACCGGCTTGGTCAGGTAGTCAAAGGCCCCGGCCTTCAGCGCCTCGACCGCGTTCTCGGCCGATCCATAGGCCGTGATGACGATGATTTTCTCGGGCCGACGAGCCACCTCCAGCCGGTGCATCAGCTCCAGTCCAGAGCCGTCCGGCAGGCGCATGTCGGTGATGACCAGGCGGTAGACCCGTTGCTGGAGCAGGGCCCAGGCATCGGCCACGCTGGCGGCCGTCTCGACCTCGTGGCCTTCTCGCAGCAGCGTCAATTCGTACAGCGTCAGCAGATCCGGCTCGTCGTCGACGACCAGCACGCCACCGGATTGAAAAGATTCGGTCATAGGTGAAGGCGCCCTTCGGTCGCTACGGCATCGCGCCGCATGACCACCTGGAACAGGTTGGCGTGGCGCTCGCTCGGCCGCCTCAGGTAGTCGATGCTCGCACCGTGCCTCTCGCACAACTCTCGGCAAATGTACAAGCCCAGGCCGGTGCCTCGACTGCGGGTCGAGTGGAAAGGCTCGAACAGATGCGCCTCGACCTCGGCCGGTATCGGGTCACCGTCGCTGGCCACCGCCAGGCGGATCAGCGGTGCGTCCAAGGCTTCCAGCTGCACCAGCATCGCATCTGGCTGGTCGGTAGAGTGGCGAGCGGCGTTCTCGAGCAGGTTGACCAACACGCGGCGCAGGTGATCCGGGTCGAACACCGCACCGACCGGTTCCTTGGGCAGACTGACCCGCAACCGGCTTTCGCTGCCCAACGCCAGGCCCACGGTGCGCGCCCATTCGGCGCAGATGGCGGCCACCTCCGCTGTGGCGTCGATGGTGCGCGAGGGGGACAGGCCGCCAGGGGCCGCCTCCATCACATCCTCGACGATGCGTCGAAGCCGTTCAACGTTGTCTGCGACGATGCGCACCAGTCGTTGCTGATCCGGCCGCAGGAGGTCTTCCTGGAGCAGTGCGTTGGCCTGCGAGACAGCCGCCAGCGGGTTGCGGATCTCGTGTGCAATACCGGCAGAGATTCGGCCCATGGCCGCCAGCCGTTCCTCGCGCTGGCGCGCAAGCACCTTGCGCAGTTCCTCCATGAACAGCACGCCCAGCACTTCATCGGCGCGGTCATCCCCAGTGCGCAGGTTCAGGCGTGCACCCCGCGTGAAGCGGGCACGAACACGCACCGAGCGCGGCGTCTCACCCGTGTAGGCCAAGGTCAGGTCCATGCCTGTGGCCGGCCACAGGCCCGACTCGAACGCCCCTTCGATCGCCTTCAACAGGTGACCCCAACCCGGCTGGCTCCCCAGCGAAAACGGCGCCGGGGGGCAGGCCCCGCTATCGGCCAGCAAGGCCCGCGCGGCGGGATTGGCGGCTCGCACCCGCCCGCGCCGATCGACCACCAGCACGCCATCGCTCATCTCGTCAATGACGAGCCGATTCAACTCCGCTTGCTGGCGCGCGAGTTCCAGGCTGCCGCGGGCTGTTCGTTCTTCGCGAGCCAGGCGGCTGGCCATCTGGCCGGCCACCAGCACGATCACAAACATGCCGACGCCGGCCAGGCCGGCCTGCGAAATCAGCGCCGTGATGTCACCGCCCGCCATCGAGCGGCGCCAGGCCGTGGCCAGCAACAGCAGGCTGACTGCCGATGCCGTGGCGAGTGCTGGGAGACGGGCGCCCAGCACACTGGCCATCATCACCGGGAGCACCAGCAGCGCGGCATGGTTGAGAGTGGCAACCGGTTCCAGCCAGTGCATGGCGCCAAAGGCCAGCACGTCCACGCCGACTGTCCCCCACCACCGCCAGCGGCGGCGTGAGTCAGGGTAGCCGGCCTCCGGCCAGAGCTGGGCGAACAAAGCCTGAACGGCGTAGGCGCCGCTGATCACCAGAAGCCAACCCGGGTCGATGCCACCGAGCAGGTCAATCACTCCCTGGGACAAGGCCAGCACCACGCCGAGGACGGCGCGGGCGGTCAGGTAGGTGGCATAAACCCGCCGGTGCGCACTCTGGTCAGCGCTGACCATGCGCCGCGCCTGGCGGGACAGGAAACTGCTGTCCGCCAGGCCCTGCTCGGATTCGGCCCAGCGCGGGTCGAGTGTGGAATTTCCGTCGCCACCGGCACGGACGGCTTCACCGAAACCCAATGCGTCCAGCCAGGAGTCGCTACCCGACGGCGAAGTTGTGTTTGCCGTACCCTCCGGCACGCGGCCAGCGCCCCGGCCGAACCAGTTCATCCACCGGCCCCGGCCCCAGGCCCGATCCGGCGATGCTCCGCACTGCAGTAGTGTCGGCCGCCTTCGCCCTCCACCGCCTCGGGCTGCGGCAGGTTCAGGCCGCAATGGGCACAGGCCACCATGGCCTGGGCGGTTGGCGCCGCGGCCTGGCGGGAGCCAGTGCCACTGCGCCGCCCCTTGCCGAACCAGTACATCAGTGCCAGCACCACGATGACGAGCGTGAGAACGATCTTGACCATGGTGTTGTCAGGCCGGTGGCCGCTGGAGAATGACTTCGTAGACAAAACGCGTGCCGGCATAGGCCAGGAGCAACAGCACCGAGCCGGCATACAGCCAGCGGGTGGCCTGCCGGCCGCGCCAGCCACGCCACATGCGCCCGACGATCAGCGCTGCGAAAGTGGCCCAGCCCAGCACCGACAGCAGACTCTTGCGGTCCCACTGCCAAGCCGATTCGGATTGCAAACCCAGCCACAGTGCCAGCGTCAACACGACAAAGCCGGCCTCGACGAACCTGAAGGTCAGGCGCTCCAGTTTCATCAACGGGATGCCCGGCGAATGGCCCGGCCCGACAGACTTGTTGCGCAAGCGGCTGTCCGCGGTGTCCAGAAGCACCGCGTGCAGCACCGCAGCACCGAACAAGCCATAGGACGTGAGGCCCAGCACCCAGTGCATGGGGGCCCATCGCGAATGCGCCACCGCACGGACCTCGCCCGGGAACGCCCAGGCCAGGACCACCGCCAGCGAGCCGGCCAGTGCCAGCGCCCGGCGGACGTTGGGCATCGGCACGAAACGGCTCTCGACCCCATGCACCG
>Ga0075163_10004572_pt1 | contig 18542 bp, 14 predicted proteins | sample JI1023141ADNA_FD_71478 | JGI IMG/M metagenome (GOLD analysis project Ga0075163, IMG submission 71478) | Wastewater effluent complex algal communities from Wisconsin, to seasonally profile nutrient transformation and Carbon sequestration -... | ecosystem: Engineered > WWTP > Effluent > Algae...
TCACAGAGGAGCCCACTATTTAAGTCAGCGTGGAACGGATGAGTTTGAAAAGGCACGTCGAACAGTAGCTGAATTTATCAATGCTCGCCAAGACGCTGAAGTGATTTTTACTCGGGGCACGACGGAATCTATAAATCTGGTTTCTCATTCTTTTGGCCGTGACTTTTTAAAGCAGGGCGACGAAGTCGTTATATCAATCATGGAACATCACGCGAATGTGGTGCCTTGGCATGTATTGAAAACGGAAAAAGGAATCGTTCTAAGATATGTTTATTTAGATCAAAATGGCCAGTTAGATATGGAACAGTTGAAAACAGTGGTGACTTCAAAGACTAAATTGGTATCGATTACCGGATGCTCAAATACGCTGGGAACATTTACAGATCTTAAAGCGATCACTAAAATTGCGCGTTCGGTATCAGCCAAAGTATTGGTGGATGCGGCTCAGTTGGTGTCTCAGCACAAAATTGATGTTCAAGATTTAGATTGTGATTTTCTAGTTTTCTCGGGCCATAAGTTATTTGGACCTACAGGAATTGGTGTACTATATGCTAAGCACGAAATATTAGAACAGCTACCGCCCTACCAAACGGGTGGATCGATGATTTCTGAAGTGACAGAGCAAGCCACTACATTCCACCGACCTCCGTTTAGATTCGAAGCTGGAACTCCTCATATTGAAGGTGTCGTTGGTCTAATGACTGCGATCGAGTTTTTCAATTCGATTGATAAAAACTGGTTACGTAGCCATGAAGATAAATTATTGAACACGGCAACGAGCGAACTTGAAAAAATCGGCGGTATTGTGATTTACGGCAGCCGTCAGAACAAAGCGCCCATCATATCATTTAATTTAGAAGGCGTGCATAATTCTGACGTCGCGGCTTTGATGGATCAACAGGGTGTCGCGGTTCGTTCCGGTCACCATTGCACTCAACCATTGATGAAGTATCTAAAAACGGTCGGTACTATTCGTGCTTCGTTTTCAATTTATAGTGATCTGAATGATGTGGAAAAATTTGTGGCCAGTGTGAAGAAGGCAAAGGATATATTGTTATGAGCGAAAATTTTGATTTAATGATTCGCATTCAAGAGACTCCCAATCCAAACGCTTGGAAGTTTGTACTCAACAAAACTGTACTTGATGAAGGTAAGGCGACCTACATTGACCCTAAAGAAGCGGAAAACAATCTCCTGGCTCGTAGCTTATTTGAAATTTCGGGCATTCGTCAGGTTCACTTTTTTCAAAATGTAGTGACGATCACGCATTCTTTCGATTCAGAGCCCGATGAAATTCATAAAAATGTATCGTCAGTACTGCAGACGCGTATGCCTGCACACAATCCAAAGCAAACGAAAGTCGACGAAAAGAAAATCGCCCGAGCTCAGTTGCCACCGGAAGTTCAGCAAATTGAAGCCATCTTAGACGAAACCATTCGTCCTGGCTTGCAAGGCGATGGCGGTGATTTAGCAGTAGTTAAATACGAAGACAACAAGCTCTATGTTCATTATGAAGGTGCGTGTGGTACGTGTCCAAGTTCGACTTCGGGCACATTGATGGCGATTGAAGGGATCCTTCGCGAGCAATTTAATGAAACCATCGAAGTCATTCCGTTATAACTAGCGATAAAAACTAGAGCATGTTTTGTTTTTTCGCATAAATAGTGTTCCAAGTTGATCGGACATTTCTCTGAAATTGAAATTCACTTCTTCTATTCGGGCAAGGCCTTGTGCTTTTAGAGTCAAAACATGTGAAACTAACTCATCGGTTCGGATAACTTTAATTTGTTCGGGTGGGATGTTCTGGGGTGTTGGAGCCGAGTCTATAGCATTACCTTGAAGCCATATTAGTTTCTTATTTCCGGAAAAGAGGGAATTAAATTTTGTTAGAGCTGTGCTTAAGGAAATGGTTTTATCATCAGACGTTAAAACCATTATCATTGGAATGGAAATTCGTTCAGTCGCGTCACTAATATTTAGATGAGCCGTATTTTTTAGTAACTGGGCGGGCCCGTTTAAAGGAAGAGAATCATACCGAACATTTCCGTTACAGCCAGCGCATAGATTTGTCCGCACTTTTATTGCCAAAAGCTTTTTAAAATTTGATTGTAAAATAGGTAAATCAAGGAGTTGATTTAATACTTCGGCTGCGCGAAAAACTTTGAATTTAATTCTTGCAGAGGTGGGAAGTCCAAATGCCGGAGACAGTAAAAGTAATGATTCAATTCGGTCTTGAACACTTGCTTTCAAAGCAATGACGGTACTAATTAGTCCACCATTTGAAAAACCTGCGACTTGAACTTTATTTTGATATCTATCGCTGAGCTCTTGGATTAAGGCCTCGGCCTGTTGGTTCCATTCTAGATAACTTACTGATTCTAATTGCTTTACGGATTCTCCATGGGCTTTTAAAAGCGGAGTATAAACATCATAGCCATTTCGATAGTAAAGTTCAGCAATATCTTTCATATAATAAGGAGAATCACCTAAGCCGTGAAACAACACCGCCGCACCTTTGGTACCTTCAGAATGAATTAATTTAAAACTTTCATAAGGTGTATCGGTTTCGTTAAAAAATCTGTCTAATTCGGCTACAGTACAGTCTGTGCAGTGTCTAAAAACGGCAATTTCTCTGCCGAAGGCGGCGGAAAAAAGCCCTGATACAAAGAAGACAAAACTAAACAACAGTACAAAACGCATGTGGCTTAAAGGTGCAAATAGAGTTCCAACTTTAGTGCATGTCTAGTTTGGATTCGGTACTGAATTTAATACTTAAGAAAAGCTCACCTAAACAAAAATGCAGACAAATAGCGATCTTAGATTAGAATGGCGATCGAAATCAAATCGTTATTCTGGAGGTTTTTTATGAACATCAACAATAAAACTATTGTATCTATAATTAGTTTTCTATTTTTATCTGTGTCTGCCAGTGCGACACAAATTTCTTTAGCGCAAGCCGGGAAGCAGTGCTCGGGTGAAATTGCAGTGCCAGCATTAAGCTGCATTAATCCCGATGGCGCCGATGAAGGTCAAGAACGTCACGACGTTAGACTTTATATTACTGAGTTTCAAGACTGTAAAGACGGCTCAATCGCCAGTTTGGATAGATCTATATCCGGCTATGTATTTTCTGAGGAAAATTCGGGCGAGGTCACAGATGTGGCATTTTCTGGCCAAAGAATTCATTTTGATGATCGTGTGGATGACCTAACGTTTGATTTGCCTACGGCAGCTATAATTCAGACCGATAAGTCTAAATTTGTGTTAGATATAACATCTGAAGTTATACCTGCTTTTGAGCACGCCGATATTACGACCGACTATGGTTTTAAAGGTTCATTTAAAAAACTAAACGCCCAAGGTGCTATCATCAGCACGGGACGTTTAATGTGTTTTGTAACTCGGTAATTAAAAAAATTTCTTAGCGTTGGATCTTGTCTTCTTGCGATCTAAGGTCTTGCGGGCTTTGGCTGGAAAGATCCAACTTTTGCATTTGATCTGAATCGAATTTTTGTTTAGCGACGTATTCGTATGAATCTTCTGGACGACTTGAAATTAAAGCGACATTGCTTACCGGCGTGTCCCCGACCAAAGTTCCTGCCGTCAATGTTATTAGTTTCTTTTCAGAAGATGAATATCCTTTAACAACTAGTACGATCTCAACGGGTTCTTCAACGACAACAGAATCTAGTTGACCGTCTAACTGACCTTCAACAACCTGAACGCCATCGGGTAATAACCATTGATATTTAATTGAGCTGTTCGATGATTTCAGTAGAGTTATGTAGGCACTGATTTCAGTTAAATCATTTGGATTTTCGGGAATCTCTGGTGCTTCTAGTTGAACATTCACAAATGACAATGATTTTCCCATCTTTGCATTGAACAAAAGTGATGATAGGCTTGGGCTCTGATTCAAACTAGTGCTACCTTTAAAAGTAAAGTACTCCGCTGTGCCGTAGCCCAAACCAAACATGGCCGAAAAAACAAAAACAAATTTTATGATATGACTTCTATACTGTTTTAGTTTGGACATAGATCCCTCTGTGTTGATCCGGAAATTTTCTGCATCCGGTACCGTGCATTTTCTCCTACGGTAGTAGGATTTTTTCCGTACGTATTTGCTTTCACATTTAAAAGATAGACGCCAGGAGTGAGTTGTCCTAACGTAATAGATTCACTGCCTGCTTCCAGCGATGGAAATGTGCGGGTGCTTTTTTTAACAATATCAGAACTTTGCAAACCAGATTCTTTTTCTTTATATTCGTCAAAGTACGCATACCCTTGTTTGTATAAATAAATATCAAGGTCAACGTTATTAGAGACGGCGCAAGCGCTGTCTCCGGCGCCGGCGCTGAGGGCTGGTCCACCGGTAGCTAGCGATTTACATTGGAAGTAGGAAAGCTGAACAGTTGCGTTTGCATCGATATCTTGTTGAGTGACATCTAATCGATAAAAGTCATTTGAAAGCAGTTGGTTTGACATTTTGTATATCGGGCATGCAGATCCATAGCATGTTGTTTTGTCCGCGACTGGTGAAAGCTCGCGTACAGTGCACGAATTTAAAGTCACTTCCGAAAATGTATTATTGTATTCCTTAAAATCAGTAGCTTGCTTTTCATTGCTAAGGACATCGTTCCAGTAGGACAGATTGCTGCTATATGAGCTGGACACAATTTGTTGTAAACGGGACATTAGCAAATGCATCGAGCGGAAAACTTTGCCATTAGAATGGTAACCTGTCACAGAGTCGGTAAAGACTCCCCAAATTTCTTTAAACGGAATTCCGGCTCCAGCGCCCGCGTAGGGGGTCGAAGTCGCTGTATTTACGATTTTATATAACGTGCGTGAAATTGAAATCTCACGAAAGCTACCTTCACCAGCTAACGAGGCTCGGTCGTATGGGGTCGAAGTTCCATTTTCACTTAAGCGAAAATAAACATTTTGTGAGCAGGACCCAGATTCTTGAGAGTCATTACAAAACCCAGCAGTATCTAAGTAACTATTTGTACCTTGTGCCGCTGCTTGAAAAAAGTTAGCAAAGCCTTCGCTCCAAGCTAAACGGGGATCAATGACTGCATCACCATTATGATAACCGCCTGGTGAATCAGTCTTTCCATAAACGTCTTCTAAAAAGTGACCATATTCATGTAGTACTACGCTTGTATCAAAGTGATCGGTATCAATTTGGCTAACGTTGCCGTCTTTGCCGCCTAGGATAAAAAGTTTTCGCTCCCCTGGCTTGTAAAATGACAACAAATTATTTGGGTAACCAAAATAAGAATAGGGATTAAAACCAGCCTTCCAAAAAACAGAAACTTTTTCTGCAACAAAACCAGCGTCGTTAGTTTGCGTGCGAATGTATTGGTTCGCTTTGTATATAGAAGCCAAAATGTGAAAAGCCCCGCCTTCAATCTTAGCACTGATGGATTGGCGAGCACTGGCAAGTAATTGTACACCGCCGATATCACTCGTTTCCGCAGAAACTGTCGTTTCAATAACGTAGGGAGTATTCAAATTAGTATCTTCTAAAACACTGACTTTAAGTTTTGCATTGAAAGCGCGAGACAAAACGCGAACTCTAACCGGACCGGCATTTTTTGAAACGTTAAGCGAAAAATTACCACTTGCATCCGTGTTGCCGCACTGGATATTGTCACCATTGGAATTTAGAATTTCAATTTCAGCAAAGGGAATCGCAGCCGTGGCTGGATTTCCTGATAAAGCAAAGATGGTTCCTTGGCTAGTGGTTGTAGCAGCTACAGGACGGTATTGATAATTTGCGTTTCCAGAAATAGTAAGGGCGTCACCATACGCGCGAATGTCCAAGCAATTTGCGGTCTCGGTTGCGGTGGGAGCTGCAGAATTTTGATCTCCCTCACTTCCGCCATTAGAACAGGAAATAAGTGCTAAAACAGCCGACAACAATAGTAATTTGAGCATGGATTTAGACATGGTGACTTATCGGACTAATGACCTAGGACCTAAGTACTTTGTTTGCTTTATTTTGAGATGACCTCAATGGTTTTTGACTTGAGTTTAGACTTAATAACTTCAATATAAGATATGAGCCAAAATTTGACCAAAAGGTATTCGATTTATAGAGAAATTTTGTTGGAAACAAAAAGTCGTTCCTTTTTGGGTATTGGGATTAATATCTTGTTTTCTTTGTTGCTCTTGTTAACAGTAAATACTTTTTTTGGATTTAATTTCAAAATTTTTATTTTTGTTTATTTAGTTTTATTAGTTAGCTTGTATCGCTGGATTCATCTTATTGCCTTCGATTTAATGAGCCATAAAATTTGGCATCTTTTGTTTCGGGTATTGATGATTTGCAATGGAACCCTGTGGTCAGTACTTATATTTTTGGCGCTGGATATGTACCACACTGACATCAAAGTGGTAACGCTAGTTCATATGATTTTTTCAGGCTTAATGGCGACCGCATCCTATAGCTTGGCTCTTTCCCGAAGAGACTATTACATATTTGGCTTTCAGTTGGCTTTTGCACCGCTGATATTCTTTAACTTGAATAAAGAAGCAGAACTAAATAATAGTTTTTTGTTTGCAACTATGACGCTCTTTTTTGTTCTAATTTCGCTGGTACGAAGGGACTATTCAAAGCAATGGTTTAATGTCCTAGATCAAAAGAACGAGCTTCGATTGATTATCAATTCATTTCCCGGAGGAGTGTCTTTAATCAAAAATAGAAAATACATCTATGTTAACGAGTTAGTTTCCCAATTTACAGGAATTCAACCAAATTTGTTTGTAAACGAGCCTGTAGGGTTCGCTAGAGCCGAGGACGCCTTTTCGAGTATGTTCTTACAGTTTGAAAAATCAAATCTGAAAAGTGTAACTCAAGAAGTGTTCTTGAAAGTGAATGGTGCTTCCAAATTATTTCTTTTGATTTTAAAGCGAATGGAAGAAGACGAGTCTATAATCATCGCGATTACTTTGGATATACATGATCAGCGCCAGAACGAAATGGCTCTTCAGTCAGCAGCTAAAATGGCGGCACTGGGTGAAATGTCGAGCAGTTTAGCTCATGAAATTAATAATCCATTGGCGGTAATTTCTGCCCAGGTAACTCAGCTATCTAGAATTATTGAAGCCACCAGCTTCCCTGAAGTTGAAAAGAACAAATTTGAAGTAGGACTGCAAAGAATATATAAAACTGTATTTAGAATATCTGAAATCATTAAAGGCTTAAGGCAGATTGCACGAAACGATGCTTCTGATCCAAAACAATTGGCTAAAATTCAAGATATACTCCAAGAGACGATTTCTTTATGTGAAACGAAATGTCGCAATTATGGAATTGAAATCAAGAAACTTTTTTCCGACGACCCAGCCTGGGTTAGTTGTCATCCGGCCCAAATATCACAGGTTATTTTAAATCTTCTAAATAATTCTATATATGCAATAGAAAATATTCCCGAAAAATGGATCGAAGTTTCTATCAAGAAATTTCAAGGAAGTTTTACTTTGAAGGTGCGTGATAGTGGTAATGGTATACCCAAGGACGTGGCTGATAAAATCATGACTCCATTTTTTACTACTAAGCCAACTGGTAAGGGCACAGGACTTGGCCTCAGCATTTCAAAATCTATCATAGAACAACATGATGGTGAATTCTATTATGATATCAGCGAAAAGAACACCACGTTCGTTATTAATCTGCCATTGTCACCTGAACCAGAAGGCCAAACTACAACTTAATTTGGTTCTTTAGATATTCGGTAATTAAGAAAACAGAAACCGAATTACCACCTTGAGCGTCCTTACCCTGTGAGGTAACCCATAAATATTTTCCGTCCGGAGATATTGAAAGTCCCACCGGATAAGAATCTACTGGCACACGTCCAAGTACAGATAAGTCGGTGGTTTTAGTGATGATTATTTCACTTCCATTGTTGGAAGTTAAAAATAAATAGTCAAATTTAGGATGAACTTTGAAACTGCGAACGCCTAAACCGACAAATTTTTTAGCATATTTGAAATCAGTATCTGTAATATCTATCTTTTTTCCTTTGTGTTCACTGAACAAGCCCACGAGTTCTTTGAAGGGAACTTTAGTAATCGTTCCCGAAGAATTACACCCGATAAAAATATCCTTACCATCTTTAGAAAAATGAATATCCCGAGGACCCGGTTGAAGTCCCATTATGGTTCCCAGAAATTCAAAGCTATCTTTCTTTCCTTTTTTATAAATGGATATACCGCCACCTTTCATACGGGTTACAAACAAATATTGGCTGTCATGGCTGAATGCAAGGCCTCGCACACAAAAGCCACAGTCTTTATCGCGATTGGCTTTTAAATTTTTTAGAGAATGTTTTTTTTCAACAACCAGTAGCTGGTGCTCTTTAAAATCTTCGGGTTTGGAGCCCGAAATATTGTAAATGCCAACGGTGTTGTCACCCCAATTTGAAATAGCCATCCATTTTTGGTCCGGAGACTTTTCAATATATTTAGAAATAGGCCCAGTTCCCATAATACGCAGAATTTTTTGTTCCTTAATATCTATGACCGCGACTGCAGATGTTTTTTGACCTAGTTCATCGTAATTTTTGCGATAGTATGTGGTCCACAGGTACTTATTGTCATGAGTGACAATGCTTTCTACGGGTTTACCGGTAAACCCCTTTAACATTTTACTATCAGCTTTATAGTCAAAGGGTGGCTTTTTGTCGGCCAGGTTTTCGACTGCTTTTTTATCGAACTGGTGCTTAATCACCGCGATTTTTTCCGAGCCGTCGCTTTTGAAAAACAGTGTTTTGCCGCCTTCAAGCGACTGAACGAACGCCATGTCTCCGTTGTCAGAAAACGAAACAGACTTTGGAGAAAAAATATCTTGGTCATAGTGATCATTCTTCAGATCAGCTTTAGGATTGTAAGACTGCCAACGATTAACTAGACTTAATTTTACTGGGGACTCTTCGGGCAAAGACTGACTGAACAAATCAACGTTCTTTCTGAATTGATTCGTTTTTGCGCCGCTGTTTATGATTTTCAAATTGTCTTTTGCGGCCGGCATAAATTGTGGAATCAATTTATGATTTGGATCTAGTTTTAGAGCAGATTCCCAGGTCGTTACTACTTTTTGCCATTCACCTAGTTTCCAAAATGACCAGCCGATTTCATAAAGAGCATCACTGCAATTTGGATCTAGTTTTATGGCCTCGTTATACATATTAATGGCCTCTAGAGTGCGGTTCCCACCTTGAGCCGTAAAGCCTTTTTTAACGCTTTCGTCGGCACTTTTGACTTCGCATTTTGGGATCTCAGTAGACCAACTCAATATTGAAAATAAAGTAATTATAATTAGTAAGGGCATAGATTTTTTTCCGATTCAAAGTCCAAAAAACGCTTCCATTTAGTTATAAAAAGTTTTTCATTAGATTGTAGGTGTCTTTTTGCAAAGTCCAGTTGACGCGAAATACTTTTGTGTAACCGCACAAGAATTGTGGGGCCTTTTGGGGGTGTTGTTTTTTTTGTCTGTGAGGGGTTTCTTTTTTGTTGGTCAATTTTTAAATGTTTTTCCAAAAGTTTAATTTGGTCAGAAATTTCACGTATAACAGTGCAATCGGCCGAGAAGTTTTCAAAACTAGATTTTTCTTGAAGAATAACTTGTTTAAACTTTCCCAATTGGTTCAACAGCATATTTTCTTTATGGTGACTGACGGCGATCCAATCCAGCGTATCTAGAGAGTCTGTGAAAACAGGATAGAGCTGCGAGCGATAGGGATAAAATACGGCTTGTCGGTAATTCAGATTTTCACTGGTGTCGCAAACAAGCGGTTGGTGGGTGTCTGGTCGAGATAGAATTTTTTCGCTAAGGTGCTTGAATCGCCCCTCGGGGAAGTTGTTAGGCAATAACTTTCGAAACTTAGCTTGATACGTTTCATTGATTTTTTCCGTGTTGGGAGCTGAAAACGTGCAAACCAGATCGTTTTTGATAGAGGTGTACTCTATTTTAAAAAAATAGAGTAATCCAATAGTAGACAAAAAGAGAAAAATTCCAATGCGGACCACAGTGTAATTTCGGTATATTTTCGTATATAAAAACTAGACCTTCGGCTAAAGAAAAATTCGCCAATTTTACCCGATAGGATGGTATGAAGTTGAGTCTTAAAGACTTTGCGAACATTTCAAATTTGTTTGCGGTGCCTATTCTTATTATCGATCCTGAAACGAGTGCCGTTGCCTACTGCAACGAATATTTCGAAGAGCTAACGGGAAAAACAGTAGATCAAGTAAAAGGCGAAGAAGTTTACAATCTGTTTATAACTCAAAATAGAAAGAAAATTGACGCTATTATGTCGCTTGCAAGCAGTGATAAAAATTTAGTCCGTATTAGTGAAAAAGATTTAGAAATCAAAAGGCGCTCTGGTCGTAAATGTCCGGTCAATGTATTCTGTAAAGCTGTTCAGCTGCCGAAAGCAAAAGTTTTAGTTTTTTCACTGATTGATTTATCCGAAGTTAAAGAAAAACAGCAGGAACGGGAATTTCTGATTAATCAAAATCTTAGATCTGCAAAGCTTGCGGACCTGGGGCGATTGGCGCAGGGAATTGCCCATGAGTTGAACAATCCACTTAGCGTAATTATGGGAAATATTGAAATGCTAAACAATCATGGCAAAGCCAAGCTGGACTTTACATCTGAGGCTGTTCAAAAAAGCATTGCATCGGTGTCTAGAAATTCAAAACGTATGACGTCGATTGTGAAGAAGCTTTTAAATTTCTATAAGACAGAAGATGTCCAGTTTAAAGAAGTGAACAGTAGTGATATTATTCGCGAGATTATCAACGAAAATGAATACTTTCTAAACTTTAATAAAATCAGTCTCTATGTAGATTTAGCGGACATAAAAATTGTGTGTGATCGTCTGTATATTAAACAAGTGTTGTCAAATTTAATGAAGAATGCGATCACCGCACTTGAAAGCCAAAAGACATCACGCATGATTGTCATCAAAGTGGAGGAAGTTTTAGGCGAGTACGTGATTTCGATAAATAATAACGGTTCACCAATGAGTGATGAAATTAAAAATAAGATCTTTACGCCATTTTTTACAACAAAGGATGTCGGTGAAGGTGTCGGATTAAGTCTATACCTTTCTGAAAAGATTATGAAAGTGCATCACGGAAGTATTTCTTTTGAAAGCAGTTATAAGACGGGGACAACATTTTTTATACACTTTCCAAAAAGCAATGCCAATCTCAGTAGCGAGCCTGAATTAAAGGTACTTATTGTAAGCCAAGAGGATACCTTTAGATCGTTTTTGTACAATAAATTGGAAAATGATCAATTTAAAATTATCGAGGCTCAGAATTTAACTGAGTCTAAAAATCTTTTCCATCACCCGTTGTCAGCAATGATAATCGATGGTAGCGATCCTGACATTTTTCAGAATTCCTTGTTGGTGGACATGTTGAGCTTGAGTCCTGCATTTCCTGTAGTACTATTTTATCCACCCGAATTTGATTTGAAACCAAATTTTTTAAAGACGAATAATCTCTATTTCTATCCAAAGCCAATTAAGAAAAGCGATTATGATGATATGATTCAACTTATCCGCGAACGCCGGATTCAGGGAAACAAAAAAGTATCTTAGTTAGTATTTAAAAAATTGGACACGGTCGTGCAAGCTGCCTTAAACGTGTCGACAGATTCCGTTTTAGTTTTTGTGCTAGCGCTTGCTGAAGCTACTACGGATGGGCCACCGCTCTTGGCAGCTGTAGCTTGAGCCTCTTCTTTTTTTGCGCAGATCGTTGTCGTAATATGCTGGTTAAGTGCTTTGATAAAGCGAGTGCTATCTTTTACGTTAACATCGATAGTTTTGATTTTAGAATCTCGAATGATTGTAGCTGAAGCTGTCTTTTTGTTAACTTTTTCTAAGGCTGTCGCGATTTCCGAAACATATTCAATTCGGACGCCATTGACTTTAATGATAATGTCGTCAATTTTTAGCGAACCGTTTTTTGTATTTGGATCAATGTCTTTTAGTAATATGCCCGCTTTAAAATCTTTTGTAATGGTGTGTACCATTTCACGACTTATCGGTTCTGTATCGAACAAGCCTTCTAATGTGTACAACTTGCTTTTACATTGAAAGAGAGTCGTGTGACTGGGGTAGGTCGTTGTGACGGGAACTATATTGTAGTTGGTGTAGGTATTATTGTTTACCGAATAAGAATTAGAATATGCATTCACCGTAGTTGATGAAATGCTCTCATCGATAGGTTGGCCCATCAATGTAAATTGGGACTTCTTAGCGCAATACTCAAGAGCGCCTAATTTTGCATAGTCGCTAGATGACGAAATACTAGTAGATTCATTTCCATTGAATGTACTTAGAAGAAAACCTTTGTTTACGCTGTCTTCTTTGATTGAGTTTCCATAGTACTTTGCGGTGTGTCCATACTAGGTAGCACTTGGGACCGGAATTGGCAAAAAAAAATCCCGGCTTATTAGGCCGAGATTTTTGCTCACAAAATTTTTATAGATTTAGGCACTTTCAGCTGGATCGGCTTTGTCCGCTTTTGCTTTCTTGATTTCTTCTTCGGTTTTGAAGATCAAAGCAGGAGTGCCTTTTGATGTAATCACGGTGTCGTCGATCAAAACCTCTTTTAAGTTGGTTTTTGATGGAACGTCGAACATGATATCTAACATCGCTGTTTCAAGTACCGCTCTTAGACCTCGGGCCCCTGTGCGGCGTTTGATGGCTGTTTGAGCGATTGCTTTCAGAGCTTTGTCAGTGAATTTTAAATCAATGCCTTCATAAGTGAATAGCTTTTGATATTGCTTCGTGATCGCATTTTTTGGACGGATCAAGATATCGATCAAAGCTTCTTCAGATAACGGATCAAGGACTGCCATCACCGGCAGACGACCTATGAATTCAGGAATCATACCGAAACGAACTAAATCGTCTGGCTCTACACTTTGTAGGATGTTTACTGAGTCATCTTTCTCTTTACCAGTTTTGATATCTGCAGCGATACCCATTGTTCTGTTTGATGTACGACCTTCGATGATTTTTTCTAAACCTACGAATGCGCCTCCGCAAATAAACAAGATATTTGATGTATCCACTTGGATAAATTCTTGTTGAGGATGTTTACGACCACCTTTTGGAGGTAAGTTCGCAACCGTGCCTTCTAGAATTTTCAATAGTGCTTGCTGAACACCTTCGCCCGATACATCACGAGTGATAGAAGGGTTCTCTGATTTTCTTGAAATTTTATCGATTTCATCAATATAGATAACGCCTTTTTGTGCACGTTCTACATCGTAATCAGCCGCTTGCAATAAATTTAAAACTACGTTTTCTACGTCTTCACCGACATAACCAGCTTCAGTTAATGTCGTTGCATCGGCCATCGCAAATGGAACATTTAAAATCTTAGCGATTGTTTGCGCTAATAATGTTTTACCAGAACCTGTTGGTCCGATAAGCATGATATTCGATTTTTGCAATTCGATATCATTGCCTTTTTTGTTCGCGCTGATGTTGTTAATTCTTTTATAGTGATTGTGTACCGCAACCGACAAAGATTTCTTTGCTTGTTGTTGTCCGATAACGAAATCATCTAAATGTGTTTTAATATCTAGAGGTTTTGGAACTTTGAAAACACCTTTAGCCGATGTTTCGCGGTCTTTTTCCTCGTCGATGATGTCATTACATAAATCGATGCACTCATCACAAATGTAGACACCTGGGCCGGCGATCAGTTTTTTAACTTCCTTCTGGCCTTTTCCGCAAAAACTACAGCGTAAACTGCCTTGTGCTGTTGAAGATGACATTCAATTATCCTTTGATTAATTTTCGTGGTTCTACAATGTGATCGACTAAACCAAATTCTTTAGCTTCTTGAGGACTCATGAAGTTATCACGTTCCATTGCTGCAAAAAGCTTATCATAGCTCTGGCTCGTGTGAGTTTGGTAAATCTTTGTTAATTTTTCTTTTGTTTTTACTAGTTCACGCGCGTGGATTTCGATGTCAGTTACCTGACCACCTAATCCGCCACCACCCAAGTGAGGTTGATGGATCATGATACGTGTGTTCGGTAGAGAGTAACGTTTTCCCTTAGCACCTGCTGTTAATAATAGGGAACCCATGCTCGCTGCCATACCCATGCAATATGTCGCCACATCGCACTTTACAAATTGCATAATATCGTAAAGAGCTAAACCGCTGGATACACTTCCACCAGGCGAATTGATATACAAATGAATGTCCTTTTCTGGATTATCCACTTCTAAAAACAGCATTTGTGCGATGATTGCATTGGCTACATCATCAGTTACAGCTGATCCAAGAATAATAATTCTGTCTTTTAGAAGGCGTGAGTAAATGTCATAAGAGCGTTCGCCTTTAGATGTCTGCTCTATCACATAAGGAATTAGTGCCACAGTGGTTCTCCTGGTAATTTTTGAACACCTATGAAGTGCTCGTTATCTTGAATCTCTATCGGACAATTTTAGAAGTACTTTATTTAAAAAGGCCTTGAAGAATCAATTAACTATGATACGACTAAAGGTCTAATTTCAACCAGCTTTGAACCACGGAGTCATAAATGACAATCGATTTAATTTCTCAAGACCTTGAGTCAGCTATCAGCTCAAAATCAAACACAGTTTTAGTATTATTCTCTAGTTTTACTGATGATAAAGACAAAACGCCAGTGTTGCATAATAAATCTGTTGCGAAACAACTTGAGACAAACTTAGAAGAAAAATCGATTTCTGGAAAAACGGGCGAGACAGTTCTATTTAGAGAATTCGCTCATGCTTCATGTCGTCATCTTTTGGTTGTTGGTCTAGGTTCTTTAAAAGAATTAACTCACGAATCATTCCGGCAAGTGGCGGCTTCAATTTATGACTCTGTAAAACAATTAAAAGCAGACGAAGCCTTTATTGATCTAGAATCATTGGCTGCTAAGCAAAAAAGTGAAGCTAATTTACAAGCTATGGTTGAAGGCTTGATCTTAACTTCTTATGAATTTAATGAATTGAAATCTAAAAAAGACAAAAAGCCGTCTGATGTGCTTTTCCACATCGTTTTAAAAGAAGCTAAAACAGCGGTTTATAAAGCCGCGTTCTCGGAAGGCTTAGCTTTAGCGGACGCCGTAAACTTTGCTCGTTATCTAGGTGATATGCCCGGTAATTTAATGACTCCAGATATTTTAGCTAAAAAAGCGGTGGCTGGCGCAAAAGAAGTTAAAGTAAAGGCGACGGTTTGGGATAAGGCTCGTATTAAAAAAGAACGAATGGGTGGTTTGCTTGGTGTTTCTATGGGTTCAGACCAAGAGCCTCGTTTTATCGTTCTTGAATACAATGGTGCGGCTAAAAGCAAAAAACCAGTCGTATTCGTAGGTAAAGGTTTAACATTCGATTGCGGTGGTATCAGCATCAAGCCTTCGGCAGCGATGGAAGAAATGAAATACGATATGTGTGGTGGCGCGAATGTAATTGCGACTGTACTTGCCGTTGCTAAATTAAATTTAAAAGTAAATGTAATTGGACTTGTTCCGGCGACTGAAAATTTGGCGGGACCATCAGCGACTAAGCCAGGTGATATTCACACTGCACGAAATGGAAAAACATTTGAAGTGAATAACACAGATGCGGAAGGCCGTTTAATCCTAAGCGACGCTCTTGTGTACGCATGTGAACAAAAACCTGAAATCATCATCGATGCGGCCACGTTAACAGGTGCGATGGTAATTGCATTGGGTAACACGCACACGGGTTATTTCACACGTAATGAAAAGTTAAAGAAGACAATCGAAGAGGCAGCTAAAGCTTCTGGTGAGTGGGTATGGAACATGCCTCTGACTGATTTCCACGTTCAGGATATGAAAGGCACGTACGCAGATTTATCGAATATCTCTTCTGGTAAAGGTGCAGGTTCAGCAACCGCAGCGGCCTTTTTGGAACAATTCGTAGAAGAGGGCATTCCATGGGCTCACTTTGATATTGCCGGTACTGGCTGGTCAGTTGGTAACCGCTTGAAATATTGCCCTAAAAAAGGTGCAAGCGGGGCGATGATCAGAACGTTCGTAGAGATTGCAAGAAGCTTTGAACGATAGACTCCTTCATAGTCCTTTACGTTATTTTATATTTAAAAACAGAAAATCCTTCGGCATTGGATTGGCCCTTTTATTTGTTACCAATGCCGTAGATTCGGCTACCCCTTTAGTCCTAAAGGTAGCTATCGACACTATCTCTGCCGGAAACTTTGAATCGGCAGAACTGTTAAAAACAGCCGGTCTATTTTTTGCCTTAATGTTCATGCTAGCCAGTACTCGCTACGGCTGGCGTATATTCTGGAGCGACTATCACACCTCGGCAGCCGATGAGCTCAGAAATAGAGTGTTTCACCAGTATTCTCAGATGGGTCCGCGCTTCTATACCAAAAATTCGGTTGGTGAAATGATGAGTTTGATAACCAACGATGTCCAATTTTTTAGAAATGGCATCGGTCCTGGATTATTGATTTTAATCGATGGCATCAGCTTAATTATAATGATTGTTCCAGCGATGATTTATTTAAGCCCAAGTTGGACTTGGAAAAGTTTAATTTTCATTGCGATAGTTCCTTTTTTTATTCATGCAATTACTAAACGTATCGGTATGCTTTCAAAGGAACAGCAGGGCATGCTGGCACGGTTAACTAGTTTCACACAAGAATTGGTTGCAGGTGTAAAAATCATTAAGATTTTTTCCATGGAGTCCCAGCGGTCAGAAAAGTATCAGGAACTCAGTAAAGAATACTTGGATAAGTCAAATCAGCTGAATCGTGTAGATTCTTTGTTTAACCCGCTGATGCAGGCGGCTGTCGCAACGGGCACTGTAATCTTGCTATACATTGGCGGCGGCGAAGTTATTGATGGGATCGTTACCTTGGGTACCTTTGTAGCCTTTCAAAGGTATATTAACAAAATCATTTGGCCGTTTTCAGCGCTTGGATATGGACTGTCGCAGATGCAAAAGGGTCGTAGTGCGTTTGAACGTATTCGCACTTTTTTAGAAGAGCCCATAGAGTTTCCTGAGCTGTTTAATGACACCAAATCAGCTCATCTGGCTTCGATAGATTCCATTAGCCTTAAAAATGTTGGTTTTAGATATGGAGACATCGACGTTTTAAAAAATATCAATTTAGAAATAAAAAAAGGCCAATTTATAGGGATTACCGGCCCTGTAGGATCGGGCAAATCAACGTTGTTGCATTTATTGATTGATTACCTTGGAAATTATTCAGGGCAGATTTTAGTTAATGGTCGGGACTACACCCAATTTGCAAAGTCAGAGCTTTGGCAATCCGTAAAGCTTGTGCCCCAAGAACCATTTTTATTTAGCGCTACCATCCGCGACAATGTCATGCTGTCTGCGGGCACGAATGAGCAGCAGCTAAGTTCAGTAATTTCAATGATTGATTTCGATAAAGACTTAAAGACCTTAGAGCATGGATTAGAAACCTTCGTCGGGGAAAAGGGCGTTCAATTATCGGGAGGGCAAAAACAGAGATTAACATTGGCACGAGGCGTGTATGCGAAGCCGGATGTGATACTACTTGACGACACATTAAGTGCTCTTGATACCAAAACTGAAGCCAGCGTTCGCGATCATCTATTTAAATCAAGCAAAGACCAAATTCGAATTATTGTAGCGAATAAAGTTCAGTCTCTGATGAATGCCGATCAAATTATTGTTCTTTCTGAAGGACAGATTGAAACTATTGGTACGCATCAAGAACTACTTGAAAAATCTAAATTCTATTTAACTCAGTGGAAGCTACAGCAAATGAATGCCGAAGGGGAACCTCGTGCATAATTTTTCAGAAGATAAAGAAACCACTCGTTTAAATTACAAACAGCTTTTTAAAAAGTTAAGCCCATTTTTAGTCCGCCGAAAAGGCACTCTAATTTGGGTGACGTTTTTAGTTCTGGCCGCGGCGTTAAGCGGCCGAGCAATTCCATTCTTTATCGGATACACGATTGACAATGCCATCATGAAAAAAAATTGGGATTTGTTATTGTACTGCACACTTGGTTACGCCGCACTCGAAGTTTTAAATGCGGGTTTAGAATTCTTGCAGGTTTATCAGTTTCAAAAATTGGGTAACCAGGTCCTGTTAGATATCCGATCTAAAATTTTGTTTGTTGTTCAGCGTATTCCCATGACCTATTTTAATAAAACACCCACGGGGCGAATTGTGACGCGCGCGACGAACGACGTTTCGCAAATTGGAGAAATATTCAGTGATGGTGTCGTTAAAGTATTTATCCAGTTGATTGTTTTGATTTCTATAGTGACGTCGATGATGTTAATTTCGATAAAACTAACGCTAATTTGCTTGGCCACGGCACCCTTATTTTTCTATTTAGGCCTTAAAGTGACCAACAAGATTAAAGACACTTTGCGTGTTTCAAAAATTGCGACCTCAGCATTGAACTCATTTATCGCGGAAAGTCTAAGCGGGATGAAGATTATCCAAATGTATCAATTGTCCCGATCAAAGATGGCTCA